>Ga0194130_10001744_pt1 | contig 33691 bp, 28 predicted proteins | sample TA2KigsurfametaG_FD_160084 | JGI IMG/M metagenome (GOLD analysis project Ga0194130, IMG submission 160084) | Freshwater microbial communities from Lake Tanganyika, Tanzania - TA2015050 Kigoma 12 surface | ecosystem: Environmental > Aquatic > Freshwater > Lake | place: Tanzania: Lake Tanganyika...
TCACCACCGACCAGGATGGCCACGGAACCGTCGGAAGCCTCCACGGCGTCGAATCCGACGAGACCCGAGAGCGATTCCAGCTTGGCCTGCCGCTGGTCGCGCAGGTCGTTGGCGGTCCCGCCCGAGACGACCTCGGTCCGGGAGATCTGGCCGTTGAGACGGGCGATGTCGGACATCAGCGCATTGGCCGAGGCGAGATCGGCATCCAGCGACTCGTCCAACTGGTCCGAGAGACCGGACAGCCGCTGGTCGAGGGCCGGGAACTGGGCGGCGAGGGCCACCGCCTTGCGCAGGGTGATCTCGCGCTCGGGGATGGATGCCGGCTGCGCGGCCAGCGAGGCGAAGGCATTGAAGAAGTCGGTCAGGCCCGCCGCGAGCTGCTGGCCTCCCCCCACCCCGTCGGCGGCCGAGGCCCCGGAGGCGCCAGAGTTGCCCCGGTCGATGCTCTGGCCCAACAACGACTGGGCCAGTTTCAGCGCCCGCTGCTGGGATTCGAGCGAGCCGGTCACCCCGCCCTCCGTCACCACCTGGCCGTCGAGGATCTGGTCCCGGATCTGGCGGATGGCAGCGACCTCGGATCCGGTGCCCACCGGCTGGGTGAACCCGTCTCCGGAGGCCGTGGACTGGATCGAGACGCGCTGACGGGCATAGGCCGTGTTGTTGACGTTGGCCAGATTGTGGCCGGCGACCTCGACACCCTGCCGCTGGGCGGCAAGGGAGCGGGTCCCCATGCGCAATGATCCGATCAGTCCCAGCATACGACCTCGATGGGTTGGTTCAGCCGACGGCCTCGTAGAGGCGTCGCGGATTGCCGGCGGCCCCGAGCAGGGCGCCGTCGCCGGAGTAGGTTCCCCCGGCCTTGGTGGCGAAGAGTCCGCCCATCAGGCGTTGCATCAGGTCCACGGTCCTCGAGAGCAGCAGATGATTCTGCCGCGAACGGGCACGCACCCGGGTCAACAACTCGTTGTTCTCCTCCACCAGCGCCTGGATGAGGGGGCGGTAATCCTCATGCAGGAGGGGGAGCAACTGCTCGAACGGCGCGTCGGCCGGTGCCCCGAGGGATCGGGCCACCGAGGCTCGGCGGAGTTCGCGTTCACGACGGGCCTGCTCGACGAGGAAGGCCTGGCTTTCGATGGCGGCCGATCCGTCGAGCACGCCTTCGGCGTCCCGGCGGAACACGGTGTCCTGCTGCTGGTCCAGCCGGGCCAGCAATTCGCCGTACTGCTGCAACTCCATCCGCAGCGCTTGGATCAGGTCCTGAATGGAGGGATTCACGGGAGGTTCTTGCCGCCCTCGGGGGCGGCGTGGGGGGTTGAAGCAGTCACTTGGGAAGAATGGCGGAACTGAAGCTCAAGACTCCGGGCGACACCGAAGGTGCCCGACTCGCTGATCTGGTCGGCCATGCGCTCGACGATCATGTCCTGGTAGATGCCCCGGGACGAAGCCGCGGCGATGGCGCCTCCGCCGATCACCGGTTTCTGGGCCTCGTTCAACAGGTGGCGCACGAAGACGGCCTCGAACTTCTGGGTCATCTCGCGGATCTTTTCCTGAGACTCGCCCGCCGTGCGATCCGAAGCCTTGGATGACGGGTTTCCAAGGAGCGGGTCGGGGGCCGGCAGGGATCGCTGGATGTCGGAGACGGTGCCCTTGAACACGAATTTGATGCTCGCATCGGCCACGTTGAAGCTCATCACGGTGTTGTTTGGCTGGATGTCCTCCTGGCGGATGACACCCCGGAGGACGGCCTCCTGCTGCTCGCCTCCCACGAGGATCATGCGCCGACCCTCGAGGGTCATGTGGCCATTGGGCAGGACCTCGTTCACCCGCACCGCGATGCGGGCGGTGATGCGCTCCGAGTTGTTGATGGTGCCGCCGCCCTCGAAGCTCTTGTCCGACTTCATGTCCATCGCCGGATACTTGCCGCCCCGGGTGAGGAACCCGTCCTTGGCCGGTCCGAAGAGGAAGCTCGAGATGGTGGCGCTCACGCCGGTCTTCTTGGCGGTCTTCGTGTTGTTCTGCTTGGCCGACTCGTTGTTCTCGTCGACGACGATGGTGACGATGTCGCCGACCTGGCGGGCACGGGTGTCGGCCAGCAGCACGCGGGCGGAGGCCTCCGTCCAGAGCGAGCCGTTGGCCGCCCGCAGGCCCATCGGGGCGACCGGCAGCAACGACACCACCATCGAGACGAGCGACATCACCACCGCAGGGTGACGCACCGGGCGGTTCGCATCGGATCGGGGAAAAGCGTTCATGAGGATCAGGAGATTGTCTGGGATGTCCGGGATGGGCGGGTTTGGCGGGTTTGGCGGGGGGCGGCGCAGGTCCTTCAGAGCGAGATGAGCACGGCGTCCTCAGTCTGCACCACGCCACGGAACTCGCGCTTGGACTGCGGGTTCCTCACGCGGATGCTTTGCCCGGGATAGCCGTCCTCGAGGGCCTCGACCTTCGTGGTGATCTCCAGAGATCCGGCCTGGATGCGGGCATCGATGCGGCGGCCCCGGAAGACCACCGTCTTGAGCCGGAGGCTGCGGTCGGAGAGCGCCTGGCCCGGGGCGAGGCTCTCGGCCAACTCGTAGTCCTGCAGGGCCGCCGGCAGGGAGCGGAGGATGCCCCGTGAGGCCAGGACATCGCGGCGCTCAAGCACCGTCTCGGCATCGGCCAGCGGCAGCCCGCGGCGGAGCGCCGACGCGGCGACCGGAACCTCGCACCAGTGTCGCACCTGGACCGGCTGGAACCAGCTGCCGACAGGCTCGCCGGCGGCGAGCACCTCGACCTTCAGCGAGACCGGGGACTGGAGCCCGGCCTGCGGAAGATCCTGGAGCCGGAAATCCAGCGATTCGTCGGGGACCTGGACGGTGCGCCACGGACGCGACAGGCGGACCTCGATCTCGCCGCCGTTGCGCGCATACCGGCGCTGGAGTTCCTGGGTGACGCGATCGCGCACCTCGGCCTCGACCAGGTCGCGCATCGCCCGGGAGATCCGGGCCGTCTTCGGGCCGTTCCAGCGAAGTCCCGCCAGGTCGATGCCGGCCGTCCGCAGCGTCTCGACCACCGAGGTGCGGGACAGGATCGACCACCCCCCCAACGCAGGCGCGGGCGCCACACGGAAACGGGGCAGCGCCGCCACCCCCTGGATGAGGTCGGTCGCGAAGACGCCCTCGGAGCGGACCACGGCCCCGCCGGCGAAAACGGCCGGGGGTCGGTCGTCGGAGCGCGATGCTGCCGGGGCTGCCGGGGCCGCCGATGCCGCCGATGCTGCCGGGGACGTGAAGACCGTCGGGACGGGCTCCTGGGCGGCCAGGGGCGCCGCGCCAAGGAACATCGCGAGGATTCCGGAAAGGAGCGTCTTCATCAGCGGCGAAGGTTGTTGGCCTGGCCCATCATCTCGTCGGCGGCCTGGACGGCCTTGGAATTCACCTCGTAGGCGCGCTGGGCGATGATCATGCCGACCATTTCCTCCACGACCTTCACGTTCGACATCTCGAGATACCCCTGGGCCAGCGATCCGAAGCCGTTCTGGGCGGGGTTGCCCTGCTCGGCCTGGCCCGAGGCGGTGGTCTCGCGGTAGAGGTTGCGGCCGAGGCTCTGGAGACCGGCCGGGTTGATGAACCGCACGAGGTTGACCTGGAAGACCTGGTCGCCCTGGGGACCGCGGGTCGTGATGGAGCCGCCGGGCGAGATGGAGATGTCGGTCGTGCCCGGAGGCACCGCCTGGAAGCCGCCGACCAGCGGCAAACCGTCGCTGGTGACCCAGTTGCCCGTGTTGCTCAGCTTGAGGGCTCCGTCCCGGGTGAAGGCCCGGCTGCCGTCGGGCATCTGCACCTCGAGGAAGCCGTCGCCCTGGATGGCCAGGTCGAACTTGTTGCCGGTGTTCGTGAGTTCGCCCGTGGTGAAGACCTTGGCCGTGGCGACCAACTGGGAACCGTGGCCGATCTGCACCCCGGTCGGGGCGAGGTTGCCCGCGCCCTGGTCGGCGCCCGAGGGCCGCTCGTTCTGGTAGAGCAGGTCCTGGAACTCCGGGCGCGACTTCTTGAACCCGGTCGTGTTGACGTTGGCCAGGTTGTTGGAGATCACGTCGAGCTGCGTCTGCTGGGACTGCATCCCGGCGGCGGAGGAGTAGAGGGATCGGATCATTTGGTTTGCGCGTTGTGGTGGGGTTCAGCGGGCCCTGATGCCTCGGTTCATGGAATCACCCGGGAGGGGTTCACCCGGGAGGGATCAGCCCGGGGCGCCTCCGAGGTCGTTGATGACCTTGTCCATGCGGTCATCCTGGGTCTGGATGACCTTCTGGTTGGCCTCGTACATCCGCATGGCGTGGATCATGCCGACCATCTCGGCGACGGCGGAGGTGTTGGAGCCCTCCAGTCCTCCGCTGCGCAGGGCCGGATAGCCGGCATCGGTCTTCTGGATCGCCGGGTCGGTGGCCTTCCAGAAGCCCCCGCCGACGGCCGTGAGCTGCTGGGGATCGCTGAATTCGACCACCCGCAGCTTGCCGCGGCCGGTGGTCCCCTTCGAGACGGTGCCATCGGCGGCGATGAAGATCGGTCCGGGCAACGTGTTGTCGAGCTGGACGGCCCCGCCGTCGGTCAGCACCGGATACCCCTGGCTGGTCACCAACTGCCCGTTGGCGTCCACCGAGAACTGTCCGTTCCGGGTATAGCCCAACTCGCCGTTGGGAAGCTGGATCTCGAAGAAGCCGTTGCCCTCGATGGCCACGTGGGTCGGCACGCCGGTGGTCTGGAAATCCCCGCGGGAGAAGGCGGTGGAACTGCGCGCCGCGGGCAACTGGTAGCGCATGCCCCGCTGGCCGGGATTCGAGCCCTCACTCGGCGGCACGTAGCCCGCGGCGAGGCTCGAGAACGACACCTCGGTGCGCTTGTAACCGGGAACGGTCGACGCCGCGAGGTTCTCGGAAATGGCTTCCTGCCATCGGGCATTGCCCGTCATGGCCGCGGCCGCCTGGTACATTCCGACGTTCGCGCCGTTCGGAAGGCAAACAGGATGCCACTTTGGTCACACCCCCGTTTTCCTGAGGTTTTCAACCCTTCCCCCGCCCTCACCCACCCGGACCGACCTCGGCCGACCGGCAACCGGCACCCCCAGGGCGGACAGTTTTGCCGAGCCGGCGTCACTCCGGGGCTGCCGGTGGGGGGGGCGGCACCCCTGGGGCCCGTCGGGGATGGGCAACCACCGAATGGCCCCGTCCTGGGGTTCCCCCAGCGGGCCGGGCGGCGGATTGGGAGCCTTGAGCGGAAACCTCCATCGGCACCGGCGGAGGTTACCCTGCCGGCCTCCCGATCCTGTCTCCCCGATGAACCGGCGACAGGCGCCCCCGACCGGAGCTGGGGACGCCTGCGCTATGCCCCCCGATTGGGAAACTGGGGAGCCAGGAGACCCTTGAGGGTCCTACTTCTTGGAGTCCTTCTTGCAGCACGAGCCGCCCTTGGAATCGCAATGGCCCTTGGCCGATTTGGCCGAGGAGTTGGCGGCGGCACGCGGAGACTTGGCCGAGAGGCTCGAGGCACCGAACACGGCGGAAGCGAGGGCGAGGATCACGGACAATCGGAGGGTCTTCATGTCAGGAATGAGGTTGAGGTGTGTGTGTACGCAACCGGACCGGATCCGAGACGGCTGCTTGGGAGCATCCTATGGCAGGAATCCGGTCGGACCACAACCCTTCCCGCCAGGATTCCAACGGTTTTTGGCATGCCCTTCGGGTTGTCCGGAGACGACTTCATCGCCGACGGGATCCCGGCCCGATTCCACGCTGGGCAAAATGCCGACTCGCCAGAGCCGCATCGGTCCCCCACCCTGCAGGAGTCTTGGAAGGGCGGAGGGTCGCTCGCGGCGGCAGTCGCGGGAGGAAAGTCCGAACTCCACAGGGCGCGGGGCCGCGTAACTCCGGTCAGGCCGGAGATACACGCGGGAGGTCACGACGAAAGGCGTGGCCGACAGACAGTGCCACAGAAAACAAACCGCCCGGGTCGCAAGGCCCGGGCAAGGGTGAAAAGGCGGTTCAAGAGACCACCGCCCGCAACGCAAGGAGCGGGGCACGGCAAACCTCCCCGGGAGCAAGACCAAATAGGGAATCTATGATGCGGCCCGCATCGCATCGGCGCAAGCCGGTCGGGTTCCGGGTATCGGTCGCTCAGAGAAATGACTCTCTCCCTGGTGCAAACCAGGAAGACAGAATTCGGCTTACAGCCCTTCCAAGACACCATCCTTCCCCGGGATGGCCCCCGCCCGGGGCCCCGGGGCCCGCCCCTCAATTCCCGGCCCGGATCTGGCGGACGATCTCGAAGGCGACCTCCAGCGCCGCCTTGGCCTGGGCTCCGCTGACCTTGGGTTCCTGACGGCGCCGGACGCAGGCGACGAAGTCCGACAATTCGCGCTTGAGCGGCTCGGCCTTGTCGATGGGCACCGGCTCGCGGACGATCCGCTGGCCGGCGAACTCGCTCACGATCGTCGATTCCTTGGCCGCCAGCAGTTTGCGCAGAAGTGAACTCTCCTCCTCTCCATCCCGGGCCAACCGGTACAGGAAGCCCTCCTGCACCCGGTAATCAAGGCTGATGTACACCGGGTGATCCCCGCCGCTGAAGACCCGGATCTTGCGCATGCGTTCCGGGCTGATCCGGCTCGCCGTCAGGTTGGCCACGCAGCCGTTGGCGAAGCGCAGGCGCGCATTGGCGATGTCCTCGCTGCGGCTTAGCACGTGGATGCCCACCGCGTCCACCGAGACCACCGGCGACTTCACGAAGGCCATCACGACATCGAGATCGTGGATCATCAGGTCGAGCACCACACCGATGTCGGTGCTCCGAGCCGGGAAGGGCGACAGCCGGTGGCATTCGATGAATTTCGGGAAGGGGGCCGCCTGCTCCAGTGTGCTGAACACCGGGTTGAACCGCTCCACATGGCCCACCTGTAGCACCAGCCCGCGCTCTTGGGCCAGTTGCACCAAGTCCTCGGCCTGCTCCGAGCTGTCGGTCATGGGCTTCTCGACCAGCACGTGTCGTCCGGCCTGCAGCAATTCGCGGGCGATGGCATGATGGGTCACCGTTGGCGTCGCCACGCTGAGCGCATCGCTGACCGCTGCGGCCTCGGCCACCGACGTGAAGGCCCGCACCCCCCAACGGGCCGCATGGGTTCGGGCCGCCTCGGGGTTCACGTCGAACACACCGGTGAACTCGGCCTCACCGGCCTTGGCGAGGTCCGCGTAGATGCGTGCGTGCTCCTTGCCCAGCGACCCGGTCCCGATCACCGCCACCCGAACTTGGTTCGACATGCGGGCGAGACTAGGAGAGCCGAGGACCTGGGGAACCACTAATTCGGTAAGCCCCACCCGGAAGTCCGGATCCCGACCCCGGCCGGTTCCGTCGACATCCCGGGCTGGGAATCCGCCAGACTCCGCGATAGGATAGGGCTCATGTCCCTCGTCTCCGCCCGCGTGCTCGCACTGGCCCTGATCCCCGCCCTCGCCCTGCCCCTCGTCGCCGGCAAGGCCGACGGCAAGCTCGACCTCTGGTGGTGTGACTCGGAGGGCGGAGGATCCACCCTCCTGGTCACGCCCGAGGGCGAGAGCATCCTCATCGATTCCGGCAACCCCGGCGGGCGCGACTCGACCCGCATCCTCCAGGTGCTCACCCAAGGCGCCGGTCTCAAGCAGCTCGACCACCTCATCGTCACCCACCTGCACATCGACCATTTCGGGGGCGCGGCCGAGATCGCCGGTCAGGTGCCCATCAAGAACCTGTGGGACAATGGCCTGACCGACGCCGACCCGGATGGCAACCGCAACTCGACCTGGCCCCTCACCAGCAAGCCCTACCGCACCATGACGGTCGGCCAGCGTCACCGGGTCGAACCGGGAGCCGTGATCCCGCTGAAATCCGGCCGGACTCCGCTGGCGCTGCGCTGCATCCTCACCCGTCAGCAGCCGGCTGAAGGCCTGTACCCGACCCGCAAGGCCGTTGGGTCGGCCCCCGTCCTCAGGGCCCCGGACACCTCGGACAATGCCAACAGCTCGGCCTGGGTGCTCGAATTCGGGAACTTCCGCTTCTTCGATGCCGGCGACCTCACCTGGAATGTCGAGACCCGGCTGGTCTGGCCCGAGATCCGGGTGCCCGAGGTGGACCTGGTCCAGGTCACGCACCACGGACTCGACGTGAGCAACCACCCGCGGTTGCTGGCCGCCCTCAATCCCACGGTGTCGGTCATGAACAACGGCCCCACCAAGGGAACCGCCGGCGAGGTGCTGGGCACGCTGCGGAGACTCCCCCGGCTGGAAGCCCAGTACCAACTGCACCGCAACCGACGCCCCGACGGCGCCACCAACAACATCCCCGACGCCTTCATCGCCAACACCCAGCCCGGAACCGCCCACCCCATCCACTGCGCCGTGGCCCCCGACGGCGCCACCTACTCCATCACCCTGCCCGCCGGGCCCGTCACCCGCACCTACACCACCGCCCGCCGCCGCTGATCCGGGCGACATGGGCCCGAGGCGATGGCCCGAGGCATTCCGGACCCCGGACCCCGGACACAGACTGACGACCGCGGCTGGATCGGCTCACCCCATGCCGGGCAGGTCCCGGCCCAGCCTTCCCCGATGTGCGCCATCGATGGTTCCTTTCTGCTGGCATCCCCCCCGAGGCTCCCGCTAAACCTTGGTCACGATGAGTTCGCAAGTTCCTGCCGACCTGAAGTACGCCAAATCCCACGAGTGGGCCCGCATCTCCGGCGACACGGCCGTGGTCGGCATCACCGACCATGCCCAGCATGAACTCACCGACATCGTGTTCGTCGAACTGCCGTCGGTCGGACGCCAGGTCAAGGCGGGCGAGGCTTGCGCAGTGGTCGAATCGGTCAAGACCGCCAGCGACATCTACTCGCCGCTGTCGGGCGAGATCATCGCCGTGAACGGGGCCGCCAGCGAGAACCCCGCCTTGGTCAACAGTGAGCCCTACGCCGGGGGCAGTTTCTTCACCCTGCAGCTGTCCAACCCCGCGGAGGCCGAGGCCTTGATGTCGCCGGCCGCCTACGCGCAGCAGATTGGCGCCTGAAGTCCGGGCCCCTCGGCCCCGATCTTCCACCGGTTCAGGAAACCGGCCGGTCAGTTGTCCTCCGGAGCGTCCCGGCGCAACCCCACCTTGTGGGCGATGTCGTCAAACTCCTCGCGGCTGACCTCGTGCAACTCCTTGCCCCGCTTCTGGAGGTGCTCGTTGATCTTGATGGCCTTCTCGGTCATCGCCTCATGGGTCTCCTGGGTTCCCCCGACAAGGGCGAAATTCTTGCCCTTGGTCACCCGCTGGTGGCCGTCCGAATCGAGGCCGACTCCCAAGAGCACGGCGCGAGGCCCCGGGGGCTTTTTCTTCGAGGGCTTCTTGGGATCCGCCATGGGCCGACGGTAGATCCACCCCCTGCCCCTCGCCACGGCAAATCTCTCCCGGGACGAGGGGTCGGCCATCCTGAACCGGGGAACATCGAGGCTCGCGATGTCCGCCCAAAAACAATCGATTCACGCGGCATCCGGCAGATGGGCGACAACCGGGGCGCATGAACGATCTCTTGCCGGCGCTCCCCCCGGTTTCCACGGCCCTCGAAGCCTTCGGCACCCTCGCCGCCCTGGCGGCCAGCGTGCTGGCCGCCGACTTCGTCGTCGGAGTCTTCCACTGGATCGAAGACGCCTACCTCCGTGAGGACTGTCCCGTGCTCGGCGACCTGATCGCCCGCCCCAACGTGTTGCACCACTACCGGCCGAGGCATTTCCTGCGCAACTCCCGGGCGGCCTCCTGCTGGGACCTGTGGATCGTCGCCGGACTCCTCCTGGTCGGCGGCTGGGGACTTGATCTCCCGGGCGCGCCACTGGGCCTGTTCGCCCTGCTGGTCGGGAACGCCAACCAGATCCACAAGTGGGCCCATCGCAGTCGACGCGAGAACGGTCCTTGGATAAACCTTCTCCACGACCTGCGGATCCTCCAAGGTACCCGCCATCACGCGATCCACCACACCGATCCCAAGTCGACCCATTATTGTGTGATCACCGAGTTCCTGAACCCCGTGCTCGAGCGCCTGCGTTTCTGGACCCGCCTCGAGTGCTGGCTGCGCAAAGGCTTCGGCATCCGTCGCCGCAGCGACACCTCCAACCGACGCCACGGATTCACTCCCGGCTGGGTCCTCGAGACGGACCGCGCCTGAGCCCCATCCCGATGACCTCCGGCCGCCGAAACTACCCGCTGCTCCTGCTGAGCCAGTTCCTCAGCGCCCTGGGCGACAACGCCCTGTTGGCGGTGATCGTCGGGCAGCTCACCTACCTTCAACGGGCCGGAGCCCTGAGCGAGGAGGAGCTCCGGACCCACAACACCGTCTACACCAGCCTGCTGTTCATCCCGTTCATCCTGCTGGCCCCGGCGGCCGGATTCTTGAGCGACCGCCACCCGAAGACCACCGGCCTAGCCTGGGGCAACACGGTCAAGCTCCTCGGCACGATGATCTGCGCCCTGGGCATCCGGTTCGGCCCGGTATGGCAGGGCATCGGCTACCTGGTGGTCGGCATCGGCGCCTGCCTTTACGGGCCGGCGAAATACGGCATCCTGCCTGAGATCCTCCCGAGGGAACGCCTGGTGCGGGCCAACGGCATGGTCGAACTGCTCACCCTCGTGGCCATTCTGGGCGGCGCCATCGCCGGCTCGGTGATGGCCGATGTCTGGAAGGATGCCGTCGGGCGGTCCTACATCATGCTGGTGTCCCTCTACCTGGCCTCCCTGCTGCTCAACCTCGGCATGAGCCGAACCCCGGCCAATCCGGGTGTCCGCTGGAGCGCCAACCTCTCGGCCTTCCGCGACCACGCGCTGGTCCTCGCAAAGGCCCCCCGGCTGTCGCGGATGCTGCTGGGGACGGGCCTCTTCTGGGTGTGCGGTGCGGCCATGAAGATCAATTTCCAGCCTTGGGGCCTGAAGGTGCTGCAGCTCCCGGACAACACGCAGATCGCCCTGCTTGGGCTCTGGCTGAGCCTGGGAGTGATGGCGGGAAGCCTGCTGGCCGGGCGCTGGTTCCCGGTCGGACACCTGCATCGCACCCGCCAGTTCGGCTTCGCGTTGGCCGGCCTGCTGGCCCTGCTGTTCACGGTGGAGCACCTCGGGTTCTGGCGGCAACCCACCCTGCAGGCCGGGGCGCTGCGGCTGGTGCTGCCGGTGCTGGGCCTGCTCGTCGGCGCCGGCGTGGCGGCCGGATGCTTCCTGATCCCGCTCAACGCGGCCCTGCAGGCCGAGTCCGACCCGGACAAGCTCGGCAAGACCATCGCGGTGCAGAACCTCGTCGACAACCTCGGCATGGTCGCGGCCAGCGTGCTCTGCCTCGGCAGCGTGCAGGCGGGCATCAGCGCCTCGGGCGTCTTCCTGCTGCTGGCTGCGGTCACGGCCGCCGTGGTGGGCCTCCTGCGCATTCCCGAGCCGTCCCCGACGATCCCAACCTCCGGAGACTCCCGATGATCAAGACCCTTCTCCACGGGCTGCTGCGCCTGATCTTCCGCTTCCGAGCCCACAACACGGGCGTGCTCTCGACCCCGGGGCCGGTGCTGCTGCTGCCCAATCACGTCTCGTGGCTCGACTGGGCCTTCCTGGGCGTCCTGCTGGACGACGACTGGAAGTTCGTCACCAGCTCCACCACCGCCCAGACCTCCAGAATCCACCGGCGTATCATGGTCAACCGCCGGACCTTCCCCATCGACCCGGCCTCGCCGTACGGCGCGAAGCGGATGGCCGAGCACCTCGCCAAGGGCGGCCGGCTCGTCCTCTTCCCCGAGGGCCGGCTGACGCTGACCGCGCGGATGATGAAGCTCTTCGACGGCACGGGCTTCCTCATCCACCGGACCAAGGCCCGGGTGATCACCTGCCACCTGCGCAACGCCGTGCGCGTGCCGGCCGTCCGCCATGACGGCTGGACGCGGTGGTTTCCGGAGGTCTCGGCCCACTTCAGCGAGGTGCTCACCGCCCCGGACCTGTCCCAGCAACCCGCCGCGGTGGCCCGAGCGCGCATCACCCGCTGGCTGCGCGACCGGATGGTGCACCAGCAGTTCCAGGCCGAGATGGACTTCGGGGCGAAGGACGTGCTCGAGGCCATCGCCGAGACCGCCCGGGCGATCCCGCGCCGCCGTGTGCTGGAGGACGTCCAGTTGCAACCGCTGTCGTACCGCCGGCTCATGGTCGGGGTGGACCTGTTGTCGGCACGTTTCCGAAGCCTTCTGCCGGCCCCGGGCGGGACCGACGGCAGCGATCCCGCCCGCGTCGGCATCCTCCTGCCCAATGTCAACGGCATGCCCGTGAGCCTCCTGGCCCTCTGGGCCTCCGGTCACACCCCGGCGGTCCTCAACTTCTCCACCGGGCCGGCGGTCCTGCTGCAATGCGCGCAACTGGCCGGCCTCCGAGACATCCTCACCTCACGGGTGTTCCTCCAGCGGGCCAAGCTCGACGTGGTCCCGCTCGAGGCCGCCGGCATCCGCCTGCATTTCTTGGAAGACCTCCGGGCGCGCATCGGTCCTGCCGACAAGCTTTCGGCCCTGCTCCGGCACAGCCTGCGCTGCGGGCATGGACTCCGGGTTCCGAGGATCGGGTTCGACCCGGCGAAGACCCCGGCCGTGGTCCTGTTCACCTCCGGCTCCGAGGGTGTTCCCAAGGGGGTGGTGCTCACCCATGCCAACCTCCTGGCCAACATCCGCCAGATGGACGCATTCCTGGACATCTCCGACCATGAACGCTTCTTCAACGCCCTGCCCCTCTTCCACAGCTTCGGCCTGACCGCCTGCACGCTGCTGCCGCTGGTGCGTGGTCTGTACACCTTCCTGTACCCGTCGCCCCTGCATTACCGGGTCATCCCCGGCGTGGTCTACGACCGGTGCTGCACGGTGATGGTTGGCACCAACACCTTCCTGAACGGCTACGCCCGCAAGGCCGCACCGTACGACTTCCATTCGGTGAAGTACCTGGTGGCGGGCGCCGAGAAGGTGCAGGAAGCGACGGCGCAGACCTGGGCCCGGAAGTTCGGCATCCGCCTGCTCGAGGGCTACGGCGCGACCGAATGCAGCCCGGTGCTTTGCGCCAACAACCGCATCGAGGCGCAGTTCGGCAGCGTTGGCCGGTTCATGCCCGGGATGGAGTGGCGGCTTGAGGCGGTCGAGGGCGTCAGCGAGATCTCGCTGGAGGGCCGGGTGGTGTCCGGCCGCCTGTTCGTGCGCGGGCCCAACGTCATGCGCGGCTACCTCAACCCCGGTCCCGATGCCATGTTCCAGGCCCTGGGCGGCTGGTACGACACCGGCGACCTGGCCCGGGTCGACGACGACGGCTTCGTCTTGCTGCTCGGACGCATGAAGCGCTTTGCCAAGATCAGTGGCGAGATGGTCAGCCTGACCGCCGTCGAGGATGCCCTGGCCGGGGCATTCCCCCAGCATGGCCTGCGCTGCGAGGTCGCGGTCGTCGCCGTGGCCGACGAGGACAAGGGAGAGAAGCTCGTCGCCATCACCAACGCGACGCGCCTCTCCCTGGACGAGGTGAGGCAAGCCATCAAGGCCAAGGGACTGACCAACCTGTGCGCTCCCCGCGAGATCCACACCGTGCCCGAGATCCCCAAGCTCGGCACCGGCAAGGTCAACCACCGGGCGCTCATCGAGGTTCTCCGCACGGACGCCGGCCGATAGCAGACCCGGCGGACCCACCCATGTCCGGTCCCGGGGACGACCCGCCCCCGCGCGGTCGCGACATCCCTTCAATCCGCGCCTTTACAGGTCCGGGCATTGGGGCAAAGTCGGCGCCGGTCCCGCGCTGAAACTCCCCCCTTCCAACATGTCCAAGGTCATCGCTGAAATGCTCGTCGAGTCGGTGAAGATGGAACTCCCCGACACCAAGACCGTCCGGTTCCAATGGCCCGAGGGCTATGCCCCCGACTTCAAGACCGGCCAGTTCATCACCGTGTACTGGCCCCACAAGGCGAAGTACAAGCGGGCCTATTCGTTGAGCTCCTGCGCGCTGGACCGCGGCCATTACGAGGTGACCGTCAAGCGCGACGGCAAGATGGGCACCAGCATCGTGGACTGGCTTGAGACCGGCGACCGCATGTTCGTCATCCCGCCGACGGGCAGGTTCCTGCCGGTCTTCGATCCCCCGGGCAAGCACCTCATCTGCGTGGCCGGCGGTTCCGGCGTGACCCCCTTCCGGGGTTTCGTGCGCGAGGCCACCGAGAAGAACCCCGATACCCGGATCACCATCCTCTACACGGTGCGGACCACCAACGACATCATCTTCGCCGAGGAGTTCCGCGCGCTGGAGGCCCGCAATCCGCGCTTCAAGTTCGTGGTGACCTGCACCCGCCTCGCGCCGGAAGACCCCTGGACCGGCCGCCGCGGCCGCATCACCCCGGACTGGGTCAAGAGCTTCGTCGACGACGCGGCCAACACCGTGTTCTACGCCTGCGGCACCAATGACATGGTCAACGCCGTCGAGCACCTGGTGATCCACGACCTGGGCCTGCCCAAGGAGCAGATGAAGCTGGAGAAGTGGGGCTGAGGCTGAGCGGGGTGTGGATGACGTACGGATTTCCGCACAGATCCGCGGTCCAACGATTCCAGGGGGAGTTCGCCTCGAGGGCGTCTCCACGTTGTTCATGGAGAGGCCCTGTCGACACCGGGGTCGGTCATCGCTCCCGCTCCCTCCGGCCTCCGGAACGGCCAATGACCGGCCACCCGGGCCCATGCCAGGTATCCCAGAACCCCCAACCCCAGGGCCCCCAGGGCCATGGCGAGGGTGCGGACCGGGGTCGTGGCGAAGACCAGCAGCCAACCCATGCCCGCCAGGAACAGGGGCAGCGGATACCACCAGACCCGGTAGGGCCGAACGAGGTCGGGCGCGTTGCGACGCAACAGCCACAGGGCGACGATCTGGCCGACGAACTGGATGAGGATCCGGGCGGTGATGAGGGTGTCGATCACCACCGTCAGCGGCAGGAAGGCCGCCGCGATCGAAAGGCCACCCAGCACCAGCAGCGACACGTGAGGGAAGTTCCCCCGCGGATGCAACCGGGCGAAGACACCGAAGAAGGCCCCGTCCTTGGCCGCCGCATAGGGAATGCGCGAATAGCCCAGCAGCAGCGCGAAGATGGAGCCCACGGCCGTCCACACCACCAGCAGCGTGAACAGGCTGGCCGCGGTCCGCCCATGAAGCCGCTCGACAAAGACCGAGGCGATGAAATTGGCGACCTTCGGGTGGGCCTCGGCCGGGACGAACTCACGCCATGGGATCACCCCGATGATGCTGAGGTTGATGCCCACATAGATCGCAGCCACGAGCAACAGGCTGCCCAGGACGGCCCGCGGGATCGTCCGCCCCGGGTCCTTCACCTCGTCGCCGAGGTAGCACACGTCGTAGTAACCGAGAAAATCATAGATCCCCACGCGGGCGGCCGCGCCGAGACCCAGGAAGAATCCCATCGAGAAACGCCACGGATCGGCCGGGAAATCGAAGGCCTTGCGGGCATCGAAATGCATCGCCCCGCTCACCAGCACCACCAGCACCGTGACCATCACCCCGGCCCAGAGGAACAGGGTCAGCCGGGCGATCCCGGTGATCCGGCGGTACAGCAAGGCCACGGTCAGCACGCCCAGCGCCACCACCACCGCCCCGCCCTTGGCCGAAAGCCCGCCCCCGGCCAAGGTCATTCCCGGCGAGAGGTAATCAAGGTACTGGGCCACGCCGATGTAGGCCGAGGCGATCTCCATGGGCCCGCTCAGGAGGAACTGCCACAGGAACAGGAACCCCATCAGACGCCCCCAGGTCTGTCGCCCGAAGCCCTCGCGCAGCCACTGGTAGGTTCCCCCGGACCCCGGCAAGGCCGCCCCCAGCTCGCTCCAGACGAGCGCATCGGGCACGGTGATCACCAGCGCCACCAACCATCCCAACAGCGACTGGGGCCCACCCAGGGCCGACATGAGCAGCGGGATGGTGATGAACGGACCGGCCCCCAGCATGTTGGCCATGTTCAGCGCCGTGGCTGGCAGGACGGTCAGCCGGCGCTCCAGATGCGCCGGCTCTGCGGGAGGAGGGGCCTGGGTGGTCATGCCCGGGTTTTAGGGCTTCGCCTGCGCATTGGCCAGCCATCAGACCGTTGGGCCCGCCCGATCTGTTCCGACACCAGAAAGGGCGCCGGGCATCCGCTGGATCTCACAAGGGGATCCGGAAGAGGCCTGCAAACCATGCCCCGTCCGTGCGCCGTTCCGTCCCGTCGCCGAAAAAGCCGCTTGCCTCTTCCCGGCCAATCGCCACCGTCCCAAATGCCGGCCGTCACTTGGGTGACGGCATTTTCGGCTGAGAAACAACCGTCAACACGTCAACCTAACCGCTAACCTCCGTTGCCAACCGCAACGTCGGTCACGTTGGGCAATGGAGTCTTCTGAGGGGCCGTCTTCAGCGCCCCGCTCAAGTCTCCTGTCAGATGCATCGAACGGGCGCCCGCGCGTCCGTCACCATACCATTATGTCGGCTTCCGCCGCATTCGCAGAACTGCTCAAGCAGTACGACCGCCAATTCAAGGCCGGTCAAATCGTCAAGGGAACCATCCTCGAAGTCCGTCCGAAGGAAGTCCTCGTGGACATCGGCGGCAAGTCCGAGGGCGTCGTCAACGCCTCCGAATTCGTCGAGTTCGAGAAGGTCGCCGTCGGCGACATCATCGACGTCCTCATCGAGAAGGCCGAGGACAAGGAAGGCAACGTCCACCTCTCCAAGGAGAAGGCCGAGTTCCAGCAGAACTGGGACCGCATCCAAACCATCTGCAACGAGGGCGGCAACGTCACCGGCAAGGTCAAGTCGGTCGTCAAGGGCGGCCTCATCATCAACATCGGCGTCGAGGCGTTCTGCCCGTCGTCGCAGGTCGACATCGTCCCGCCGAAGAACCTGGCCGCCTTCGTGGGCAACGCCTACGAGTTCAAGGTCGTCAAGCTCAACCCCGATCGCCAGAACGTGGTGCTCAGCCGCCGCGAGATCATCGAGACCGAGCGCAACGCCCGCCGCTCCACGCTGCTGTCCGAGATGATGCCCGGCGACATCCGCAAGGGCACGGTCAAGAACCTCACCGACTTCGGCGCGTTCATCGACCTCAACGGCCTCGACGGCCTGCTGCACATCACCGACATGTCCTGGGGCCGCCTCACGCACCCCAGCGAGATGCTCAAGGTGGGCCAGGAGATCGACGTGGTCGTGCTCGACATCAACCGCGAGAAGGAGCGCGTCAGCCTCGGCCTCAAGCAGAAGCTGTCCAACCCCTGGGACAACATCGAGAACAAGTACCCGGTCAACGCCAAGGTCAAAGGCAAGATCGTCAACCTCGTGCCCTACGGCGCGTTCGTTGAGATCGAGCCTGGCGTCGAGGGCCTGGTGCACGTCACCGAGCTGTCCTGGACCAAGCGCATCGCCAAGCCTTCCGACGTCCTCAAGCAGGGCCAGGAGATCGAGGCGGTCGTGCTCGGCATCAACCGCGACGAGCAGAAGATCAGCCTCGGCATCCGTCAGCTCGAGACCAACCCGTGGGACCTCGCCCACACCAAGTACCCGCCGGGCACCAAGGTCAAGGGACCGATCCGCAACCTCACCAGCTACGGCGCGTTCCTCGAGCTCGAGGAAGGCCTGGACGGCATGGTGCACGTGTCGGACATGAGCTGGACCCGCAAGGTCAACCACCCGAGCGAAGTCCTCAAGAAGGGCGACGAGGTCGAGGCGATCGTGCTCGAGGTCGACAAGGCCAACCAGCGCATCAGCCTCGGCATGAAGCAGCTGGGCGTGGACCCCTGGGAGCAGATCGAGACCTTCTTCAAGGTGGGCGATCTGGTCTCCGGCAAGGTCACCAAGCTGGCCAGCTTCGGCGCCTTCGTCGGTCTGCCGCACGACATCGACGGTCTGGTCCACATCTCCCAGGTCAGCGAAGACCGGGTCGACAAGATCAAGAACGTGCTCAAGGTCGGCGACGATGTCACCGCCCGCGTCATCAAGATCGACCGTGCCGACCGCCGCATCGGTCTATCCATCAAGGCCGCGAACTACAGCACCGAGCAGCTGAAGGAAGAGCAGAAGCTCCTCGATCAGCTCAAGCCCGGCGAAGACCTGGTCGCCCTCGAGCACGCGTTCGCCGCGGCCGAGGAGAAGAAGACCCAGGACTGATCGTCCAGGTTCCGTCTCCATGCGCGCACCCTCACCGGTGCGCGCTTTTTTGTTGGGCCGGGCACGTCAGGAGTCCTCACTGTTGACACGTTGGAGCTGGGAAACGGCGCGCCATCCGGGCCTGACCCGAGGGGCCTGCCCCCTCCTTGCCGGAAGGGAAGAATGTACCGAATGCACCGATCCAGATCATTTCGCATCATTTTGTATGTTTTGATGTCGCATCGGCCATATTGACATCAGATACCTTCGTCAGCATCGACGCTTGCTGAGGACAACGTTGACCTTGGACGATGACCTTCTCGAACTGGCGGGCCGTCAGGCGAAGCTCCGGGGCGTTTCCCTGAGCAGGGGCGTCTCCGATCTCCTCCGCCGAGGTCTCCATGCCGCCACCCCGTCGCGGACCCAGGACGGTCTCCTGATGTTCCAGCTTCCCGAGGACTCACCCACGGTCACGACCGATGACGTCCGACGCCTCGAATCGGAGGGGGTGTGGACGGCTATCTTCTCGACACCAATGTGCTCATCGCCTTGCTCTGGCCCAGCCACGCGCACCACACGCGGGCCGTGAGGTGGTTCACGAGGCATCGTTCGAAAGGCTGGGCGACCTGCCCGTTCACTCAAGCGGGTTTCGTCCGCATCGTTTCCAACCCCGCCTTTTCCCGCGATGCGGTGACACTGCGCGATGCCGTGGGCGTGCTGGCCGCCAACACCGCGTCGAAGGACCATGCGTTCTGGCCAGATGAACTGCCTTTGGCCGAATCCATCGCTGTTGTCGGTTCAAAGTTGCTCGGACATCAACAGGTGACCGATGGGTACCTGCTCGGACTCGCTCTACGACGGGGAGGAATGCTGGCCACCTTGGACGAACGCATCACGGCGCTGGCGGAACCGGATTCGGTTCAACGCCGGGCGGTGGCCGTCATTGCGTAGCGCCCCCTTCCCGGCGCCCCGCAGACGTGAGCCAGCACCTGAAACCGGTGGTTGTGGATGACGGTGGTGCTGTTTTCGGGATATCCGTCCCAATGTCCCGGAACACCTGCACCACCTGATGCCGCCCGAATTCCTCACAAAACTGCAGAACCCGCTCAGCCCTGACAGCGTCGCACGGCCTCGGAGGGCTCCGACCCATCGAACCAAATTCGCCGCATTCGGTCCCGATTCCATCAGCCCTCAATCCCGTCCGGGAAGCCGCCAAGTCGGCACGGGTGCTCCCTCGGCTGGCCAAGGCGTGGGGTCTCAGCCATGGTTGGCCCGTGAAGTTCCCGATCACCGAGATCACCGACGCCCTGCTGGCAAGCTATTCGCGCCATGGGGGCATCAACCATCTGGACGGGATCAACCTGCCCTCCAAGGCCTCCGTCGCCGACATCACCCGAGACCTGCTCCGGCTGGTGTTCCCGGGCTTCTTCGACGACCACCTCATCCACAGCTCCGAGTTGAAGGCCGAGACCGCGCTGCTCATCGACAGCGTCGCCGGGCGGCTGGAGGATGAACTCTACAAGGCCCTGCGCTGCGCGGACCGGGCCAACGGCTCCTCGTCGGCCAAGTCCGATCCGCGGCCCATGGCCCATCAGTTGGTGAACGAGTTCCTCCGCGAGCTGCCCGCCATCCGCGAGATCCTCACCACCGATGTCGAGGCCGCCTTCTCGGGCGATCCGGCCGCAGCCAACCGCGAGGAGATCATCGTGGCCTACCCCTTCGTCGAGGCCATCGCCGTGCACCGACTCGCGCATGCCCTCCATCTGCGCCATGCCCCCTTCCTGCCGCGCATCATGGCCGAATGGTCCCACAGCCGGACGGGCATGGACATCCACCCGGGCGCCCGCATCGGCGGACATTTCTTCGTCGATCATTGCACTGGCGCCGTGATCGGCGAGACGGCGGTGATCGGCCACCGTGTGAAGCTCTACCAGGGGGTCGGCCTCGTGGCCCGGTCCCTCGCGGCCGGCCAGGCGCTCCGCGGCCAGAAGCGCCACCCGACGATCGAAGACAGGGTCACCATCTACGCGAACGCCACCATCGTGGGCGGCGACACGGTCATCGGGGCCGGCAGCACCATCGGGGCGAACGTCTTTCTCATGCAGAGTGTGCCGCCCGAGTCGCTGGTGCTCATGGACGACCTGCGCCTCAAGGTCAGCGCCAAGAAGGAGCGCACCGCCGCCGCGATCGACTGGCAGATCTGAGACGGGCCGGGTTCAGGAACCACTCCGACCGGGCGGAACATCTCCGGGACCATGGCCACCAGACCATCCACACGTCTCGGGGGCGCCTGTCCGTTTCAACGCTCCAGGCCGTGAATCATCGGCCAGCAACCACGGGGCGTGGGGGCGTGGAGATGCAACGACGGGTTGTCCCCGATCCACCCAGGGCAACCCGATTCATCGACGAACGCCACACCGATCGGCAGATCGGGACGGTCGTCGGCCAATCGGGTCATCTGGGCTTCCGCCTCATCGCTCATCGCGATCCATGCCATCTTGAGGGTGACGGGATCCAGGGCACGGGCCTGAATCTCCTCCAACCTTCCTGGTTCAATCCGGGCAAAGCGCCTCATCATCTTCAGCAGCGAAAGCGGCGTGAACCCTGGGTCTTTGCCACAGGCCGCCCAACAAATCGCCGCGAGCGGGAGGTGCGGTGGAGTTCCACGATATCGACATAATCGCGGGTCTCCGTCCGGGCCGCCAGCGTGAGGGCCTTGTTCGTGGCGACATCGAACCGGTGCAAGCGCCACCCCAGAACCGGGTCGCGCTCGATCGGGAAAAACCGGAAGGCCGAGTCGGCTGCCCAGTCGATCTCAACCCACTCGGCACCCCGATTCACACGGGCCTTGCGGGAGGTGCTCTCCTGCTCCCACTCACCGCGGGGAAAATGCGTCTCCACCTCAAATCCCGCCTGTCGCAAACACTGCACATCGCGCACGCTCGCACGGGTCACCTCTTCGGCCAGTTCGTGGAACAGGTCGAAGTCGTTCGAGAATCGCGGAGAGTCATCCCCGGCATTCAGCACGATTCCGCCGGCGAAATGGCTCTCCTGGCTCCGCAGTCCCGCAAGCAGAGCTAGGACGTCTTTTTGCAGAGCGGTGAGAGGCATTTGTGCAACTCCTGAGCCGCCCGCCAGGCACGGCGATCGCCGTATTCCCTGAGATGCTCCACCACCAAGCGGATGTCCTCCAGATGACGGATGCGGGCCTCCGGATGGCGGAACCAGAAACATTCCGGGTGGGTCCGGACCAATTCACAGGCCCGTTCGATCAGCCCCGGAGGTGCCGGAATGGGCGACTCCATCTCAAGGGTTTCCTTGGGCTCCAGGGCCATTTCCAACAATTATCCTCAAGCGTCGGCAGCGCCAAGACGGAGGTGGTCACCTCGGGGATCAGGAGGCCGATACGGGTGCCTCGAATACCTCCCCCGACATGAACGCGACACGGGCGCGCCGTCAGACCACGAACTCCAGCGGGGGGGCCTTGGGGATGGCGCCCAGGGCCTGCCCGCGGGCCAGGAAGCGGCGGATGCTCTCGCGGCCGCGCTCGCCGTAGTCGAGGGTCCAGTCGTTCACATACATGCCCACGAAGCGGTCGGCGAGGTCATGGCCCATGTCGCGGGCCCATTGCAGCGAATGCGCCACCGCCTCGGGACGGTGATCGAGGCTGTATTGAATGCTGGCCGTCAGGATGTCGCTGACGCGCTTGCGCAGCGCCGGCTCATGACGCTTGTGGATCACATTGCCACCCAAGGGCAGCGGCAGGCCTTCGTTCTCGCGTCCCCACCACACCCCGAGGTCTTCGCACACCACGAGCCCCTCGCTGGCGTAGGTCAACTGTCCCTCATGGATGATGAGTCCGACATCGGCCACGCCGGACTTCACGGCCTGGAAGATCTCGTCGAAGGGCACGACCACCAGGTCCAACTCGGCCCCGAGACGACCCGCCCAGAGCTGCAAGGCCAGAAACGCGCTGGTCATGCGGCCCGGGATGGCGATGCGACGGCCCAGCACCTCGTCCCGAGTGTAGGGTTTCTTGGACACCAGCATGGGTCCGTATCCGTCGCCCATGCTCGCACCGCTCGGCAGCAGCGCGTACTGGTCGCACACATGGGCGTAGGCGTGGATGCTGATGGCCGAGATGTCCAACTCGCCCCGGGTCGCCCGCTCGTTGAGCGTCTGGATGTCCTGAAGGATGTGCTCGAAACGCAGGCCGGGCGTGGGGATCAGGTCCTTGGCCAGGCCGTAGAACATGAAGGCGTCGTCGGGATCGGGCGAGTGGCCGAGGGTGAGCGTCAGCATACCGTTGATGGGCGGACGCTACGTCGGAACCCGGCGAAGTCGAGCGTGGGAATCCCGTGCGGCGCGGCGGGAGCGGGCGCCCGGGGCGGTTGCGACTCGTTCACTCGGCCAGCACCCGCAGGAGCACCGGCGCGGAACACTGCCCGCCGTCGGCCGTGGCCCGCAGGTGGAAAAGCCGCGTCCCCGGCCGCGCCTTGCGGGCCGCCGTGAGGAAGAACTCCCGTTCGGTCTGTCCCTCCACGATGAGCAGGCCGTTGAGGCCGATGTTGTCCACATAGACGCCATGCGGCAGGTTGCGCCCGGAATCCTCGCCCCCCAGTTCGATCCGCCCCTGGAAATCCCGGCGATCGGCCCGCACCCGGGCGGTGATGGTCTGCCCGGGGCGCAGCCGCACCTCCATGGGCCGACCCGGTTCCTGACCGATCACCGACGCGTCCGGTCCGGGCAGGATGGCCACCGTGAGCTTGGGCGGTGCACCCAGTTGCAGGTTCCCAAGCCCGCCGATGGACCGGACGATCTCCCGGCCCCGGATCACCGCCCGGGCATGGACCGTCACCGCACGGTCGGCCGACTCGTCCGGATCCGGGGCATCGGCCGCGGCGTAAAGGGCGGCCACCGCGCGCACCTGACCCGCCTCGATCTCCACCGGGGCCGTGGAGGTGAACCCGCGTGGCAATCCGTCGATGTCGATCCGGATGGGCCCCTCAAAGCCCTCGCGCCGTGTCGCGACGAAGCGGAGTTCACGCCCGCTGCCTGGGGCGACCTTCGGGTCGGCACCCTCGAGGCGCACCATGAAATCGGGACGCTGCGGACGCACCGAAAGGCGGTAGGCATGGTTCGTGCCGCCGCCGAACCCACGGGTGTCGGTCAAGCGCACACGGTATCTCCCGGCCGACGGCGCGGTGAAGAGCAGCACCGAATCGGCCCCGGCCTGGCGGCTGGGGTCGTCGTCGTTCTGCCAGGCCACCCGGAACACCGGCAGGCCGTTGGGAACCGGGCGGCTGCCCGCAGGATACGGCTTCACCAGGTAGGCCGGCTCGTTCAGCGCATGCGACAACGGGCTGGTGCCGAAGAGGGTCTGCCGGCGCCCCTCGCCTGGGTACACCTTGAAGCCCGAGTCGGGGCCCCGGGGATACAGCCACAGCCGGACGACCTCGCCGTTGGCGTACAGGAGTTCGTCCAGTTCCATCTCCGCCCAGTTCTGCAGCCGGAAGTCGTCCACGGTGTCGGAATCCTTGCCACGGAAGGTGAACCACGAGTCGCGGACCGCCTGCAGGACCACCTGCTCCGCCGGACGCCCCTCGGCCGAGAGGATCTCCAGCCGGGAATCCAGGGACGAACCATCCCGGGCCGCGTGGACCTCGAGCGTCAGGGGTTCCCCGGGGCGCGCCTCGAAGGCGAAGACATCCGCATCCCCCGGCCGGTCGATGCGGCCGTACACCTCGGACGGCACGACCAGTGGCTGGGCGCGGGGGGTGGTGTCGTTGGGCTCCGACTCGGCCAGATGGACGGCCGGTCGATCCCCGGCCGCCGCCACGCTGGCAGCGCGCCGCGAGACCTTGGGCGACACCGGCCCCGGGGGCGGTTCCGCCGCCGCCGCGACCGCCATCCCGGCCCCGACGTCGACCTTCAACGTCACCGAGCCGACCGAGCCGTCCATCCGCGCTACGACCACCCGGCGACCCGAAGGCTCCACGGCCAGCGCAGCCACCACGTCCGACTGCCCCGTCCAGGCGGCCACCTCCTGCACCTCGGGCAGCCGCCACTGCTTGAGCGAGCGGTCGATGGCTGACGTGACCAACGTCCGGCCATCCCTGGACAGCGCCATGCCCACGATGCCGGCGTCATGCGCGAAGCGGGCCGCCACCACAGGGTTCAAGGCGGGACTCTCGCGCGAGACCAGGCGCCACCGATGGATCCGCCGGTCGGCCCCCGCGGCGAGGATCTCATGGCGGTCGCCCGCGAAGAGGACCCGGCCCACTTCGCCCTGGGGCTGATTGAGCGTGTCGAGACGCAGGCCATCCCGCACCCGCCAGAGCTTGACGGTCTGGTCGGCGCTGGCCGAGGCAAGCACCCCTCCCGACGGATCGAACGCCAGGTCGAACACCGCGCCGTTGTGCACCGAGTTGGACCAGACCATCGAGCGGTCGGAGACGCGCCATAGGCGGACCTGCCGGTCGTATCCCGCCGTGGCGAGCCACCGCCCGTCGGCCGAAAGCTCGGCATCCTGCACCGCATCACGGTGGCCCTCGAACCGGCCGACCGTCTCGCCGGTGGCCACCGACCGGAGTTCGGCGACGCCGTCGAGCCCGGTGATCCCCGCCGCCAGCACCAGCAGCGACCCGTCGGCCGAGAAGGCCACGGAGTTCACCTTGCCCGGGATGCCGTCCATCACGCGGCGGGTCCGGCGGCCGGCGGCGTCCCGCAGTTCCACCCGTCCGGAGGTGCCCAGCGCCAGGGTCCTGCCATCGGGCGAGAACGCGGCTGATGTCCAGGGGGCCTTCGGTCGACCGGCCGGGGCCGGCAACGGCACCTCGGGCACCACCAGGTGCTTGAGGATGGATTCATCGCGGGCCGGACCCGGCGCGCCGTCGGCAATCCACTCGCGCAATCGCGCCACCTCGGCGGCGGGCACCCTCGGCTCGTCGTCGGGTGGCATGGACGGCCGGACCCGCCCCTCGATGAGCTTCACCAGCAGCGAGCCCGTCGGGTCCCCGGGACGGATCGTCCCGCCCTTGTCGCCACCCCGGCGAAGCCCGGCGAAGGTCTCGAGCGAGAACTCCCCCTCGCGGTCGGCGTCGTTGTGGCAGCCGGCGCAGTGCGTGCGCAGGACCGGGGCGATGTCCCGCTCATAGACCCACTCGCGGGCGAGGAGCTCGGCCCGGCCGAGGCCGAGGCCGACGACGACCAGAATCCGGAAGAGGACCCGGAACGCCCGCGGCATCCCGGACGGAATGGACGGAGGGTTGGCGCTCATGGTCAGTGCTGGAAGAGGAACTCGCGGCCCGTGAGGATCGCCCAGAAGAGGTCCTCGGCGACGGCCGACCGTTGCCCCGGACCGGCGTCGGCGAAGGCCCGCAGCAACCCGCGGCGTTCCTCCGGGCGGGGCGGCCGCGACAGCGCCAGCCGGTAGGCCTCGGAAATGAGCCGATCGGCATCGGCCCCGTCGGCCAGGAGCCGCGCCAACCGCCCCTCGGAGGACCGCAGCTTGTCGTTGACCGTGCCGCCATTCGACAGGTGCAGCGCCTGCACCAGGCTCGGCTGGTTGGACCGCTCGCACTCGCAGGTGATCTCCCGCTGGTTCCGGCCGAAGGTCTTCAGGAAGTACGAGTTGACCGCCGAGTCGAAGAGCTGCACCGAGCGGGTGCTGTTGGTGTAGAAGGCCGTCTTCTCGGTGGATCCGTCGCTGAGGGTCAGCTCGGTGAACCGGTCCCGCACTCCGGTGACATCGGCGATGGCGTCGCTGAGCACCTCGGCCGGGAGCCGTCGCGGGTAGAACCTCGAATAGTGGCGTCGGTCGTCCCGGTTGCCCGGCAGGATTTCGGACGAGCGCCGATAGGTCTGGGATACCAGGATCTCCCGCATCAGCGACTTCAGGTCGAAGCGGTGGGTCACGAGATGGTCGGCCAACGCCGAGAGCAACCGCTCGTTGGACGCCGGGTTGGATGCCCTGAGATCGTCCACCGACTCGACCAGCCCGACCCCGAGGAAATGCGCCCAGATGCGGTTGGCGATGGCCCGGGCGAAATAGGGGTTGTCCGGCGAGGTGAGCCAGTCGGCCAGCACCTCGCGCCGATCGCGCGGGTCGGAGGGCTCGATGGGCCGGGCGTCCAGCGGCGCCGGCGGCTGCGCCCGTCCCGTGCGGGGCTGGATGAGATCCCCGGAGGCCTCCACGTACACCTGCCGTCTGCCGTCGCCGTTGCGAGGATCACCGCCCCAGCCCTTGGCGCGGACCCGGGCGAAGAGGTTGGCGAACTGGTAGTACTGGTCGTTGGTCCACTTCTCCAGCGGGTGGTTGTGGCAGCGGGCGCAGTTGATCGACAGCGACAGGAAGGCCTGGCTGACGTTCTCGGCCATGGACTCCGGATCCTGGTGGATGGCGAAGAAGTTCGACTCGCCCTCGTCCACCGACGATCCCCGGGCCGTGACCACCTGCCGCACGAAGCGGTCCCACGGCGTGTTGTCGGCCACGCGGGCCCGGATCCAGCCGTAATAGGCCTGGACGGCCGCCGGCCTCAGGCGGGCGCCGCTGACCAGCAGCACGTCCGACCACTTGTAGGCCCAGAAGTCGACGTACTCCGGGGCGTTCAGCAGACGGTCGACCAGCCGGGAATGCCGGTCGGGGGAGGTGTCCGCGAGGAAGGCGTCGACCTCGGCCGGGGTGGGAAGCCGGCCCAGCGTGTCGAGCGAGGCTCGGCGGAGAACGGTGGCATCGTCGGCCGGCGGGGACGGCGGCAGGTGCAGCCGCCGCAACTGGTCGAGCACGAGCGTGTCGATCGAACCGGACCGCGGGGCCGCGGCGTAGACGGCCTCCGGCACCTCGCCCGGGTAGGGGGCGGTCAGGCGCGCGATGACGATGCGGGACGAATACCACGCGGTGATCGCCCCGACACCGGGTCCGAGCACCGTGACCTTTCCATCGCCGTCCACCGAGGCGACGGTCTCGTCGGTCGAGGTGAACTTGCACCAGCGGGTGACATCCCGTTCCCGCCCGTCGCCGTAGCGGGCCCCCACCTTCAAGGACAAGGTGTCGCCCATCGTCACCGGGCGCTCCCCCGGCTCGATGACCAGACCCTGCAACCCGGGCTCGCCCGCCAGCGGACCGGGCGCGCCCTGGGCGATCCATCGGGCCAGCGTCCGGTAGTCGTCGGAGTCGGTTTCCAGCCGCTTGCCTCCCTTGTGCCGGACGGTCGTCGTCGGCTTGGTGAGCAGCAGGCTCAGTCCCGGTTGCGCCAGTTCGACCCGCCGGCCCTGCGCCTCGCGGGTGATGGCCAGGTGGTCGGCCTCGGGATTGTATCCGAAGAGGGACAGTCGGAACCCGCCCTTGCCCGCCAGCGCGCCGTGGCAGCCTCCGCCATTGCATCCGGCCTTGGACAGGATGGGCATGACATCGTGCCGGAAGGAGACGGCCGCCTCATCGACCGGAGCCGCACCACAGGTCGCCGGGATCGAGGCCGCAAAGACCATGAAAACCGTCGGCACCGTCATCCAGGCCGTCATCCATCGGCGCCCAAGGGCGCGCACGAGCGGCATCCAGGAGGACTGCCATGGTGTCCGGGCGGCGTTCATGCGAAGAGTTCCCGGATGGGTTCGGTGCCGAGATCCGTCAGCGTGAAAGGACGGCCGCCGGGCCCGGGCAGGTGCGAGGCGTGGTTGAGGCCCAGCGAATGGAAGATCGTGGCGACGATGTCGCCGGGCTTCACCGGCCGCTCCGCCGGAAAGCCGCCGATGGGATCGCTCGCCCCCACCACACGCCCGCCCTTCACGCCGCCCCCGGCGAAGTAGGCGGTGAAGCACTGCGGCCAATGGTCGCGCCCGCCGGCCGGGTTGATCTTCGGGGTGCGGCCGAACTCGGAGAGGTTGGCCACCAGCGTGTCGTCGAGCAACCCGCGCTGGGCCAGGTCCTCGATGAGCGCGCTGTAGGCCTGGTCGTACATCGGGCACACGATGTCCTTCATGCCCGCGATGGAGGTGAAGGGCTTCGAGCCATGGATGTCCCAGGTGATCTCGTCGAACACCGTGAGGAACGTGTTGATGGTGACGAAGCGCACGCCGCTCTCGACCAGTCGACGGGCCAACAGGCAGCACTGGCCGAAGCGGTTCATGCCGTAGCGTTCCCGCACCTTCATCGGCTCCCGGGTCAGGTCGAAGGCCTCGCGGGCCTTCTCGCTGGTCATGATGCGGAAGGCGGCATGGAAGTTCTCGTCCATGAGGCGGGCGTCCTCGCTGGCCTCGAACTGGGCCACCGACGACTCGACGATCTCCCGCATCTTGCGCCGTCGCTCCAGGCGATGGGCGCCGATCTGGTCGGGCGGCAGCAGGTCGGGCACCTTGAAGTCCTTCTGCGACGGGTCGGCCATCAGCGCGAACGGGTCGTGGGCCTTGCCCAGAAACCCACCGGCCTGGCCATTGGGCAGGTTGCCGCCGCCGCGGCCCATCAACTGGGGCAGCACCACGAAGGGCGGCAGGTCGGAGCGGCGGCCCCGCAGGTGCGAGAGCACCGCCCCGGCATGCGGCGTCTGGATGCCCCCGGTGAAGCGCCGCCCGGTCTGCATCATCTGCCACCCGGCATCGTGCACGGCCGCCCCATCGTGGTGGCAGGAACGGACCAGCGAGAAGCGGTCGGCGATGGCCGCGTGGCGCGGAAGCAGCTCGGAGATCTCGAAGGCGTTGGACTGGGTCCGGATGGGTTTAAACGGCCCGCGGACCTCGGCGGGCGCATCGGGTTTCATGTCCCAGAGGTCGATGTGGCTGGGGCCCCCGAGGTTGAAGATCATGATGCAGGACCGCTGGTCCTGCGCAGGCGACACCTTCCCCTCCTCCTTCGCCTGCAGGTATTGCGGCAACGAGAGGCCGACGGCGGCCAGTGAACCGACCTGGAGGAACTCCCTCCGGGAAACTCCCGGACCACACAGGCGCACCCGGTCTCGGGGGGATTCTGCGAGGAAGTCGAACATGGGGGGATCCTGTCAGGAATCCGCAGGGATCCTCAAGCAGGAGATGGTCCCTTCCCGGCGCCACACCCGACCCCTCGTTGCTCCGTCCCGACCCAGACGACGCCAGGTAATACGTTCGTCACCATCCACCGCGAGACCGTAGTCGTGAAAATGTTTGCGAATCGTCACCCTAACGACTAGCTGGGGAGCTTGATCGGATCCGCGCAACGAACCAACTCCGCAGGCGTCCTGGCCCTGATCCGCTTTCCACTCGGCCTGGGCTTGATCCTGTTGACGGTCTGGTAGGCCGTGCGGGTTCTGCTGTGGATCCGATTCGCTCCGGAAGGAGTTGGGGCTGCCTGAGACCCTGCGGGTCATTGCCGAGGGTTTGGTGACCGATGTCACGGGGTCGCTGGCCGGGGCGACCCTAATCATCGGGTTGTGTTCGCTGGTTTCCTTGATCGTTGCCCTGCCCACGTTGCTGCTCCTGCCCTGGGGAATCCGGGCCAGGATGCCCGCCCAACGGGCCTTGTTCCGGATCGGAATCAGCGTCGCCCTCGTGGTCGTGGTCTTCCTGACGATCAGCGAGTGGTACTTCTTCGGGGAGTTCGAGAGCCGCTTCAACACGGTGGCCATCGACTACCTGATCTATCCGCACGAGGTCTTCACGAACCTGCGCGAAAGCTACCCGCTGCCCTGGATCGGTGTGGGCTGCCTCACGGGCGGTCTGGCGTTGGCTTCCCTGCTCTTCCTGAAGATGCCGCCCGTGCCATGGCACTCGTTCCCATGGCGGACCCGATGGGCGGCAACCTCGGCCTGGGTCCGGGCGACGGGGCTCAGCGTGGCCCACGATCAACTCCGGACCCACCCGCCCCACCGCCAGCGGGTGGTGTCAGAATTGGCAGCCAACGGCTGGACCTCCGCGCTGAAGGCGGCCTGGTCGCGAAACCTCAGCTATCCCGACTTCTACCGGGTTCTCGACCGCACCGAGGCGTTCCGCCGGGTGCGTTCCCTGCTCGCCGAACCGGGGGTCGAATTCATCGGCCCCGCAGTGGGGCCCGCGCCCAACTCGAACACCGACGGGACCCTGGATGCCGAAGCCGAGGCCCGGTGGCTCGACTCGGCCCGGGACTCGTTGCGCCGGAGGATCCCGGGTGATCCGTCCAGACCCAGCCTGAACCTGTGCATCATCACCGAGGAGAGCCTGGGATCGGAGTTCTGGGGCTGCCTCGGCCGCGAGAAGGACGGCCGACCCGACACCCTGACCCCCCGCATGGACCGGCTGGTGGCCGAAGGGGCCACCCTCTTCACCCACCTGCTGGCCGATGGCAACCGAACCATCCGCGGGCTCGAGGCCATCTATTCCAGCTTTCCGCCGTTGCCGGGCAACTCGATCCTCGCGCGAGACAAGACCGAGAACGTGGAGACCCTGGCCCGGGTGCTCAAACGGGACGACTACGCCACGCTGTTCCTGTATGCCGGCCACGGCACCTTCGACCACATCCGCAGCTATTCCCAACGGAACGGCTGGGACCGTCTGGTGGAGGAATCGGACTTCCAGGCCCCCGTGTTCCGGACAGCCTGGGGTGTGAGCGATGAAGACCTGCTCCAGCGGGGCGTCGAGGAGATGCGGGCGCGGCATCAGGCAGGCAGGCCCTTCCTGACCACGTTCATGACGGTGTCCAACCAACGCCCGTTCACCTACCCGACCGGCCGCATCCCGGAGGATCCCGGGGCCCGTCAACGCGACCACGCCGTGCGCTACGCCGACTGGGCCCTGGGCGACTTCTTCGAACGGGCCCGCAAGGAGGCCTTCTGGACCAACACCGTCTTCGTGGTCATCGCCGACCACGGGGCGCGCGTCTACGGCAGCCAGACCATTCCGTTGCGCAGCTACCAGATCCCGTGCGTGGTGGTCGCTCCGGCCCTGCGCGATCTACCGCGGCGCATCGACGCCGAGGCCTCGCAGATGGACATTGCACCAACGCTTCTCGGGATGGTCGGAAGGCCCTACGAGAGCCTGTTCCTCGGGCACAATGTGCTGGATCCGGTCAGCGCACGTCAGGCCCGGTGCCTGATGCATCACAACCGGTCGGTGGCCGTGTATCGGGATCATCGCGAGGTGGTCTTCGGCCTGAAGAAGGCCGTCGAGCACTGGTCCGGAGAACCCGGAACCGGAGCCATGACCCGGATGCTGGACCCGGATGCCCCCGCCCTCGCACTGCGCGAGGATGGCATGGCCTTGTTCCAGGTGGCCGACGAACTGCACACGGCCCACCGCTACAACCTGCCGATCCGGCCCCCTGCTGCGACGGAACCGGCGACCGGGCGACCGCCCGTCCGCTGATTTCTCTCTGCATCGTTCAACGCGTCGGTCGCCGCGCCGCCCACCGGATCACTTCCGAGTGATCACTTCCGACGAGCGGTCCAGGCGCGACTGATCGCGTTGCCGTCCATGGTGGTTTCCGACTTGCCCTTGATCTTGCCGTTCACCAGCCGGCCCGACATCGAATAGACCATCGTGTTCCCATCCGGCCGGTCGCGGCGCAGGGTCCACGTCAGGGAATCGCCCTGGACCTGGCCGTCGGCAATTTCGAGGAACTTGTCGGCGCCACGGGCGACGCGGCCACCCAGTCGGGCACCGTCTTGCTTCAGCGTCATGGGGATGTCCACCGGCTGGCCATCCGGCCCCGGGATGGTCAGCACCCACTCACCCGAGACATCATTGCCGGCCGTGCCCCCTGTTGAGTCCTGCACCGGCGCATCCCCGAGCATCCTGGCCACCTGGGCCTCGATGGATTCGGCCCAGATCTGGTAGCCCTTCTTGGAGAGGTGCAAGTAGTCGGGCATCAGTTCCCGGGGCATCGTGCCGTCGTCGTTGAGGAACTTGTGGCCGAAATCGGCCCAGAACACCGACGTGTCGTCGGCGACGCGGCGCAGGGCCTGGTTGATCTGGGCCAGCTTGCCGCGCTGGACGCTGAAGTTCTCGGACCTGGGGAAGATGGCCACCAGCAGCACCTGGGTCTCGGGGAGCTTCGTGCGCAGCTTCTCCACGATGGCGCGGACCCCGTCCACAATCTGCTCCGGGGTGTTGTCTTCACCGTTGGAGTTGTTGGTGCCGATCATCACCACGGCCGCCTTGGGCTTGAGCCCCGCGAGGTTGCCGTTGTCGAGACGCCACAGCACGTGCTGGGTGCGATCCCCGCCGATGCCCAGGTTGATGGCATTGCGGTGGGCGTAATGCTTGGCCCAGACCTCCTTGCCCTCGCCCTCCCAGCCCTGGGTGATCGAGTCGCCGATGAAGAGCAACTGCGCCTTGGAACCCATCGAGGCCACCGTCGCGTTGAAGGCCGCCTGGCGGTCCACCCAGCCCTTGTCGGTACGCGGGGCCGGTTCGACGGCGGAATGGGCGAAGGCGGAGGAGAGCCCCAGTTGGAGTCCGAGGACGATGGCCGCGAGGCGGGGAGTGTGTTTCATGGGAGTCAAGACACCCTGCTCCAACCGCCTCCAAGGGCGAGGATTTTCTTGGAACCCCCTCAGCGCCCGCCGAAGCAGTACAGACCGCCCTCGGTGCGCAGGTAGACGCGGCCCCCGGACACCGCGGGCGTGGCCAGCGTGTCTTCATTCAACTCGTTGCGCGAGAGCACCTCGAACTTCGGAGAGGCCGCCGCCACCACCGTGTTGCCCCGGCCGCTGGTGAAGTAGACCCGGCCCGCCGCCGCCACGGGCGACACCTTCACGTTCTCGGTGAAGAGGCGCTCCTGCCAACGAGGCTCGCCGGTCTTGAGATCCAGGCACGAGGCCATGCCATCGTCGCGGATGGAGAAGAGGTGGCCACCCACGATCACCGGGGTCGGGCAGTCGGCCGAATACCGCGTGGATTTCCACAGCGAATGGGTCGTGGTGATGTCTCCCCGGCCGCCGGCCTTGAAGCCCACCGTGTATCCGCGGTTCTGGAAGCCCGAGGCCACCGCCACCACGACGCCTTCGCCCGCGGTCGGACCGGCGATCGTCCGGCCGTAGGGATGCGGCACGTCGAGCCCGGACACGCTCCAGACCACCGCGCCATGGGCCGGATCGTAGGCGTTGAGCACCTCGGCCCCGGCCACCACCACCTCGAGCTTGCCTCCGTGCCGGTGGAACACCGGGGTCGAATAGGAATCCTTGCCCTCTTCGCGGGCCGTGTTGGAGCGGTCCTTCTTCCACAGGTCCTTGCCGGTCCGGGCATCGACCGCCAGCACATACGAGTCGGCCCCCTGATGCATGCGCACCACGAAGAGCCGGTTGCCGTCGAGCATCGGCGAGGAGCCGTAGCCATGGTTGGTCTTCAGCGGGCCGAACTCCTGGACCAGATTGCGCTTCCACACGATGCGCCCCTCGGCGTTCACGCAGGCGAGGTCGCCCGTGCCGAAGAGGACCCATACTTGGCGGCCATCCGACACGGCCGTGGGCGTGGCCATGTTGTGCAACTCGTGGGCATGCAGCTTGCCGCGCGCGATCTCGGTGTCCCACACCGGGGCCCCGGTCTCGCGGTCGAACGCCAACAGGTGCATCCCCTGG
>Ga0194130_10001751_pt1 | contig 33587 bp, 36 predicted proteins | sample TA2KigsurfametaG_FD_160084 | JGI IMG/M metagenome (GOLD analysis project Ga0194130, IMG submission 160084) | Freshwater microbial communities from Lake Tanganyika, Tanzania - TA2015050 Kigoma 12 surface | ecosystem: Environmental > Aquatic > Freshwater > Lake | place: Tanzania: Lake Tanganyika...
TGTAGTTGAGATGGGTGAGCTGATCGGCGCGCACGTCCGCGACCCGGAAATCACGCCCGTAGATGCCCCATTCCTCGAAATATCCCACCAACCGCATCGCCTCGGGGGTGCCGCCTGTGGTGCCGCCTGTGGTGCCGCCACCAGACCAGGGGTCGGTGCCGGTGCCGGTGCCCGCTCCTGAATCCGTTCCCGTTCCGGTGCCTGTTCCCGTGCCTGTTCCCGTTCCGGAATCCGTGGCGGTCCCGTTGCCGCTGGTGGTGCCGGAGTCGCCTGAGCCTGAGCCTGAGCCTGAGCCGGAATCGGTGCCTGTGCCCGACCCACCGGTGGACCCCGTGTCGGAGCCGCCCCCCGTACCAGTCCCGCTGCCGCTGCCGGTGGTGAAGTCGAACAGGTCGGCGACAGTCTGGCCGTTCAGGGTGCCGCTGGCCTGGAAATAGGAGCTGACACTGGCCCCGACGGCCAGCCCCTGAGACGAGGCCCAGCTGGCGGCCGAGAGGGTCACCTCCTGGCGACCATCCGCCAGTTGGCGCTGCTGAACCGTGAAATCACTGATGCTGCGCAAAGCATGGTCGCTGATGAACGTCACACTCCAGCCAGCGGGCACCGTCGCGTTGGTGGCGTTGCGAACGGTGACCGTGCCTTCGTAGGTGCCGCTCCAGCCGCTGCCGAGTTGGATCTCCACCAACAAGCCACCGGACGTCGACCCCGTCCCGGTCTGGGCTCCGGTGCCGGTGCTGCTGCCCGTTCCCGTCCCGGTGCCGGTGTCAGTCCCGGTGCCACTGGTGGTTCCCCCGGTGGTGCTGCCGGTCGTCTCCCCGGTGGTGCCGGTGGACCCGGTCGTCCCACCGGTGGTGGTGCCGGAGGTGCTGGCGCTGTCGCCGCCAGCCGTGCCAGCCGTGCCGGTCCCGGATCCTGTTCCTGCTCCGAGGAGCACCACCTCCTCCACGGTCACGGTGGAATCGCTATCGCTGTTCACCGTGAAGCCAAGATCCAGCTTCGCACCGGCGGCTAGCGAAGGAGCACCAGAAGCTGCACGCACCGTGATGGTGTAAGTGCCATCACTATTGAGCTGGGCGCTTTCATCACCGGAATAGAAGTCGAAGGCGTTGTACTTGGAGACGAAGCTGAAGCTCCAGCCACTGAGCGCCTGTGTGCTTGTGTTTGTCACTGAGAACGTGCCGCTGAGGCCGCCCCAGAAGCTGCTGGCAGCCGTCACAGAAGCCTGCAGCACACCATTCAGATCGAAGGTTGAAGAGGTCATGGGAAGGAGGAGCAAGGGTTGCAGAGAGGGATCCCTGAACCGGTGTGAGCTCATCCTCAAGCGCATGATCCGATCAGGGAACACTGCGCGCGCAGTGTCTTTCCGCTCAGCCGTGGAGGCCCAGCCGCAGGGCCAGGGCCGCCGCCGCGTTCCGATCGGGCAGCTCCAGCTTCCGCAGGATGCGTTGCACGTGATCGCGAGCCGTCACCTCCGCCACCACGAGCCGCTCAGCGATCTGGCGGTTGGTGAGGCCCTCCACCACCAGGGCCAGCACATCCCGTTCCCGCTCGGTGAGGGGGGCGACGATGGCCTGCGCCTCCTGGATCCGTCGCTGGGCGTCCGGATCGAGATGGGCCTGGCCCTCCCGCAGGCGCTCCACCGCCCGCAACAGCCCTCCCTTCCCCACCATTCCCTCCCCGACGATCGCCACCCTCGGCGCGCCGAGCAACGCCATCAGGGGCAGAGGCGGGGCCTCCTCCTGCAGGAGCACCAGCAGGGACGGCGGATCCGGCCGACGCAGCCAGTCGGCCAGCAGGGGAACGCAGTCGCCATCTCGGAGCCGGCTCGTGGTCGCCACGAGCACATCCGCGGCGGAGTCCGGCAACAGAGGCCGAAGGTCAGCGACCGTGGAGGCCATGCCCAGCAGTCGGGGAGGCAGGACCGCCGGGTCCTGGCTGAGCAGGTTGCTGCGCAGCATGGTGGTGTAGGCGGGAGAGGGGTTGCCCACCAGCAGCCGCACGCCACTGAGCAAGCGACGGAGGGTGGCGTCGATTCGAGGAAAGTCGGCGGCCCCGGAATGGGTCATCGTTGGCGGGAAGGGATCAGGGCCGCGACGGAAGCGGCGCCTCCGCCAAGCCCAGAGACCGCTCCAGACCGGAGAGCACCACATCGGCCACGACCTTCACACGCCAGCGACACGCCTGGGTTTCGCCGCAAGCCAGGGTCCCCGACTCCCAGTATTTGTTGCTGCCCGCGCCGCCTCCGCAGAGGGCGAAGTGTTCACAGGACTGGCGGCACATCTCCACACCAGCGGCCATGTCAGCGGCGATGCGTTGAAAGGCTGGCGTGGCCATCGCCTCCACCAGGGAATCCCGCCCCACCTGCCCCAGGAGGAAGTCGCCGTAGCGCTCGGTCCGCACGCCCAGCAACTCCGGATCAAAGGTGGAGAAGCGCCCCTCGACATCCACGCTCAGGATCACGAAGGGTCGGTTCATGTCGGTGTGATCGACGCGGGCGCCACCCGCCACCTGGCCGCAAAGGGTTTCGAATTCCCGCAGGCGCAGGGCGCCGGGATGCTGGGCGCAGAGCTGCCAGAAGCGCTCCAGGAAGGCGCGCCAACGTCCCTCCAGCTCGGGCCGATCGAGGCTGGAGAGCGTGTTGGCGCCTTCCGTCTCCTCCATGTTGAAGCCCACGTCGCGGATGTCGTGCTCCAGGTAGAAGTCGAAGAGCGCGTCGGCGTGATCGAGGGAGGCGGCGGTGAGCACGGTGATCGCCTGAAACGGCAGGCCATGGCGCCGCAACTGGGCGATGCCCCGCATGGTGGCGGCGTGGCTGCCGAGACCGGTGCGGGTGCGACGGTGGGCGTCATGCAGAAACGCCGGACCATCCACGCTCACCCCCACCTGGATGGCATTGCGGGCAAAGCAGTCGCACCAGCGGTCATCGATCACCATGGCATTGGTCTGAATCGCCTGCTGGATGCGCAGATCGCCGCGGCCATGGCGCGCGAGGGCGGCGGCGATGCGATGGCTCGCCTCGTCATAGAAGGCGGGCGGCGCCATCAGGGGCTCGCCGGCATGCCACAGGAGCGTGAAATCTCCCGCCACGAAGGGGCTGCTCAGCACCGTGTCGAGGATCGGATCCAGCAGGGCCGGTTCTAGGCGGCGACGGTCGCGGCGATCGGGGAGATAGCAGTAGTCGCAGTCGAGATTGCAAAAGGGCGTGGCCTGGACCACCAGCAGGTCCAGGGGACCGGCGACATCCCCGGGCAGGGGACCGGCATCGTCCTCAGCGGCGGCCGCGGAAAGGGAAGGGGACAGCACCACGCGACTCACCAGTTGATGAAGCGGGGACCATTGCGGAAGTTGCCCCATCCGGGGCGGAAGTTGGCCCACACGGGAGGGCGGTAGACGGCGCCGCCATGGATCCGATTGGGCCAGGTGCGATTGGCCCAGCCGCGGTTGTTGCCGTTCAGCCAGGCCCCCGCCAGCAGCCAGGGCTCCCCCTCCTTCCGCCCGTCGGGCAGCCCGTCCGGCAGGCCAGCCTCCACCGCCCCGGCCCGCGCGCGGATCTCCTCCGAGAGGCGCCGCAGGCGGGCCTCCATGGCCTCCGCCGGGGACGGCGCGGCGGCCTCCCCCCGGCCGGGGAGGGGCGGCGCCTCGGCGGCCGCAGGGGTGCTCGCCTCCGGTGGGTTGTCCGGAGGGGTGGCGGAGACGGCCGCCTCGGCCGGAGGGGCGGTTGAAAGCGCGAGGGAGGGCAGGGAGAGCAGGAAGGCCAGCAGGCCGGCGGAAGGGTTCGAAGGCATGGCAGCAGACGATCAGGGGCGGGTGGAGGCCGCTGGCGCGGCGGGAGCGGGAGCAACGGAGGCCGGAGCGGCGGGAGCGGGGGCGGTCGCCCCCGGGGCCAGCCGTTCATGGGTGAGCAGCACGGCCTCGAAGTAAGCGCGCACCATGTCGCTCGGCAGCTGCACGATCCCCTGGGGACCAAACCAACGGTTCACGGCCGCCACCGAAGCCGGCTCGTCATCCAGGTAGCCCTGGAGCATGCCGATGATGGCCAGATTCGCCAGGTTGCGGAAGGTGGAGTTGTTCTCCGGCACGATGCAGCCCACCGCGTAGCGGCCATAGGCCTCCCGCGGCACCAGCTCGTAGGCCTGAGCGGTCTTGAACTGCTTGGCGTAGGGGGCGAGCGCCCCCGCCAGCAGGATCGAATCCCCCGCCATGCCATCCAGGCGCCCCTGGATCACCTGGGCCACGCCCGTCTCCAGATCCTTCTGGGGCACGCGCACGGCGGCCGGCTGCAGCGTTCGGATCGTCGCCTCCCCCAGCGAGCCGGGAATCACGCCGATGCGCTTGCCCACCAGGGCCTGGGGCGTGGCCTGCACGCCTCCCTTGGTGAGCAGGCGAATGCCCGAGAGGCTGAAGGGCACGCTGTAGTCGACCACCATCTCCTGCTGCCAGGTGAAGGGGAGGCCACAGGCCAGGTCGACATCGCCGCGACTCACCATTTGGTAGAGCGCGTCCGTGGTGTCCACGGGTCGGAACTCAAGCCGCACCGGCTTTTCGAGGTAGCGCGACACCTCTGCGGCGATGCGTTGCGCCACATCCACCGACACCCCCACCAACTGCTGCTGGCCATCGACGTAGGCGTAGGGGATCAGGTTGGTGCGCGTGCCGATGGTGATCACTCCCGTGCGGGCGGCGCGCTCCACCACGGTTTCCGCCCGGGCGGCGGGGGCTGCCGCCAGCAGGGCGCCCGCCACCAGGCCCAGGGCCGCCCACCAGGGCTTGCTCCGGCGGCGACGGGCGACGGGCGACGGGATGGCGGGGTCCAGCGAGGGCTGGTGGGGCGCGGCGGGCTGAGGCAAGCGCGGGAAAGGGGGCTGCCTGGATCATGGCCAGCGATGGGTCAGCGGTCAGCCGCTGACGGCGGGAGCGTGGGACTTCTTCATCTGCGCCGCCGCGTCGTGTCGTGCCGTCCGCGCCGCCGCCTTTCTAGGCCGGAGGGATGCCCGCCGCCGCCCCCCTCACCTTTCTGCCCCCCCGCCTGGATGGGCGGGTGTTGACGCTCAGCCGCTGGTTGCTGCCCCTCTGGCTGCGCCACCAGAGCCAGCTGACGCGGCTCACGGTGCGCCATGCCGAGCGCCTGCTGGAGGCCATGGAGCGCTTTCAGGCGGGAGAGGCGCGCCTGCTGATCGCCTTCCGCCACCCGAGCGTGGATGATCCGGCCGCCATGGCCCATCTGTTCTGGAAGGCCCTGCCGCGGGAGGCCCGGCGACGGGGGGTGCGGCTGCGGCCCTCGCCCCATGCCCAGTTCCTCTACGACCGGGGGATTCCGCTGTGGGCCGGCCCGCGGGTGGGCTGGCTGCTCTCCCGCCTCGGGGGCTGCTCGATCCAGCGGGGCAAGCTGGACGCCCCAGCCCTGCGCACCGCCCGCCAACTGCTGTTGGAGGGTCCCCATCCGTTGGCGGTGGCGCCGGAGGGCGCCACCAACGGCCACAACGAGCTCGTCAGCCCCCTGGAGCCCGGCGTGGCGCAGCTGGCGTTCTGGACGGCGGAGGACCTGCGCAAGGCCGGCCGCCCCGAGCGGATGGTGATCGCGCCGGTGGGGTTGCAATACAGCTTCAGCCAGCCGGTGTGGCCCGCCATCGACAGCCTGTTGCGCCAGCTGGAGCGGGAGGCGGGCCTGGACAGCGCTCCCGACCCCGATCCGAGCGAGGAGGCGCTCTACGAAAGGCTGCTCGCCCTGGCAGAGCGCATGCTCACCCTGATGGAGACGTTTTATCGGGACGCCTACCATCGCCCCCTGCCCGTGGCCGGCCCGCTCCCGGCGGGGGACGCGGGGCAGGCGGCCCTGGGCGACCGGTTGGGGCGGTTGCTGGAGACGGCCCTGGAGGTGGTGGAGAGCTCCTTCGGGCTGCCGGCCCGAGGGGAACTGGGCAGCCGTTGCCGCCGGTTGGAGCAGGCCGGCTGGGAGCGCATCCATCCGCCGGGCGGCAACGGCGTCCGGCGCTCCGCCCTGGAGAGGGGCCTGGCGGACCGGCTGGCGGAGGAAACGGAGCGGCGCCTCTGGCACATGCGCCTGGTGGAGGCCTTTGTGGCGGTGAGCGGCGGCTACGTGCGGGAGCGCCCCAGCCAGGAGCGCTTCGCCGACACCCTGCTGCTGCTGTGGGACACCCAGTGCCGCCTGCTCGGCGGCACCCCCGTGGACCGCCCCCGCCTGGGCCCGCGGCAGGCGTGGATCACGATCGACACCCCCATCGCCGTGGAGGAGCGCCTGGAGGCCTATCGGGCGGACCGGAAGCGGGCGGTGGCCGACCTGACCGCTGAACTGCAGCACCGCCTGCAGGGCCTGATCCTGCCCACCGATCTGTCAGCACCGGAGTGACCAAACAGGACGATGATGGACAGTTCAGGGGAACGAATGAATGGCGGTTGGCGGCTGGCAGGAAGCCGGCGACGCAGGTTCAGCCGCTGGAACTTGGGACCACCAGACCATGGGAGCGGAAGCCGTCGCGCAGGAAGGTGGCTAAAGGGGCAGGGTTGGAAAGACTGAAATGGGGCGAGGTATCAACGAAGAGGAGATTGCCATCCAAGGTTGGAAAACAAGAATCTTTCTCGCAAAGCAAAGGCAGCGGATCGAGATATGCAATTCGGGAATTATCCCTAGCAAAATTCTGCAAGATTTTTGATAAAGGAGCTCGATTGGCCAATATCAACGACTTTGAAACGCGACAGCCTCGCCCTCCTGTCAAGAGAAAACTTCGTTTGAAATCTTCTTCAGAGCATGTGTGAGGGATGTCATCCATCAACACGATGGCCGCGATCCTGGGCAATGCATCGTTGCTCAACTGTTGGATCTGATTTTGGACGCCGAGGAATCCCTCCTTCGTTTCTGGAACACGACGAGAATAAACGATGACATCCTTGGGTTGAAGATTCTGGATAAACCGTTGATAAACCTGGCTATTGTTCCAGAAATTGGCCGCAGCGATGGTGTCTTTCGTATGAAATGGGTGAGCCATTGCATTGGTGAGATAGCGCACACCAGCGAAACTGGTCTGCACCGCTGCCGACTGCACACTGGGGACAAGGTTGCTGGCATGGCTATCCCCAAGGACAAAGACGTAGGGTTCCTTATTGGAGCGATCGAGACAGGTACTCCACTGGCTGCGATCCAGCTTGATGCTCATCAACTCACAGGGCATTTTGGATTGAACATAGACAAAGTCCTCAGCCTTAAACTTTCCAAGATACATTTTGCTCCCGAGACCTTTGCCGATCCCCACGAGCAAAACAGCCGCCAGAATCAAAGCCATGATCCCTATGGCAATGCAGTGCACATCACGAAGGGATGGCCTGGGCTTTCGGAAGGGGACCTCAATGAATCGATAAGAGAATACGGAGAGAACTACAATCAAAAGACACTGAAAGGGGATGGTCCACCAATGAATACCGATTGACAGGCGGCTGAGGGCAATCACACCCCAGTGCCAGAGATACAATGAATAGGAAATCAAACCAATCCACACCAATCTTTGGTTCGTGAGCAAGCCGTAGGCCCAGGTCCGTTCGCGCAGGGCCAGGAGAAGGATCAGCGTTGCCAGAACAGCCGCGATCGTCGCCGGCACCGCAAAGGCAACGGGCAAAAAAAAAGCAAGCCCAAGCACAACCATGCTGATCGTCACCGCGATGGCGGGAATTGATTTATCTCTACCCCAGCCAAGACGCGCCCAGACGAGAAAAAGCAAACAGCCAGCGCCCATCTCCCAGAATCGAGATGGCATCAGGAAGTAAGCAGCCGCATGATTTTAGTGTATAAGAAGATAAATAGTCCCAGCGAGACAAGCGACAGGATACTGATGAACACCGCCAGGTTGCGCGTGCCTCGCGCCGAGGAATGCGGAAATCCAGTAGCAAGCAAGAGGAAGGGGAAGATGAAATAAAATTGTTCCTCCACCCCAAGAGACCACGTATGCGTGTAAGGATTGGGTTTTGCCGATTCCGAAAAGTATTGCACCGCATCCCGATAAAGCTGGATATTGGAAAGCCCAAAAAGAGCTCGGCGCCCGATGCCAAGCGTAACGCCTGGATCTGGAACCAGGAAGCAAATAACAATGGCAATGCTGACAATGAAGAGCAAAAGCGCAGGCAACAGGCGACGAACTCTCCTGGCATAAAAGCCAAAAAACATCTCGCCAAAAGAGCTGTTTGGCCGGCTGGCCAGCGAGGCCATGATGACGAAACCGGAAATAACGAAGAAAACATCGACACCTAGATATCCACGAGGCAATAGTTTATCGTTGAAGTGATTAACAATTACCGCCAGCACTGCAACGCCTCTCATCCCATCAATTTCGGGCCGATGCCCCATCCGCAGCGGGGCGGTCCATTTCGTCATGGGAGAGGGGATGAAGGGTTAGACAATGCTGAATTCTCAGCAGCCGCCTACTGAATGTGGAGGTCTCAAGGACACTTCCCCATGCGACACGCGAGACAGCAGTGGGTTCCATGGGCGGATCAATGCCTTCACGGAAGCGAAATTCATTTTAACTCTACTTGGAAATACACCCCGATCTCCGCCAGGAATCGCTCTCACCAGACCACCTCAGCGTCTCGAAGAGTTGCGGATGTCCCGCAACCTTCTGTCCTGTGCACCGCGCTGTGCACAGGCCCTAACCGCGCAGGGAACAGAGGGGGGAGCGCAGGAACCTCGCTACACCGATAGGGACGAATCGGATCGAAGCCGCTCGAGAAAGCCCTCCAGGGTGCCGGCATTGATCCAGCCGGTGGCGATCGTTTTGCTGTGGGTCTGGCTCACCTGGCCGCGGTGGATGTGGGAGAGGCCGGCGGGAAAGATCAGCAGCTTGCCCTTCTCGGCCTCCTCCTGATGGTCCTGCCAGTGAAAGGCGGTGCCCCCCGCCGGCAGCGTGTTGCAGTAAAGGATCCAGGCCAGCACGCGGCGCTGGGGTTCGGTGGCCTCGTCCTCCAGGCTCCAGTCGCAGTGCCAGCTGTAGAAGCCCTCCCCTGGCGCGTAGCGCTGCAGGTTGAAGAGGGGGCAGACGAAGAGGGAGCGCTCCGGGCAGCACTCCAAGAACAGGGGCCGCTCCGCCAGCCAGCGCTTGAGGCCGGCGGACACCCCCCGCAGGATCACCTCCGCCAGACCGTGGGCCTCCGGATCCGAGCGATCGAACGCCACCAGGCTGATGTCCGTGGACACCTTGTCGGGGCGGCCGTCGGCGGCGTTGCCGAAGGCCGTCCCGGGCCGCCGCAGGTCGACCCGGCGGTCGAAGAAGCCCATCACCGCGTCGGCCAGGGCGTGGTAGCCACGGTCGTGGTAAGCGCCGATCAGTCGCATGGAGCCACCTGCCTCCGCCAGGGGAGGGCGATCAGGGACTCATGGTGGCGCCACTGGTCGGGCGCCGCCACCCGCTCCAGCAGCCCCACCCGCTCCAGGCCCGTTTGCACGGCGGCGGGATCCAACGTCCCCTCCAGGGCGTCGAGGGGGAGGGCCAGGGCCTGGTCCTCGGCGGGATCGGCCAACAGGCGGAGGTTGAGCTCCTCCAGCTCGCGGGCGAAGAACACCTGCCGCAGGCGCTGAGACAGGCCCGGGCCGAGGCCGGCGGCGAAGCTCTCCAGCGCGGCCTGGTCGGTGGAGCAGCCAGAGCTGAGGGCCAGCCAAATCAAGAGCTTGGCCCAGCTGTCCACGGTCCACAGGGGCTGAAAACGCTCCCGCTGCAGGCGCACCAGCTCGGTGATGGCAAAGGTGAACAGGGCGGGCTGCCAGGCAGGCACCGCCCCGACACTGACCGGGGGGGAGGGGGCTTCGGGCACGGCGGAGCAGGCCACACAACCCCAGCCTGCCCGAAGGCCCGCCTTTGGGCAGACTGCAGAAGCAACGTCCAAGGAGACGCCCCCCGATGGCCCTGGATCTGAACGACCCGGAGCTCGAGTTCGCCGACCTCGTCACTGCTTATCAGAGCTGGGTGATGGCCGTGATCAATGACGAGAAGCTGGACGGCGAGGAGAAGCTGCTCACCGACGAGATCGCCGAAGACGCCTTCAACGCCATGCGTTTCCTGCCGGATGTGGTGACGAGCGCGATCGAAACCACCCTCGCCAGGGTGTACGACGTCGATGAGGAGGAGCTCAACTCCCTGCTCTACCCCGAGGGCTGAGGGGGATGGGCGCCTCCAAGCCCCTGCGACGCCTGGCCGTTCTGGTGGCGGCCTTGCTGACGGGGGGCTTGGTCGGTTGTGGTGTCCTGGCGCCCTCCCGCCGGTCCCCCGGCGACAACGAGCTGCGGGGCGTGGTGTTCCTGGCGATGGGGATCCCCAACGACGAAACGATCGACACCGAACTCATGGAGGGCCTGAAGGTCCGACTGGCCATGACGCTGCAGGAGTTTCACCGGATCCACCCGCAGGCGCAGGTGCAATTGCAGCTCTATTCCGAGGATCGATTGCCGCAGGAGGCGCGGCTGCGCGGCGCCGCCGGCACGTCCCCGGATCTGCTCCTCGTGAACGACAGCACAGCGGCCGACCTCCATCAGATGGGGCTGACGCGCAAGGTGCGCATGCCCGTCGAGCTGCTGCGACGCCTCGACCACGCCGCGGTGCGGCGGCATCAGTCCCCCACGGGGGAGGTGAGCAGCCTGCCGGTGCTGCTCCTCCCCCAATTGGCCTGCTTCGACCGTCGGCGCCTGCCGAGGGCGCCAGAAACGCTGGATGCCCTCCTGGCCGATGCCGGGAGGGGGCTGCGGGTGGGGCTGCCGCTGGATGGTTTCAACCTGGCCTGGACCTTCGGCAGCCTGGGCGTGGCCAGCAGCGTGGAGGAGCTGTTCGCCGGCCAGCCCGCCACGACGGAGCGGCGCGCGGCCCTGGGGCGCTGGCTGGACTGGTTGAAGCGCGCGGATCAGGTGCCCGACCTGAATTTTCAACTGTCCCAAAGCCAGCTGGTGAACGACCTGGGGGAGGGACGCCTGGATTGGACCAGCTGCCGCAGCACCCACCTGGCCCGCCTGCGCCAGGACCTGGGGGAGCACCTGGGCATCGCCCCGCTGCCGGCGGGTCCGGGCGGCCTGCCCACGCCCCTGAGTCGGCAGCGGGTGTTGGCCTTCGGCCGCGACTCCAGCCTCGAGCAACAGAGGGTCGCCGAGGCCTTCGCCCGCTTCGTCGTCAGACCCCTCACCCAGCGCAACCTGGCGCTGCAGCGGGAGGAGGTGGTGCCGGTGATCAGTTCCCTGCGGCTGCCGCCGGGGCGCAAGGGAACCCTGCGACTCCTAGAGTTTCGCAGCGGCGATCTCCAGGGGGAGGCGATGGGGCGGGTGGTGAGCCGCTTTCTCTATGGCGACCTGGACCAGGAGGGCGCCATCGACGGGTTGGTGCGCACGATCCAGGCCAAGCCTCTCCGCCCATGATGGAGCGGCAGGACGGAGCCGTTGGTGGATGAACTGCTGCGGGAGATGATCGCCTGGCTGGGCTTCCTCAGCCGCGGGCCGGTGCTGACGCAATTGCTGGCGGTGCCCGCGCTGTGGCTGCTGCCGGGGGCGCTGGCGCGCTGGGGCTGGCTCCGGGGCCCCCTGCGCCGTCGGCCCTGGCAACGGGGCCTGGCGCTGCTGGCCATGGCGTCCCTGGCCCTGGCCCTGCACGCAGGGGGTCAGCCGTCGGCCCTGCTGGCGATCCTCGCCGGTCTGCTGGCCGGCTGGCAGGCGCTGGCGCTTGTGCCACAGCTCCTGGCTCCCCACGTGGAGGCCCACGCCGTGCAGGTGCTGACCACCCGGCTGCTGCGGCCCCTCTTTCTTGTGGTCGCGCTGCTGCTGCTGGTGCGGCTGCTGGACAATCCCGCCGTGCTGGGGCTGATCCCCCTGGGAACCTGGGTGGGCAGCGCGATGACTCTCGGCTCCCTGCTCGGCGCCTTGCTGTTGCTCTATGTGCTCATCATGGGCATGGAACCGCCGACGGCGGCGGTGGCCTGGCTGGCGCAGCGGTTTTTGGGGATCAGCGACGGCAGCCGCCGAGCCATGGCCGTGATCCTGCATTACGCCGTGGTGGGTCTGGGGCTGCTGTGGATTCTCGATCGCCTCGGCGTGAACCGCACGGCGCTGGTGGCGGTGGCCGGGGGCCTCTCCGTGGGTGTGGGGTTCGGCATCAAAGAGGTGGTGTCCAACTTCATCAGCGGGCTGTGGCTGCTGATCGAGGGCTCCGTTCGCCCCGGCGACGTGCTGATCGTGGATGGCGAAGCCTGTCAGGTGCGCCGCCTCGGCCCCCGCGCCGCGATCCTCTGGCGCGACCGCGACAACGCCGAGCTGCTCATCCCGAACCAGACCTTTTTCACCAACGCCACCGTCACCTACACCCACACCGATTCCCTGCGGCGCTGCCAGGTAACGGTGGGCGCCGCCTTCCGCCACCCCCCCGCCAAGGTGATCTCCCTGCTGGAGCGCACGGCCGCCAGCGTGGAGGGTGTGCTGCCCGCGCCGCCCGCCCGCGCCTTCCTGTTGAGCTATGGCGATTCCGCCATCCAATACGCCGTGCGCTTCTGGATCGCCAGCGCCCTCGACAACACCTCCACCAGCAGCGCCGTGCAACAGGCGATCTGGCAAAGCTTCGGCGACAACGGCATCGAGATTCCCTATCCCCATCAGGTGGAAATCTCCCAGCGGGGGCAGGAACCGCCGGGCTCGGCACCCGGGCGCTGAATCATCAGTGGGGTTCAGCCTGCCTCGACACACATTGGATCGTGGCGTTCTAGGGCCTGAGCGACCAGTCAGCCGAGATTCGCTCCTCATGGGAGACGTGGGAGAACAAGGAGCCGTCGCGATCCTGTTGACCTCGCCTCACGGTCGGGCAACTGAACCACGAACGCCGGGATGAACGGCTTTTTCAGCAAGAGTTGCGTCTGCCCGAGGAGCGGTTGGACAACACCAGCCGGCTGGACGGCAGCGAGCTGGCCGAAGGGCTGGCGCTCGCTCTTGAGGAACTCTGGGCCGCGTGAGCGCGACTGGAGACCCCGGGGCAAATGCTGAACTGATCAGCAGGCTCACTGAGACGCATCAATCACATTGGCCTGCGTGATGATTGCCACATCCACTGAAAACGCAATTAACGTAAAAAAGGAATTAATTTTCACCCTTGCGTCTCAATATGACGTCGAGATCTCTTCCGAGCGGCTTCTTTTCTTCCCTGGCCTCCCGCGCAAGCCGCACCGCCATTCTGGCCGGCTTGGTTGTTCTGCCGGCCGCCGTCCAAGCTGCACCCATGTACACGGGCCAGGTGGTGGTGAACGGCTTGCTCAACCCTCGCGGCGTGACCGTTGACCCCTTGGGACGGATCCTGGTCAGCGAGACGGGATCCGGGGGAAGCACCTGTGATGTCCCCGGCGCCCCTCCCGGACCGCCAACGGCCCTGCGCTGCTGGGGCCAAACCGGTGCGGTGGTTCGGTACGACCCCAGCACCAACACCCACAGCCGTCCCTGGAGCCTGCTGGATTCCATCGCCAAAAGTTCTGATCCCAACGACCTTTCCCCCGTCGCGGGCCTCCAGGACCTGACCTACACCAACGATGGTCGCCTGCTGGGCGTGTTTGGCTTCCGGGGAGATCCAGCCACCCGGCCTACGGGGACCACCTTTGCCACGTTGGTGCAATTCGACTCGTCAAGCAGCACACCGATTGTGCTCGCCGATCTGGGCGCGTTTGAGACAGCCTTCCCCAGTCACACCCCGCCCTTTTCCAATCCCTTCTCACTGGCCTGGCAGGCCGGGGTCAGCTACATCACAGACGCAGGCGCCAACCGATTGCTCAAGGTCAACGACGCCTCCAGTGTTGTGGAGAAACTGGAAGACTTTCCCAGCTTTTTGACCACAACACCACCAGCGGAAGCCGTTCCCACGGGCTTGGCCGCCAGCCCAGGGGGCACCCTTTACAACACACAACTGCCCGGCTTCCCATTCACTCCCGGCACGGCCTCCATTTTTGCGTCCACTGGAACGCCCAACTCAGCCGCCACGATCGCCAGTGGTTTCACCAATGTCATGGATCTGTCCCTCGGGGCTGACGGCTGGCTCTATTTGGTGGAATACGCCCAAGATTTCTTCAGCCCCGTGGGAACAGGCAGCTTGAGACGTTTCAACCCGGCCACCCTGGAGCGGCAGCTCCTGGCCGACAGCATCGATCGCCCCACCGGGGTGCTGGCCCTGCCGGATGGCACCGTCTATGTGGCAACGGGAGGAAGCACCACCAGCGGCGCGTTGGTGCGCTACACGCCAGGACCATTGCCGATCGCCGGAGCCGTGATCGCCTGGCGGCAAGCCAGGATGTTGCGACGGCGGGTGAAGGGCTGACGCCCCCCCGCACCATCCCTCGGCGCGGCATTCGGCTGCGCCGAAGCCTTCCAGCAACTGGATGACGACCCAGCGACCGGCACCTGTTCTTGCCCAGCAAACAGAACCACGGCAACCGCAACGCCCGGGCCGCTGACCAGGGCCAGGGCGAACAGCGGGCAGGCGTCGGCGATGACGATGGCAAGCACGGCTCCAGGGTGTGGAGTTCGGCGTTGGTTTCGGCTGCCGTGAACCGGATGGCAGCCATGCCAAGACGGTCGAGATGGGCGGCACGCACGAGGGAGCGCTCACCGTCCCGGAACAGGGCGGTGGCTGGCGGCTCACAGCGGACACCACCCAGCCTGAAGGGCCCCTGGTGCTGGTCTGCCAGAGGGCAACCCTCCAGCTTGGAGAAGGCCGGGATGCCGTTGCGCAAGCTGCAGGGCGCGCCGCTGCCGTTGATGCGGCAGGCCCAGATCACCGGCGGCTCCCTCGCGCGGGCGGCGGGGCGTGGATCGGCGTCCCGCTGTCGGCCCTCGAAGCCGGGGGCTGCATCCTGCCGCGACCGAACCGAACCGAAGAGAACGCACCCCAAGTCGGAGTCACTTCGGGTTAGGGTGGGGATCTGTTCCTTCTCCACCCCATGGCCTTCCTCGATCGCGTCCCCGAGGTCACCTTCCACACCCGTGTCCGGGACGACTCCGTGCCCGGCCCCAACCCCTTCCGCTGGCAGGACCTCACCAGCGCGGAGATCTTTCAGGGCAAAAAAGTGGTGCTCTTCGCCCTGCCCGGCGCCTTCACCCCCACCTGCTCCTCCAACCATCTCCCCCGCTATGAGGAGCTCCACGACGAGTTCCGCGCCCACGGCGTCGATCAGATCATCTGCCTGTCCGTGAACGACGCCTTTGTGATGCTCCAGTGGGGCAAGGCGGTCGGCGCCAAAAACGTGTTCCTGCTGCCCGATGGCAACGGCGAGTTCACCCGCAAGATGGGCATGTTGGTCGACAAGTCGAACCTGGGCTTCGGCATGCGCTCCTGGCGCTATTCCATGCTCGTCGACGATGGCCGGATCACGGCGCTGTTCTGTGAGGAAGACTTTGGCGACAACTGCCCCGTCGATCCCTTCGCCGTGTCGGATGCCGACACCATGCTCGCCCACCTCAAGGGTCAGCCCCCCGGCGGCGTGAGCCAGCCGGTGCGCGCCTTCGAGGGTTGATTCCCGGCGGAGTCCCCTCTCCCCGGCAGGATGACGGCGGGCGGACGCCCCCTCCCGACCCCTTGCCTTGATCTTCACGCCCCCCTCCGTTGCGCCATGACCTCCAGCTTTGATCTGATCGTGCTCGGCGCCGGCTCCGGCGGCCTGGCAGCCGCCAAGCGGGCCGCCTCCCATGGGGCGAAGGTGGCCATCGTCGAAGGTGATCGCGTCGGGGGCACCTGCGTGATCCGCGGCTGCGTGCCCAAGAAACTGCTCGTCTATGGCTCGGCCTATCGCCACCTGCTGGCGGATGCCCCCAGCTATGGCTGGGATCCGGGCGAGGTGCGGCTCGACGCCTCCCGCCTGCTGGCCAACACCCGCGCCGAAGTGGATCGCCTGAACGCGCTGCACATCGGCTTTCTGGAAAAAGCGGGGGTGGAGCTGGTGCGGGGGTGGGGACGTTTCCTCGGCCCCCACCGGATCGGGGTGACCGGCGCCGATGGCGAGGAGCGCGCGCTGGAGGGCGAGCGCCTCCTGATCGCCGTCGGCGGCCGGCCCCACCGGCCCGCGATTCCCGGCGCCGATCTCGGCTGGGTGAGCGACGACATGTTTGAGCTGGAGACGCTGCCGGAGGAGATGGTGGTTGTCGGCGCCGGCTTCATCGCCTGCGAATTCGCCTGCATCCTCAACGGTCTGGGCGTGCGGGTGACCCAGCTCGTGCGCGGCGACCATCTGCTGCGGGGGTTCGACCGGGAGGCCAGCGAGGCGGTGCGCGCCGGCATGGAGGCCGATGGCATCGCCATCCGCTTCGCCCACTCCCCCGCCGCCATCACCGGTGACTGCGCCCCGGGCGAGCTCACCGTCACCACCCAGAGCGGCGAGGCGATCGCCTGCGGCGGCGTGCTGCTCGCCACGGGTCGCCGTCCCTTCCTGAAGGGTCTCAACCTGGAGGCGGCGGGGGTGGCCGTCGAGGGCCATCGCGTTCCCGTCAACGCCGACCAGCGCACCAACGTTCCCCACATCTTCGCGGTGGGAGATGTCACCGATCGGATCTGCCTGACGCCAGTGGCGGTGGATGAGGGCCGCGCCTTCGCGGACACGGTCTATGGCGGCAAGCCGCGCCAGGTGAATCATGATCTGGTGGCCAGCGCGGTGTTCAGCCAGCCGGAGCTGGCGAGCGTCGGCCTGACGGAGGAGGCTGCCCGCGCGCGCCACGGCGCGGAGGGCATCGCGGTGCACCGCGCCCGCTTCCGCCCCATGAGCCAGGCCCTGCCCGCGCGGGATCCGAAGGTGCTGCTGAAGCTCATCGTGGAGCGCGCCAGCGGGCGGGTGCTCGGCTGCCACATGGTGGGCGAGCACGCGGCGGAGATCATTCAGATGGCGGCGATTCCCCTGGGGATGGGCGCCACCAAGGCGGACTTTGACCGCACCATGGCCCTCCATCCGTCTGTGGCGGAGGAATTCGTCACGATGCCCGGCTGAGCACCGCACCCGCCTTCCCCGTCATGCCCCGGCTGTCGCCATGACCCCCTCGATCGACCACGCCCTGCGTCTGCGGCAGCTCTGGCTGACCTACCTGCTGGCCATGCTCTTTCATGTGGATCTGGGGCTGATGCCCCTCTTCCATGGCGTATCCCCGGAGATTGAGAGCCACGTCAACCCCAGCCGGCTGCCGTTGGTCTACTGGGGGATGCTGATCGTGTTCCTGCTTCCCCTGGTGGCGATCCTGCTGATCACCTGGACCGCCAGCGACCCGGCCACGGCGGGACGTTGGCGTTGGTGGCGGCGCGTTCACTTCTGGTTGAGCGTGGTCTACACCGTCACCAACGTGCCCCACCTGATCGCCGACATCGTCGTGCCGGATTCCCGGGGCGACCAGGTGTTCCTGATGGTGGTGCTGCTGGTGATCGGCCTGCTGATCAACGTGGAAGGGTGGCGCTGGTGGCGTCAACCCTCAAGCGCTTAGCGAGTCGCGCATCAACCGCCGGAGGTTGGGATGGAGACTGCCCCGCAGATCCCGCAGGGCCCGCTGCTCCAATCCCTGCACCGTGCTTTTGGTCAGCCCCATGCGCTCCGCCACCTGGCTGAGGGAGCGAAGCCCATCGCCGCCGTAGCGCAGAGCCAGCACGCGACGGGCCTGATCCGGCAGCAGGGCCAGCCCCTGGTGCAGCCAGCTGTAATCGTCGTGCACCCGGGGAACGCGCCCATCACTGAGGCGATCCACAAGCGCCCCCTCCTCTTCCGACCCCGTGGACTGATCCAGAGAGATCACACGAGCGCTCTCACTCACCTCCAGCACATACGCCAGGCGAGAGGGAGGGGCGCCGAGCTGGCGGGCAAGGGCTTCGAGGGAGCGATCGGGATCGTTCTGGCGCAGGGTCTGAACGTCTCGCGCCAGTTTGCGGATGCTCTCCGGCACGCGCAGGACCTGCCCCAGCTCCGACTGGCCACGGCGCACCGCCTGACGAATCCACCAGTAGGCATAGGTGGAGAAGCGGTAGCCGCGGGTGGGATCAAAGCGCTCCACAGCCCGAATCAAGCCGATGTTGCCCACCTGGATCAGATCGAGCAGATCCACGCCCGCCGGCTGTCGCGCCTCGTGCTTGCACACCGACACCACCAGCCGCAGATTGGCCCGCACCATGCGGTCCAGCGCCCGGCGGCCCGAGCGGACCTCCGCCGCCGTGGGCGTGGCGGCCAGTCGCCAGCGGCGCACGATCGTGCCGAGATGCACCTCCTCAGCGGCGGTGAGCAAGGGGATGGTGGCGATCTGCTTGAGATAGGCCTGCACGGCCTCCTCCGGTCCCGTGCGAGCCGCTGCATGCCGGTCGTCCATGGCTGTGCCTTTCAGGCCAAGGTGTCCTTGATCAGCCTTCGCCAAGAGGGCGGAGCACGCCATCGCCTGCGGCGGAACCGCCGCACGACCGTCATGGTGCGTTACGTCTGGCCGGCAACGCCTCCGCCCGGCTCCTGGAGCCAGGGATCCAGGACGCTCAGAGGCCGCGCCATGGTGGCCGAGAACCCCAGCAGGCCCCGATCCTGAAAGCTGTAAAGCAGGCTGTCGTCGCGATCCAGCAACCAGGTGCCCCCGCGCTGGGTGAGGAAGTCGTCGCGGGGCACGGATGTGCGCCAGTGGCTGAGCACTTCCACCATGTTGCGCAGCCGCACGGTCGCCAATTCAAAGGGCCGTTGGAAGCCCTCGCCCCCCGCCAGGGCGAAGAGGGGACTCTCCAGCCGCGGCGGCGCGGCGCGATCGCCCCTGTAGCCCCGCCAGACCTCCGCCAAGGTGCCGGGCGACCCCACACCGGCGCACATCAACAGCAGGCCCGTCCATGGACCTCCGGGCGCCTTCAGCCCCCCGTAGAGCGCCAGGGCCTCGTGGAGCCGATCGCCAGCAGGCGGATCCCCGCCGTCCGCAAGGCGGGCAAGGCGCCGCTGGCCGCGCTCCAGGCCCGGCACGGTGCCGAGGTGTCGGCGGAGCGGATCGGGAGCTTGCATGGAACAGCGGAATATCTGGGGCATCATGAGGGGTGATCCTTTGTTCGGACATCGCCGGCTGGATGGAGTCGCTTCTCAAGCCCGGACTGCTCTCCCTTCCCCTGCTAGGCCATGACTGGCTGCGTCAGACCTCGCGTGATCCCCAGGCTTGGGCGAGGGCGGTGGCCGCGATCGCTCCCGTGCGGATCTGCGAGCCGCTGTTTCCCTCCCTGGCCTTCCAGAGCGACACGGCGGTGATCAGCCTGGGGGAGATGACGGTGCTCGCCACCCAGGGCTCCGCCATCAACGTGACGACCGATCACCATCCCTTCGCCCAGCTGATGCTGCCCTATCGCGGCTGGGGAGTGTTTCACGTGGAGCGTCAGCGCTTTGAGAATCCCGTGGGTGATTCGGTGCTGTTTCTGCCGCCAGCGCCGATGACTCTGGAGAACAACATCACCTGCGGGGTGGCCCTCAACATGAATCCGGCGATCCTCATCGAAACAGCCTTGACCATGGCCGGTCCGGAGGGGCTCCCGCCCGAGCGGCTCAATGTGTTCCAGCGGCCCCAGCTGCTGCGGCTTCACGATCCGAACTGCGGCCATCTCATCAACGGGATCTACGCCCAACTGCTGACCCTTCATCACCTCTGCGCGCCACCGGGATCCGATCCATCCGCGCTGCGGCTCGATGACGTACTGGTGCGCATGATCGTGCTGCTGCTCGTGCCGGAGCTGCAGCGCATGGATCCTCTCCCCGACACGCCCATGGCCTCGCTGGCGGCGAAGGCCAAACTTGAATCCCTGGTCGACTGGATCGAAACCCACCTGGAGAATCCCATCAGCCTGAGCGAGCTGGAAAACCAGGTGCACTGGTCGCGTCGCAGCCTGCAATACGCCTTCCGCGACGCCTATGGCTGCAGCCCGATGCAGTGGGTGCGACGCCGCCGGCTGCACCGGGCGATGCAACGGTTGACCAACCCCCAACCCGGCGACAATGTGGCCTCCATCGGCCGCTCCTTCGGGTTTCCCAGCCCCGTGGCCTTCAGTCGCGAGTTTCGCCGTCAATACGACTGCACACCGTCGTCGGTGTTTCACGCCTGAGCGACGCCGCCGGGGAGGCGGCACGGCAGGGGTCCTGGTCCGGAACGTTGACGGTGTCCCCGGCCGCGTCTAGCGATGGGAGGACTTTCGCCCCCCGCAGCGGTCCATGACCCTCGACGCCCATCGCGACGACCTGGCCGCCACGGCCGCCGCCTTGGCGGCCCCGGGCACGGGCCTGTTGGCCGCCGATGAGTCCACCGGCACTATCGGCAAGCGCTTCGCCGCCATCGGCGTTGAGAACACCGAATCCAACCGCCGCGCCTATCGCAGCCTGCTGGCCACGACCCCCGGCCTGGCGGCCTCCATCAGCGGCGTGATCCTCTACGAGGAAACCCTCTTTCAGGACAGCCTCACCCCTGCGGGCGAGCCGGGCCCCCCCATCGTGGAGCTCTTCGCCGAGCGGGGCATCGTGCCCGGCATCAAGGTGGATCAGGGGGTGGAAGCCCTGGCGGGCGGCCTGGGAGGGGAAACGTGGTGCACGGGCCTGAAGGGCCTGGCGGAGCGGGCGGGGCGGGCCTACGAACGGGGCGCGCGCTTCGCCAAATGGCGGGCGGTGCTGCGCATCAGCGGCGAGGGTTGCCCCTCGGAGCTGGCGGTGCGGGAGAACGCCTGGGGGCTGGCCCGCTATGCCCGCGCGGTTCAGGAGGCGGGGCTGGTGCCGATCGTGGAGCCGGAGATCCTGATGGATGGCGACCACGACATCGCCACCACGGCGTCAGTGCAGGAGTGGGTCCTGCGCACGGTGTACGAGGCCTTGGCCATGAACGGAGTGTTCCTTGAGGGCAGCCTGCTGAAGCCGTCGATGACAACCGCCGGAGCCGATTGTCCCGACCGTCCGAGCCTCGAAGAGGTGGGGAGCTTCACCGTGCGCACCCTCAGCCGAGCGGTGCCGGCGGCGGTGCCAGCGGTTCTGTTCCTCTCCGGCGGCCTCAGCGAGGAGGATGCCAGCCTCTGCTTGAACGCCATCAATGAGGCGGCCGCCCTGGGATTCGCGCCGTGGCACCTGGGCTTTTCCTTTGGCCGCGCCCTGCAGCACTCCTGCCTCAAACACTGGGCCGGCCACGACGTGAACGCCGGCCAGGACGCTCTGCTGGCCAGGGTCCGCGCCAATGGCGCCGCCAGTCGCGGCGCCTATGTGGCAGGTGGCGAACCCTCCGATGACGCCAGTCTGTTCGTGGCGAATTACAGCTACTGAAGACGCCCGCGCGGCTGCGGACTCCCGGCCATGGACGCACCGGCGTCCGAGACGTCTCCGCTCAGCGGGAGGGGCGACCGGACTCGACAGGCACGAGCACGGGAACCTGGCCGTCGTCGAGCAGCCCATCGTCGCCTTCCGCCTCTGGCGTATCACGACGCGCCAGGAGTGTGGCGAGCAGCCCCGCGTCAAAGGAGCAGCGGCCGGGGCCAACGAGCAGGAGGGCCAGGCTGCCGCCCAGATAGAGCACCACGAGCTCCAACACGTAGATGTTGAGGCCGGCGGTCAGGATGTGCTGGTAGGCGGCCACGGCCATGGTGCCGGTGAGGGCCAGGGCGCCGAGGGGGGTGAACAGCCCCAGGATGACGAGCCAGCTGCCGATCAGCTCGGACAGGCCTGCGGCGTAGGCGAAGACCAGGGGGAAGGGCAGGTGGAGGGAGGCGACGTAGGTGGAGGCGAACTGCTGCGGATCAGCGAGCTTCTCCTGGCCGTGGTGGATCATCATCACGCCCACGCTCAGCCGCAGGAGCAGCAGGCCGAAGGAGGCCAGCCAGCCGGGGGAAACGACCTGGGCGTGAAGGGCGGGGAGGAGCGCGGCGGCTCCGCGACGCAGTGCGCGAGCGGAGACTGGAGCCGTTCGAGCGCTGACGTACCAGAGCGCGATGGAAGCGGCCATGAAGCCCCCCAGCAGCTCAAGAACGACGGTCGTGGTCATGACGCGAGATCAATTCTCATCATCCTGGCAAGGCGCGTAAAGAAACGTGAAGCGCATCAGAGACAGGCCTGGGCCAGTGGCCACAAGGGTGTTGCCGCGCCGGGCCGCTGGCGCCAACCGCGCGGCCGACGGCTTCAACCTTCAGAATGTAATGACTTTGTTACAAGCCCCCCCCCATGACCGTCGGCGAGCTGTTCCTCGAATCCCTCAGCTCCGGGGTGATCACCCCCGCGGAGATCGACTGGCTGCTGGCGCGGCACAACACCCTGACGCGCCCCGAACAGGCGGCGGCCCTGCGGCTGGGGCGCCTGCTGGATCAGGGCGCGATCCAGCTCGGCTGCCGCCTCTCCCGCCAACGGCTTCACCACCGCCTGGTGGCCAACGAGTGGATCGAGCCCCTCGGCCGCCGTCGCCACGGCCGGCACCCTTGAGGGCGGCCTCCGCCCCCCCCCTGTTGAAGGGCGCTTGAACCTCGGCTTCCACACCGCAGCTATCGCCAGACAGCCTTGGCCTTTCCCCCTTGACGGAGTCTTCTCCCCTGCGGGAGTCTTTCTCCTGCGGGAGTCTTTCCACCTCGGGAGTCTTCATCCAAGCCGGACGGTTCTCCCATGACGGACTCCACCCCCCGCCTGCTCCACCGCTGGGGCTTCACCCGGGAGGGTTGGCGCAACAACCGGCGCGGGGAATGGTGGCTGCTCGCCCAGGGGGTGCTGATCGTCGCCCACCTGCTGCCCCCCACCCCGCCCCCGAGCGCTCTGGGGCTGGCCTGGCCCCCGGGGTTGCGCCTGCTGGGCTGGGGCGTTTTTGCCCTGGGCCTGGCCCTGGCGGTCCAGGCGGCCCTCAACCTCGGCGCCAGCCTCACGCCCCTGCCCGAACCGATGGTGGATGCCGCCCTGGTGACCAGCGGCGCCTACAGCCGCTGCCGCCACCCCCTGTATCAAGCCGTCGTGCTCTGCTCGCTGGGGGTGGCGGTGGCCCTGGGCAGCCCGCTCCACCTCGCCCTGCTGCTGAGCCTGTCAGCGGTGCTCAGCGGCAAGGCCCATCGGGAGGAGCGGCGCCTGCTGGAGCTCCACCCCGACTACACCACCTATCGCGCCAGCACCCCGGCCATCCTGCCGGGCATCCCCGGGCTGGACTGGCGCTGAGGCTCGCGCGGGCCGATCCCCGGGCTGACGCCACCGCCCTCAACGACGACAGCGCTGGCGCAGGGCCTGAAGCAGGCGCGGCACCGCGTCGGGCTGCCCCTGAACGCTGAAGGCTTCCCGCTCCACCTCCCGGTTGGTGGGGTAGCCATGGAACAGGATCGCCTGAATGCCGCGCTCCACGGTCGGGTCGAGGGGCAGGGTCCAACCGATGGGACGCACCACCCCGTCCGGACAGCTCTGCACCGCGTGCACCGCCTCATGGAGGAACGTCTGGCGGCCGATGCCGAGCTCAAAGCTCAGTGGCGAGATCCAGAGGGTGCGGCGGCGGGGATCGAACTGGCCGTAGGCGCCCCCGCGCGGGGGCAGGGCGATGTGCACCGTGAAGCCATGGGCCTGAAGGGCTGTCGCCAGGGGGGGCAGATCAGCGGGCAGAGCGCTGAGGGGGCGGGGGTCAAGCTCCCCCGCGGCAAGGAGCAGCGGCGCCAACACCGTCACCATGGCACGGGAGGAGGGGTCTGCACCGATGATCAGGCCACCGCTTGCGCGCCATGGTCCACCATCTGGTTCTCTTCCGCTTTCGCGACGACCTTCCCCCGGAGGCCATCCCAGCCGTGTTTGCGGAGCTGCGGAGCCTTCGGGAGCAGATCCCGGGGATCACGGGCTTCAGCGGTGGCGTCGATGGCTCGCGGGAAGGGTTGACGCGCGGCTTCACCCACGGCTGCCAGATGACCTTCGTCGATGCGGCCGCCCGCGACGCCTACCTGCCCCATCCCGAGCACCAGCGCGTGGTGGAGCGGCTGCTGCCGCTGCTGGAGGGGGGCCTTGACGGAGCGTTGACCTTTGACTTCGAGGATGGGGTGGTTTGAGGGCGGCGGGCGTTGCGGAGAGGCGCGCGGCGGAAGACGCTCGGGCGGGAGCCCTCAGGGGAAGGCGGGGGAGCGCTCAGGGCCCCGCAGCGCCTCACGAAACGCGGCGGCGTCCAGGATCGGGGTGTTGTGGTCCAGCTCGGGCACGAGGGTGAGTGTCGCCACGCCAGGGGCGAAGGCCCGGTGGAGGGCCTCGGCATGACGCGGGGGAACCACCAGATCCCGACCCGCAGCCACAATCGTGGTGGGCGCCCGCACCTGCGGGGCCTCCGCCGCCGCGTCCCAGCGATCCCGCAACAGCAGATCGATCGGCAGCCAAGGCATCGTGCGGCGGGCCACGGCCAGCAGGCTGTCGAAGGGCACCAGCAGCACCAGGCGACCCACGGGGCCGGTGGCAGCCAGATGCACCGCCGGGCCGGTTCCCAGACTGCGTCCCGCCACGGTGATGGCGCTATGGCGCGCGGCGACATGGGCGTGCAGAGCCCGGGCGTCGGCGCGAATGGCCGCTTCGCTCGGGGTGCCCTCGCTGCCGCCGTAGCCACGGTAGTGGAGAAGGTAGAGGGCGGTGTCAGGAAGGAGGGAGGCGAGCTGGTCGCGGGTCAGCGAGACGTCCTCGGCGTTGCCCCCGAAGTAGATCAGCGCCTTGGGGCCCGGGAGGGGTCGCTGAGCCACCCGCACCCGGGTGCCCGCCACACGCAGCACCAACGGGTCGCCGGGATCGGCAGCGGGCCGCGGGTGGTAGATGAACGCGCGCTGGGCGAGGGCCATCAGCAGGCAGAGCAAGCCGTAGCCCAGGACCGGCCAGGCGAGCCACCTCAGCGCGCCTCCCAGCGCCAGGGGAGCCACTCGCGGTGGCAGAGGTGCAGTCATGAAGAAGGACGTGGAGGGGTAGACATCCGGCCGGAAAGAATCAAGAGACAAGGACGTTTGACCGGTGGCGCCGTTGTGCCGACAGGGAGTGTTTTTGCGCTGAACCCAGATATCGCATTGCAGCAAGATCTCTTACGATAACCGTTAGCCTGGATGGGTGTCGATGGAGGAAGCCACTGCGCTGGAGGCCTGTCGACAACGGCTCCGTCGGGGCGCCTACGGGCAAGCCATCCAGGCCTTGGCCGCCCTGCCGCCGGGGCTGCTTCAGGCGCCACGGGTGGCTCTCGCCAGAACCCGAGCCCACCTGCTGCAAGGTCGGATCGCGGACGCGGAGAGCGCCCTGACCAGCGCCGATCTCCAGCGGGCCTCAGCGGGAGAGCGCCTCATCCTCTCGCTGGAAGCCGCCTCCGTGCGGATGATGCGGCACGTCGCCATCCAGGCCGCCCTGGAATCCGCCGAGGCCGCCCTGGCGGTGGCCCGCGACCAGCCCTTGGATCCGGTGGATCGCGCGGAAGCGGATCGCGTGTGGTGTCGACTGCTGCTGACGGCAGCCGTCTATCGCGAAGTTCCGCCAGAAGCCACGGCCGCCGTGGGGGATCGATTGCTCGCCTGCGCGGAGATCCTGGAACAGGCGGGTCGGCTGGATGAAGCCTTGGCCGCGCGATTCAGCCAAGCGGACAATCTGCCCGACATGGCGCAAAAACCCGAGGCCCTTGCCGCCCTGGCGGACAAGGCCATTCAGCTCGGGATCCCATCGGTCGCCGGCGAAGCCCAGAGGACAAGGGCGGAGAAACTTCTGGCCCTGGGCGCCTCCAGCGAGGCGATTCAGGCGGCGCTGGACCAAGCCGCGGAGTTCTACACGCGGGCCCAGCACGAGCATGGCCTGATTGACATTCAACTCGTGCGCGCCAAGCTGGCCAGTGAGCGGGAGCTGGCAGGGCCCGAGAGCCTTGCTCACTGCCTGGGTCTCTATCGGCAGATTGACACTCCGAAAGGAAGTCTCAATGCGCTGATGGAGCTGTCCCAATTGGCCCATGACCGCGGGGATACCCAGCAGGCGGCCAACTATCGACAACAGATGATCCAATTGGCCGATGATGTCGGCATGGGCATCGCGAAGGACAGCTACGAAACAGCCCAGATTGATCTGCTCATGCGCAATAGCGCCTTTGGCGAAGCCATTGAACGCTGCCAGGCTGCCATTGATTCCGATCGACCCGTCTTCAGCAAAGCCGGCTATCAAACCTTGCTTGCTTCAGCCTATTCCTTTCTCCGCAATTATGACGAGGCTCACGCGCATGGAACCAAAGCCATCGAGATGTATGAGGCCAAAGGCGATCTCGATTCCGCCTCGGACACCGTCACCCTTGTAGCCAGCAATCTCTCCTCCTGCCACAGCGAGGAGAAGTGGCAGGAAGCAGAGGACCTTCTGCAACGCTGGATCGAAAGGGACAAGCAACGACAAGACCTCGCCGCCGCCATCAACAAATACGAAGTCCTCATACAGATGGATATTGAGCGGTACCACTACGCAACCTGGCAGAGCGAGCCAAGTCATCTCCTGTTTCAGGCTGAGCAATTGATTCAGTCCGCGCAGGCCCTTGCCACCGACCTTCCCAAGCGCAGTGCCGCCAAACAACAGGGAAGTTTATTACAACTTCGAGGACAAGTCTGCCAAGCCAGAGGAGACGAGGACGGCGTGATTCAAGCCTGGCGAGATGCCCTGGCGTTGTATGAGGAAGCCGGATTGGCAATGAGCATCGCGAACTGTCAATTCATTCTGGGAGTCATCTTTCTGAACAGAGCTAACCGAAGCTTCCAAGATAACTTTCCCGCGTCCGAAAGCAATCTCCAGAAGGCCCTTGAATTCTATGCCTCAACGGCCATGCGCAGTCAATCAGCGGATACGCGCTATATGATTGCTCGCCTTTACACCAACGCCACAGCACAAGTCAAGGGCGAGTTACGCGACCAACTGCTGGATGCATCCCTGGAGCAATTGGAGCAAGGAGAGCTGGAATACGATGCGGCAAGACGAGAATTTACCGTTGGCGACTCGGTGCTTGAAGTTCAAAGAGGAAAAGGATCCTTCATTGAAAAGAGTCAGCGCATTTATGAACTTGCTCTGGAGATTCACAGCCTGCTGCGCCCCAATCCTCCAGAGGCCTGGAGCTGGGCCCAGCAGGCCAAGGCGCGTGGCTTGTCGGATGTTCTTGGTCTTGGCTCCATCCCCCCCACACGGCTGATCTCCCAACTGGCGGACCAGCCCGCCTCTTTGGCGCTGCTGTTGCGGGAGCGTGAACTGGTCTCTCGCATCCAGAAAGTCTCCCCCGAGGAGAAGATCGGCCTCCGCGACGCTCTGGATCAACTGTGGCAAGAAATGAAACAGGACGACCACCTGGCGGACTATCTCGAACTGCGTTCAGCGACAGCCCTTGATGCCACTGAGCTTTCCAACCTGATTCGCCAGCAGACGTCGCGGGAGCAACCGATCGTCTGCCTCGATTGGATCGCGGTGAATGGCCAGCTCTTGCTGCTTGCTTTACGTGCCGATCAACCGGCGCAGCTGTTTCCACTGGCGCTTCGCCAACCTGCCGTCAGCCAATTCATCGACAGTCATTTATCCGCCGAGGCCTTTCGTTCCACGCTGCGCGACACGCCAGAGGTTTTGCGTGAGCTGGATCCCCTCATCGCTCCCCTCGCCGACATCGCGGCGCCTGAAGAGCTTCTGATCTTCTCACCAACAGGACCGTTGCATGGACTTCCCCTCCATGCGCTGGAACTCAAGGGACAGACCCTGTTGGAACGGCATCCCATCGTCTATTGCCCAAGTTTGAGCGTGCTGCGCCATTGTTTGTCGCGTCGCCGCCAGCGCCAGCAACCGCCTGTCGTGGGCCTGTTCGGCGATCCCAATGGCGATCGACCAGCAGCGGCAGCGTTGGTGCGTGAGCTGGAAAGGCATTTCGGGACAACCGCTCTGGTGAACGGCGCGGTGACGCGCAAAGCGGTTTCAGAGGCCTTGCGCCGCTGTGAACTCGTTCACTTTCAAGGCCACGCCATTCACTTGCCTCAGACTCCCTTGGACTCCCACCTTGCCCTGGCGACCCATCCAGACACCGGCCATGCCGATCGGCTGACGGCGCAGGATATCTTCACCCACCATGAACTGCAGGCGGAGCTGGTCACGCTGGCCGCCTGCGAAAGCGCGGCGAATGTGATTGAAACAGGCGATGAGCCGTTCGGATTGATTCCAGCCTTTCTCTATGCCGGAGCCAACGCCGTGCTCGCGACCCTATGGAAAGTCAATCAGACATCGGCGGCGGAAACCATGCGCCATTTTTATCACGCCTTCACAGGCTCCGATCCGCCGATGAGCAAAGCCCGCGCGCTGCGGCAAGCCATGTTGACCGTGCGGGAGACTCCGGGGTGTGAAACTCCTTATCATTGGGCACCCTTTGTGCTTTATGGAGACTGGTCCTGAATGACAAACAGCGCTGCTTCAAGCGACAGCCACCTGGCGGATGATCTGTTGATCGATCCCGCAGATGAGCTGTTGATCGATGCCCCCCTCATCGCCGATCCAGACGCGGATGAGGAAATGGGCCCCTCCGATCTGGCGGCGATCGCCGATGAGGATTTGAAAGGGAGTCGCCTGCTCGTGGTGCGCCGCGCTGTTGAACCCGTCGATCTGGGCGGGACCGCCGGTGGCCTGGTGCAACTGGCGTGCACCTTTCAGCCCGCCGAGCGGACCCGCTTCACGTCCGCGCATTTTCGCCTGCGGGTGACAGCGCCGCCGGAGGCGCGGATTGTGGATCTGGCACCCAGGGTGATTCAAGATTCCAATCCGGTGGAATTCACCTTCGACAACACGGGCAAGCTCGGCATCCAGTGGCCGCTTGTAGAGAGCAATGTGGAGAGCAGCTCGCAAAAGAAATATACAACTTACCATTGCCGTGTTCAAGGATCAGGAGAAGGAACCACCATGGCCCGCTGGGACTTCCGAGAAGATCCCGATCGCCAGGATGGTCTGGGCCAAGAACAGGTCTTGAATTTCACCCTGCCCGTCACAGGACCCATCACCGGCAGCGTGATCGTCAGTGCGCGACTGGCGCGCTCCGGGGTTCAAGGGAAGCTGGAAGCCATTCGCGATCTTGTTCTGGGTTCGTCTCCGGTGGAACGGCAATACGCCATCGCCTTCACCATTCCTCCATCGCCAAGCTCCCTGGGCCTGGCCCGCTGGTTCCGCCGTCTCTGAAACCCCTTCCCCGTTCACGGCGTCCACGCTCCCGCCGAACGCCCCACAGCCCCTCAGCCCCGCAGCAAGCGCCGGGCGATCTCCGGCAACAACGTCTCATCCACCGCGCAACGTTTGCCCTCGCTGAAGGCCACCAGCAGGCAGGGCGCCACCCCCTCCGCCTCCAGGTAGGCGGCATCGTGGCGAGCCTGGCTCATCCAGCCGGCTTTGCTCCACAGCAGCCCCCCCGCCGGCAGGCCCGCGCCGAGAAAGCCATCCACCTGGTTTTCGGGGTCCGCCGCCCGTCGCGCCGGGTCGAGGGAGCGGGCGAGAAGCTCTTGCATGCGGCGGCTGGCGGGGGGGGAGACCATGGCCCCGGCCATCACCGCCTGCAACATCCGGGCGGTGCCCTCCGTGTTCAGGCGATTGCGGTTGGCGTTCTCGGCTCCGTAACTCTGACGCTCCCGGCCGTAGGGACCATCTCCCCAGGTTTTCTGGCAGGCGTTGCTGCCCTCCAGCTCCGGCCAGCCGAGCTGCGCCAGCCAGCGGTTCACCACCTGGCGGTCCTCGCTCCAGGCGGCGAAGGCGGCGGGGGGAAGTTCCACGCCGCTGGTGGTGCCGCTGAGGAGATCCAGAACGTAACCGGTGGCGTCATTGCTGGAATCGCGCACCATGTCGGCCAGGGCCCGGCTGAGCTCCTCGCCGCGACTGAGCCACTGGCGCTGGATCCAGGCCTCCGCCGCCACCAGATAGATGAGCTTCACCACGCTCGCCGGATAGCGCTGCCGCAGGCCCTGCCAGTGGGCGCCCGCCCCGGCCTGCTCCAGGGGCTCCCCCCAGCCCTCCTCGCTCCAGGAGCGCAGGGAGGCGGGATAGCGGATCCAGGTGAGCGACAGGCGGGCGGCCAGCCCGGGACGGCCCTCCGCCTCCAGGTCGGCCACCAGGGCCGCCAGCCGTTCCTGCATCCCCCCATCGGCGCGGTAGAACGCCATCCGCACGGCCCCTCCATGTGATGGCGACCCTAGGAACAGGCCCCACGGCCCGCCAAGGCATCACCCTGCATCCCCTGCCAACGCGAGAGCAGAACGGGTCCCATCCCGCCCCCGGCAGCCTCTGGCGCCTGCTCCAGCCCCTGGATGCCTACAGCCGGTCCCGCAGCGATGGTCTGGCCACCCAGGTGGCCGCCGGTCGCCACCTGCGGGTGCTGGAGCTCGCCCCGACCCGCGTGCGGGCGCGCCTGTGGGAGGACGGCTATCCCTGCTGGCTCGACCGCGCGGCCCTGCTGGCCCACGGCCAGCCGGTGGCGACAGCGCCCCCGCCCCGGGCCTGGGATCGCGAGGGGATCGCGGCCCGCCTGCCGGCCGTTCTGGCCTTCGCCGAACAGGCGCTGACCGTGCCCAACCGCTACCTCTGGGGCGGCACCCTGGGGCCCGATTTCGATTGCTCCGGCCTGGTGCAGACGGCCTTTGCCCGGGAAGGGATCTGGCTGCCGCGGGATGCCTACCTGCAGGAGCGCTTCTGCCAGCCCGTGGCGGCGCGGCCGGGGGAGCTCAGCCTGCTGCGACCGGGCGATCTGGTGTTCTTTGGCACGGCGCGCCGCTGCACCCATGTGGGCCTGCACCTGGGCGGCGGCCGCTATTTGCATAGTTCCGGCCGGGAGCACGGCCGCGATGGCCTGGGCATCGATGACCCGCACCCCACCAACCCCCACCCCGTCGCCCGCCACTACCGCGAGGAATGGCGCGGCGCCGGCCGGGTGATGCACAGCCATGACGGCAGTCCCCTGCCCCCTTAAGGTCGGACCGAGTCCGCCACCGCGGCCATGGCGCCCGCCGTCCGCCCCACGCCCAGCTCCGGCCCGCTCCATGGCAGCGCCAGCGATCACGCTCCCCCCGGCCTCGCTGACGCCACGCCGGCGCTGTCGGTGGTGGTGCCCCTCTACAACGAAGAGGCCAGCGTGCGGCAGCTTGTCGCCCAGTTGCTGGAGGCGTTGCGGCCGCTGGGGCTGGCCTTCGAGCTGGTGCTGGTGGATGACGGCTCCCGGGACCGCACGCCGGAGCTGCTGCGGGAGCTGGCGGCGGAGGTGCCGGAGCTGGTGGCCGTGCTCCTGCGCCGCAACTACGGCCAGACGGCGGCGATGGCGGCGGGATTCGACAGCGGCCGGGCGCCGATCATCGTCACCCTCGATGGCGATCTGCAGAACGATCCCGCCGACATCCCGCTGCTGCTGGACACCCTGGAGGAGGGTTACGACCTGGTGAGCGGCTGGCGGCACGAGCGCCAGGACGGCGCCATCAACCGCCTGCTGCCCTCCCTGATCGCCAACCGCCTGATCGCCCGCGTCACGGGGGTGCGCCTCCATGACTACGGCTGCTCCTTGAAGGCCTACCGGCGGGAGGTGGTGGCGGACATGAATCTCTACGGGGAGCTGCACCGTTTTCTGCCGGCGCTGGCCTTCATCGAGGGCGCCCGCATCGGCGAGGTGCGCGTGCGCCACCACCCGCGCCGCTACGGCAAAAGCAAGTACGGCATCGATCGCACGTTCCGCGTGTTGATGGACCTGCTGACGGTGTGGTTCATGAAGCGCTTCCTCACCCGCCCGATGCATGTGTTCGGCCTGGCGGGGCTGGTCACCCTGGGGATCGGCCTGGCGCTGGCGCTGTGGCTGGCGGGGGAAAAGGTGCTGCTGGGGGTGGACATCGGCAATCGCCCCCTGCTGCTGATGGCGGTGCTGGCGATCCTCAGCGGCGTGCAGTTGTTCTGCTTCGGCCTGCTGGCCGAGCTGCAGATGCGCACGTATCACGAGAGCCAGGGGCGTCCGATCTACAGGGTGCGGACCACGGTGCGAGGCGCGGCTTTGGCCTGAGCCGAGCGGATCGCGGCTCTCGGCTGAAGGGAGCGTGTTCCGGAAAGGGGACCGTCTGCGGATGGTCGTCCCCGGAAGGCCTCCATCGCCAGCGCCGCCTCCCGCACCACCGCCGGATCGGTGTCGCGCAGGCCGCGCCGGAGCAGGGGGAGGGTGTCGCGGCTGCCCCAGGCGCGGGCGCGCCGCATCGCCGCCAGCCGCATGGGACCACCGGCCCGCTCATGGCGCCGCAGCTCTCGCAGCCAGGCCTGCCGTTGCGCGGGGCTCAGGCGCGCGGAGGACAAGGGTGCCAGGGGTTGGGCCGGCGCCCAGCCGTCCTCCAGCGCCTCCCCTGCACGACGGAGGCCGCCCGTGCCCCCCGCGGAGGCGTTGGCGGAATCCTCGGCGGGGGACGCCTGGCGGGCCTTCCAGACGAGGGTGTTCTGGGCCCGGTTGAGGGCGGCCACCTCGCGGGTGTCCGTGCTTTTGAGCAGGGGGCGGGGGCGGCGGCCGGCCAGCCACAACCCGGAGGCCAGGGCGAAAGCCGCCAGGACACCAAGGAGGGAGGGGTTCATGCTGCCGCGCGCCGCTGCTGAATTTTTATGTCACCCCCAGCCCGTGCCCGGGGGCGCGGCGGAAAGGCCTCCGTACACTACCGGCGGTTGTTACTGGCCTTGCCATGACTGGAAGCTTTGCCGCCTCTTGGATGCCCTCCGTGTTCATCCCCCTGGTGGGAATCCTCGGGCCCGCTGTGGCCATGGCCCTGCTGTTCAACGTGATCGAGGCCCGCGACTGACCGCGTCGCCGTTGCCAGTCCATCCGCCGACCCCCATCCCCCTTCCGTCATGACCGTGACCCCCGTGGCCGACCCCTGCGTCGGCAACTTGGCGACGCCCGTCAACAGCAGCTACTTCACCAAGGCCTTCCTGAATGCCCTGCCGGCCTATCGCCCCTCCCTGTCGCCGAACCGGCGCGGTCTGGAAGTGGGCATGGCCCATGGCTTCTTCCTGTTTGGCCCCTTCGCCCTGACCGGTCCCCTGCGCCTGACCGAGTACGCCAACACCGCCGGCCTGCTGGCCACGATCGGCCTGGTGTCGATCCTGACGGTGTGCCTGTCGATCTATGGCACCGCCGGCCGCGGCCCCAACGTGCAGCCCCCGGACGCCACCATCGACAATCCCCCTGCCGACCTGTTCACCAAAGCCGGCTGGGCGGAATTCGCCAGCGGCTTCTGGCTCGGTGGATGCGGCGGCGCGGCCTTCGCCTGGTTCCTCTGCAGCACCACCATCGTCTCCCCCCTGGTGAAGATCGCCGGTGGCGTCTGGAGCGTGAGCTGAACCGGCCCCCAGACCTCAGACCTCACCTCATGAGCCCCGGTCGAGCCGGGGCTTTTTTGTGGGGGGTGGGGTGGGGGATGGGCGCGACCGCGAATGCGCCGAAAACTCCCGAGGCAGCTGGAAGCGTCGGGCCTGATTGGCCGCCTGTCCATCCTGGGCAGCGACCGCGTCGCCACTGAATCAATCATCCGCGATGCCGCGAAATTTACAGAAGACCAGTGATCTGGACTTTTGGGATTCAATGCGATCGTCTGCGTGGCATACTCGATGGCCTTGGCAGAGACTTCCGCCTGCCACCAACTCAT
>Ga0194130_10001766_pt1 | contig 33453 bp, 40 predicted proteins | sample TA2KigsurfametaG_FD_160084 | JGI IMG/M metagenome (GOLD analysis project Ga0194130, IMG submission 160084) | Freshwater microbial communities from Lake Tanganyika, Tanzania - TA2015050 Kigoma 12 surface | ecosystem: Environmental > Aquatic > Freshwater > Lake | place: Tanzania: Lake Tanganyika...
CATGCGCATGCTGCAATCCTTCGCGCCGGATGACGCCCTTGAGGCCTCCGGACCCTGGTGACCGGCTGCCCCCCCAGCGTCGCGGCCTCCGCCGACACCGTGGCCGCCCTGGCGCGGCGCCTGGCCGAGCGCCTCAGCCGCCCCCGCACGCTCATGGAGGTCTGCGGCGGCCAAACCCACAGCCTCCTGCGCTGGGGCCTGGATCAACTGCTGCCTCCCGGCCTGCGCCTGAACCATGGCCCCGGCTGCCCCGTCTGCGTCACCCCCGCCGCCACCATCGACGACGCCATCGCCCTGGCCCGCACCCCTGGCGTGATCCTCTGCACCTATGGCGACATGGCGCGCGTGCCCGGCACGCGGCCTGGGCTGGATCTGCTCGCGGCCCGGGCGGCGGGCGGGGAGGTGCGCCTGCTCACCAGCCCCCTCGACGCCCTGGCCCTGGCCCGCGGCGCCCCCGATCACCAGGTGGTCTTTCTCGCCGTGGGGTTTGAGACCACCGCCCCGGCCACGGCCCTCCTGGCCCGACAGGTCAAGGCCCTCGGCCTGTGCAACCTCTCCCTGCTCGCCGCCCACGTGCGGGTGGCCCCCGCCATGGAGGCGATCCTGGCCGATCCCGCCAACACCGTGGAGGCCTTCCTGGCGGCGGGCCACGTCTGCGGCGTGCTCGGCACCGCTGAACTGGAGGCTCTCGTGGCGCGGTTTCAGGTGCCGGTGGTGGTGACGGGTTTCGCGCCGGAGGAGCTGCTGGCGGGCCTCAGCCAGGCGGTGGATCTTCTGGAGGCGGGCCAGGCGCGGGTGGCCAATGCCTACGGCCGCGTGGTGCGCCCCGAGGGCAATCCCGCCGCCCGCGCCCTGCTGGAGGAGGTGTTCCAGCCCGTGGATCAAGTTTGGCGAGGGCTGGGGCCCATCCCCGGCGGTGGCCTCGCCCTGCGGCCCCCTTACGACGCCCTCGACGCCCGGCGGCGCTTTGCCCTTCCCCTCCCCGAGGAACCCCGGGAGCCGGTCTGCATCAGCGGCGCTGTCCTGCGGGGGCGCGCCACCCCGGACCAGTGCGCCGCCTTCGGCACGCGTTGCACGCCGGACCACTCCTTGGGCGCGCCGATGGTCTCCAGCGAGGGAGCCTGCGCCGCCTGGCATCGCTACCGCCGATGACCACTCCGGACTTCGCCCCGGGAATGTCCACGCCTGCGGCGGCCTCCGCCGACGAACCGGAGCGCATCCGCCTCGGCCACGGCGGGGGCGGCACCCTGACGCAAACGCTGATCGACCGGGAGCTGCGCTGTCTCTACAGCGACCCCGCCCAGCCGCTCCACGACGCCGCCAGCCTGCGGCTTCCCCCCGGCGCCCTGGTCTTCACCACCGACAGCTATGTCGTCCATCCCCTGGAATTTCCCGGGGGCGACATCGGCCAGCTGGCAATCACCGGCACCGCCAACGACCTGGCCATGGCCGGCGCCCGTCCCACCAGCATCAGCGTCGCCCTGATCCTGGAGGAGGGCCTCGACCTGCCCTGCCTGCGCCGCGTCGTCGCCTCCATGGCCCGGGCGGCCGCCGCCTGTGGCGTGGCCATCGTCACCGGCGACACCAAGGTGGTGGAGCGCGGCAAGGCGGACCGGCTGTTCGTCACCACCAGCGGCCTCGGCGTGATCGAAAGCCCCAGCCCCATCGAACCCGGCGCGATCGCGGTGGGGGATCAGTTGCTGGTGAGCGGCGATCTGGGACGTCATGGCCTGGCGATCCTCGCCGCGCGTCACGGACTGGCCCTCGATCCTCCGGTCCTCAGCGATTGCGCCCCCCTCTGGCCGGCGGTGGAGCGCTGCCTGCGGGCGGGCCTTCAGCTGAACTGCCTTCGCGATCTCACCCGCGGGGGACTGGCCAGCGCCCTGCATGAACTGGCCTGCGCCGCCGGCGTCACCTTCCACCTCGACGAAGACGCCATCCCGGTGCAACCCTCCATCGGTCGAGCTTGCGAGCTCCTCGGCTTCGATCCCCTCCACCTGGCCAATGAGGGCGCTTCGTCGCGGTCGTGCCGCCAAACCACCTGGATGGGGCCTTGCACCACCTGGCCCCCCTCGGGGGGCGGTGGATCGGTGAGGTGCGGGAGGGAGAGCCGAGGGTGGTGCTCCGCACCCGCTACGGCAGCGAACGGGTGTTGCTCCCGCCCAGCGGCGAGCTCCTGCCCCGCATCTGTTGAAGCCTCAGTTCTGGCTCGTGGCCATGGGGGGCCGCGGGTGGCGCAGACCGCTGAGGAACATAGGAATGAACTGCTCCACCAGCTTCTCTGGCTTGTCTTCCAACACGCGCTGCACGGCGAACAGGCGCGACTTCTGCAGGTTGGGAGCCAGCAGCGCCTGGGGCAGGCGCTCCAACACATAGCCGGGACGCTCCCAGGCGGGCAGGGTGTTGGCGATCTCCACCAAATGCCCCAGCCGGCGCAGCTCAGCCCCGGCGGTGATGTCCATCACCGCCTCAAAGGCGGCCTGCTCGATCAAGGCGTATTTGCTCTTGGCGGCATTGACCCGCTGGCGATGCTCCGGGCTGCGGCTGGCGATCTGGCCCAGCCAGCGGCTTCCCCAACGCACGTGGCCCGCTTCCTCGGGAAGGATCTTTTCCAGGGTTTCGCGAATCCGCTGGTTCTCCTCCGTGGCCGGCGCCTGCCGCAAGGCGGCGATGTGGGCGGAGAAGGTCTGGCAGCCGCGCTTTTCGGTGGCGTTGATCGAGGCCAGGGCGGAGATCAGCCCATCCTCCTGTTGCACCGCATCCGCTCCCTTGTCAAACAAGGCATTGAGTTCATCGATGTAAGAACCGCTTTTCGGGTTGCCGATGTCCTCCCCCAGCTCGCACAACAGATCGGTGAGCCAGACCGCGTGGCGCGCCTCGTCGTTGATGTGATGAGAAATCTCTCGGCACAGTTCCTGCGGCTTGCCGTCCAAAGCCTCCAGCAGATTGGTGAGCTCAGCGCAGGAGCGCTGCTCGTTGAAGCGGTAGCTGTTGAGGAACAACACCTGAGCCTTGCGCTCCTTCACCACCTCGGTGAACACCTCCTTGGGACCGATGCTGTTGAGAACCTTGCGGGGATAGCTGACAGCCATCGGTGAGGGGGAAACATAAGTGGGGGAATTATAACGACGCTGGCGATCAACAGTGATGCCATGGCCAGTCGGGTCCGATCGCGGGCGGGCGCTCCCCGGCTGCGGCGCGGCCCTGCCGAGGGCAACTTCCTAGGCTGAGGGAGCTGCGGGGCAGTCCATGAAACGGTTTCGGGTGCTGGCGCTTCTGCTCCCCACCCTGGTGGGAGCGGCGGCCTGGGCGGTTCCCTACCGCGCCAGCCTGCGTCAGCAATACGTGACTTTTGAGATCAACGCCACGGATGAGGGGTCCATCCAGCTCCTCCAGGTGCGGGCCAAGCGGGGGCGGCAGCCCTACCGCCCCGTGAAGCAGGAGCTGATCGGCCAGGTGGTGGAGGCCAACGCGGCGGATCTCGACGGGGATGGCCATCCCGAGCTGGTGGTGAGCGTGCGCAGCGTCGGCAGCGGCAGCTACGGGAGCGTCCAGGCCTGGAGCGCCGGTCCCGGTCGCCGCCTCGAACCCATCGCCCTGCCCGACCTCAGCGGTCCGCTGCTGGAGGGCTATCAGGGACACGACAGGTTTGAACTGACCCCGAGGGGACTGGTGCGGCGATTCCCCCTCTACGCATCCGGGGACACCCGGGCCAACCCCAGCGCTGGCCAGCGCGAAATTTTCTACGCCCTCCAGCGCGGCCCGGATGGTTTGGTGTTCGTTCCCCAGCGCGGCACCCCTCTCCCCGCCCCCGCCCCGTGAGCGCCCCCGGGCCCCTGATGGTTCTCGGCACGAGCAGCGGGGCGGGGAAGTCGCTGATGAGCGCCGCCCTGTGTCGGGTGCTCCACCGCCAGGGCGACCAGCCGCTGCCGTTCAAGGGGCAGAACATGAGCAACAACGCCTGGGTGGATCCCGAGGGGGGCGAAATGGCCTATTCCCAGGCCCTTCAGGCCTGGGCCGCCGGGCTCGAACCCCGCTGCGCCATGAATCCCGTGCTGCTCAAACCCCAGGGCGACAGCACGAGCGAGGTGATCCACCTCGGACGCTCCGTCGGCGCCACCCGGGCCGAGACCTACTACCGCGACTGGTTCCGGCCGGGCTGGGCCGCCATCCGCCAGGGCCTGCGCGACCTGCGGCAGCGTCATCCCGACGGGCGCCTCGTGCTGGAGGGGGCCGGCAGCCCGGTGGAGGTGAACCTCCAGCCCCGCGACCTCACCAACCTGCGCCTCGCCCAATACCTGCGGGCCCAGTGCCTCCTGGTGGCCGACATCGAGCGCGGCGGCGTGTTCGCCCAGGTGGTGGGCACCTTGGCCCTGTTGCGGCCCGTGGAGCGTCCCTTGATCAAGGGCGTGTTGATCAACCGTTTTCGCGGCCGTCGCGAGCTGTTCGAGGACGGGCGCCGCTGGCTTGAGGCGCACACCGGCCTTCCCGTCCTGGGCGTCATGCCCTGGCTGGATGAGCTCTTCCCCCCCGAGGATTCCCTGGATCTCCTCGAACGCCGCGGCCGGAAACGCGCCGCCGAGCTGGAGCTCGCGGTGCTCCAGCTGCCCTCCCTCAGCAACTTCTCCGATCTCGATCCACTGGAGGCGGAACCGAGCGTGAGCCTGCGCTGGCTCCGGCCCGGCCAGGAGCTGGGCCAGCCCGATGCGGTGGTGATCCCCGGCAGCAAGCAAACCCTTCGGGATCTGGCCGCCCTGCGCGCCAGCGGCCTGGGCCAAGCGCTGCGGCACTACGTGGCGGCGGGGGGCCAGGTGTTCGGCCTCTGCGGTGGCCTGCAGATGCTTGGCCGGGAGCTCCGCGATCCCGATGGATTGGAGGGGAGCGGTGACGCCACCGCCGCCGGCCTCGACCTGCTGCCCCTGCGCACGGTGATGGCCAGCGGCAAGGTGTTGCGCCAGCGCCGCGCCCTCGCCCTCTGGCCGCCCGCGCCCGGCGGATCCGTCACACCCCTGGAGAGCAACCCCCGGGAGGCCGCCCCCCTGGCGTTCGACACCCTGGAGATCGAGGGGTTCGAGCTGCATCGCGGTCGCAGCAACCCGCTCGACGGGACGGACGGCTTGGCCTGCCAACCCCTCAGCGCTGATCCCGAGCTGGGCTGGGTGCGAGCCGAGGGCTGCCGGGGGGGGATCGTGGCCGGCACCTATCTCCACGGCATCTTCGACAACGGGCCCTGGCGGCGGCGCTGGCTCAATCAGCTCCGTCACCGCCGCCAGCTCCCCCCCCTCAGCGAGGCGCAGCCCCACCACAGCCGCCAGCGGGAGCTCCTGCTCGACCGCCTGGCGGACGCCTTCGCCACCCATGTCAACTTGGAGCCATTGACGGGGAGGCCATGACGGAGGCGGCGCCAACGACCCAGCCGAGGCCCGCAGGGCGGAGCGTGCCCGCCCTCGCGCGCACAACCCTCCTTTGGCCGAATGGCCTCCAGACGACCGTCGACGCTGGAACCGACTGGCTGGCCGCCGCCCAAACCGCTGGCTGCCCCATTCCCACCGGCTGCCTGGGAGGCAGCTGCGGCGCCTGTGAGATCACGGTCGATGGCGACACCGTGCGCGCCTGTGTCAGCGGCGTGCCCGCCAGCGCGGAGCCGCTGACCGTGGAGCCCTGGGACGATCCCGCCTGGTGAGGCTCCCGCTCGTCCATCACCCGGCCTATTCCGCGCCGCTGCCGCAGGACCACCGCTTCCCCATGGCGAAGTTCCGCCTTCTGGTGGAGCATCTCCAGCGATTGGAGCTGCTGGATCCCGCCCGGCTGCACCAGCCCCTGCCCGTGCCGCGCCGCTGGCTGGAGCTCGTGCATCCCCGCAGCTACCACGAGGCCTTCGCCCGCCAGCGCCTGAGCCGGCCCGAAGCCCGCCGCATCGGACTGCCCGCCACCCCGGCGGTGGTGCGACGCAGCTGGCTGGCGGTGGGGGGCACCGTCCTGACGGCCCGGCTGGCCCTGCGCCATGGCCTGGCCTGCCACCTCGCGGGCGGCACCCATCACGCCTTCGCCGAGGCGGGCAGCGGCTTCTGCATCTTCAACGACGTGGCCGTGGCGGCGCGGGCGCTCCTGGCGGAGGGGCTGGTGCGACGCCTGCTGGTGGTCGATCTGGACGTGCACCAAGGGGATGGCACCGCCAGCCTGTTCGCCGATGACCCGCGGGTGTTCACCTTCTCCGCCCACGCCGAGCGCAACTTCCCCCTGCGCAAGGGCCAGAGCGACTGCGATCTCCCGCTTCCAGACGGCATGGAGGATGGCCCCTACCTGGCGGCGGTGGCGGCGGTGTTGCCCGATCTGCTCAGCCAGGTGCGCCCCGATCTGGTCTTCTACAACGCGGGCGTGGATCCCCATCGCCAGGACCGTCTCGGCCGCCTGTGCCTCTCCGACCTGGGCCTCCTGCAGCGGGAGCGGATGGTGCTGGAAACCTGCCTGCGGCAGCGGGTGCCCGTGGCCACGGTGATCGGAGGGGGCTATGACACCCTCGGCCCGCTGGTGGAGCGGCATGGGCTGGTCGTGCGGGCCGCGGCGGAGATGGCCCTGCTCCACGGGCTTTGAAGGGCCCGGTCGCGAACGACGTGCCGGGGGCTCAACCGCCGGGAGCCATCCCCTGACGATCGAGGAGTGTGGAGAGGAGCTCGCCGGGCGCGTGGGCCAGGTCCCGGGTGTGGCGGAGCAGGTGGTCGGCCCCGGCGGCCCGCAGCCGTTCCTCATAGGCCCGCCGCTGCTCCAACCGTTCCGGCCCGTGGAGGTGGGGCGGGGCGACCGCCAAGGCCAGGAAGCGCTGATCCGGCCGCTGCCGCCGGGCGCGATGAACGGTTTCCACATCCGCCACCGTGTCGCCCAGGTAGACCACGGGGGGCGTCTCGGAGCCGAGGCCTTGCTCCCAGCTGGCGGCGAGACGCTCGGCCAAGGCCAACAGACCGCTCGGATCGGGCTTCTGCGGCGCATCCTCCATCGCCACCAGGGGGGGATGGCGCAATCCCAGCCGTTCCTCCAGAAGAAAGCGCGCGGACGGTCCCTCCGCGCCGCTGACGAAGCCCCAGGCCATTCCCGCCCCGCTGAGCGCATGGAAGAACGCGGTCTCCACCAGGAGGTCCTCGTCCCGGATGAAGCCCTGCCACCGGGAGGGGGGTCCCCAGGGATCACCGCCGAAATAGAAACCGCTGAACACCGCCGCCAGGTCGTCCAGCGGCGGCAGGGGATCCGCGCCGTCCGCGGACCGGGCTTCCGTCCCGCCGCCCTGGCGATGACGGCGCAGGAGCTCAAGGCTCGCCTCCCAGTCGTTGTTCCAGAGTCCTTCGCCCTTCAAGGCGTCGATGGCGGACGGATCCGGGGTCCACCCGCTGTAATGCCGCACCGTGGCCTGGATGGCGCGCCGGTAGCTGCCACTCACGTCGCGCAGGACGCCGTCGATGTCAAACAGAAGGATGGCCTTGGCGGGTGTGGGCTCCATCCGTGACGCCGACGAGGAAACGGAATGGGTCATTCCGGCTGGTAGGTTACCTGTTTGCACTTTGGCCTTGGGCGCCGAGACGACGATGGTTTCAGAACGGGATGGCCAATCGGCCAAGGGAGTGGCCGCCACCGAGATTGCGGTGGAGTTGCCAGCGGCTGCGGATCCCATCCCCGCCCGTCCGGTGATGCGCGGGGGCAGCGCCGCCCTGGCCACAGCCACCATTGATGAAGATGGCGTGCCCTCCGGTTACACCCCCAAACCGGATGAAGGTCGATTCCTGCTCAAGATTCTCTGGCTTCCCGATAACGTCGCCCTGGCGGTGGATCAGATCGTTGGCGGCGGGCCCAGCCCGCTGACGGCCTACTTCTTCTGGCCTCGCGAGGATGCCTGGGAAACCCTGAAGAAAGAATTGGAGCGCAAGAGCTGGATCACCGATAACGAACGCGTGGAGGTTCTCAACAAAGCCACTGAAGTTATCAACTATTGGCAGGAAGAAGGGCGCGGCAAGAGCCTGGAAGAGGCCAAACTCAAGTTCCCCGACGTCACCTTCTGCGGAACCGCCTGATCAATCCAGATCGTTCGGCTTGCGGGCTTCCCCCTTTTCACGCGTGGACAGCAAGCGTTGCGTTCCCGTGCGTGAGGGCGGGCTGAGGATTCGGCTCAAAGCCCTTCACCGCACTGGAGGGCTTGGGCTGGCGAGCGTCCCTCGGTTAGCGACCCTCGGCGACTAATCCCATGGCAAGGGAACCCCGGCGAATCACCCTATGGCAAGTGAACCCCGGGGAAAATCACCCCTTGGCGAGGGTTGGATCCGGCGGTCCATTGAAGCTGCTCATGAGATCAAGTGGCGCTGCTCAGGGAATCAAGCCCTCGTCAGCCCTTGATCCCCTGACGTCGTTTCCCGGGCATCCTGTTCAAATCGGGCCGCGGCGGCCTCGGAGGCGCTGTGGCACCACAGCTGCCGAGCCAGCTGCGGCGAGAGGGTGAAGGTGTCGACTCCTTCGGCGGCCAATCGGGTGAGGTCCTCCAGCGAACGCAGGCTGGCCACAAGCAGCCGCGTCGAGGACGCAAGGGCCCGCAAACAGCGCCCCATCATGATCACTTCGCCGCATCCATCACGACCGTCATCGCTGATGCGCCCCAGATAAGGAGCCACATAGGTGGCACCGAGGGCTGCTGAAGCCAACGCCTGCGGGATGCTGTAACAGGCGGTGAGGGTCACCCGCTCGCCAGCCCTGAGCAAGCGTCTGGCCACCCGCAAACCGGGATCTGTCATCGGAAGCTTGACCACCACAATCGCCGGAGCCATGGCCAGCAACTCCTGGCCGCACGCGAACAACTCCGCCTCCGTGCCCCCCCAGGCCTGCAAATGGAGCTCATGGCAATCGAGCGCCTCGGCCGCGCGCACCAGAGTCAGCAAACCCTCTCGGTTGCAGGTCCGACCCGCGCGGCGAAGCAGGGTGGGATTGGTGGTGATGCCCCGAAACAAGCCAAGAGGCCAGAGCGAAGCCCAGGCCTCTTGATCTGCCGTATCCAGGAACAGACGTGGTGTCAAAGGATGCCGAGGGCCGACACGCTCGCGATGCTTCAGGCGCCGCGGCTGGCCGCAAGGCGCGCCCGGGCCTGAGCCAGAGCGTCCTGCGCCTTCAACTTCTCCGGACTGGGAGCCTGGCCTTCGAAAGTCCGAGCCGCTTGTTCGGCGGCTTCAAACTCTCGTTCGGCGCTGGCGGCATCAATGCTGCTGCCCAGTTCCGCGCCATTCACCAACACGGTGACCTCATTGGACTCCACCTCGGCAAAGCCGCCAAGTAGCGCAATGGATCTCCAAGAACTGCCTTCCCGCAGACGCAACACGCCGCTGTCAAGGGCGGTGAGCAAGGACACGTGGCCGGTGAGGACTCCCAACTGACCGGTGGCGCTGGGGAGAATCACCTCATCCACCGGTCCATCAAACACGCTCTGATCAGGAGCCAGAACACGCAAAGTGAGGGTCATCTGATCAACCCTTCTTGGCGTCTGCGGCAATCTTTTCCGCCTTGGCCTTCACCTCATCGATGTTGCCCACCAGGTAGAACGCCGCTTCAGGAAGATTGTCGAGTTCACCAGCGAGAATCATTTGGAAGCCCTTGATGGTTTCTTCCAACTTCACATACTTACCAGGCATGCCTGTGAACACCTCGGCCACAAAGAAGGGTTGGGAGAGGAATTTTTCAATCTTGCGTGCCCGATCCACCGTGCGGCGGTCATCCTCAGACAGTTCATCGAGACCGAGGATCGCGATGATGTCCTGGAGTTCCTTGTAACGCTGCAGCGTGCTTTGCACGGCGCGCGCGGTGCGGTAGTGCTCGTCACCCACCACAGCGGGCTGAAGCATGGTGCTGGTGGAGTCCAGAGGATCCACAGCGGGATAGATGCCTTTGGAGGCCAGACCGCGGCTGAGCACGGTGGTGGCATCCAGGTGGGCAAAGGTGGTGGCGGGGGCGGGATCCGTCAGGTCGTCCGCCGGCACATACACAGCCTGAATTGACGTGATCGACCCTTCAAGGGTGGAGGTGATGCGCTCCTGGAGTTCGCCAACGTCCGTACCGAGGGTGGGCTGATAGCCCACGGCGGAAGGCATGCGCCCCAAGAGAGCGGAAACTTCGGAGCCGGCCTGCACGAAACGGAAGATGTTATCAATGAACAGCAGCACGTCCTGCTTGTTCACATCACGGAAGTGCTCCGCCATGGTGAGCGCCGACAAGCCGACGCGCATGCGAGCTCCGGGGGGCTCATTCATCTGGCCGTAGCAGAGCGCCACTTTGGACTTGGACAGATCATCGGCGTTGATCACGCCCGACTCTTTGAATTCCTCGTACAAATCATTTCCTTCGCGGGTGCGCTCGCCCACGCCACCAAACACCGAAACCCCACCGTGTTCTTTGGCGATGTTGTTGATCAATTCCTGAATCAACACGGTCTTGCCCACACCGGCGCCACCGAACAGACCCACCTTGCCACCCTGGCGATAGGGAGCGAGGAGGTCAATTACTTTGATTCCCGTTTCAAACACCTTGGGCTTGGTTTCCAGCTCGGTCAGCTTGGGAGCTTCGCGGTGGATGGGCGCGGTCAGGCTCGAATTGACAGGCCCCCGCTCATCCACCGGTTCGCCGAGCACGTTGAAGATGCGGCCGAGGGTGGCTTCGCCCACGGGCACGGAGATGGGTGAGCCGGTGTCGAGAGCATCCATGCCGCGCACGAGACCATCGGTGCTGCTCATGGCCACAGCGCGAACGCGACGATCTCCCAGCAGCTGCTGCACCTCAGCGGTCAGGGCAATGTCCTGCCCAGCGGAATTTTTGCCCTTGACCAAAAGAGCGTTGTAGATCCTGGGGAGCTTGCCGGCGGGAAATTCCACATCGAGCACCGGCCCGATCACCTGCTTAACAATGCCTGTCGTGCCGGAAGCGGCGGGTGCAGCGGCTGCCATAAAAAAGGGAGATGGGCGGGAGGACGGAGCGGATCTCCAGACCCGCTGAAGCGGCGCAACCTTACCACTGCGCGGCCCCCCGCTGGCGAGTCCGCCGCCGGATGGACGCGCCCGTGGTCCGGATGGCGCGCGGCCCTTCCAGACGGCGAGCGACCCTTCCAGACGCCGCAGCGCTCCGGTTCGGTCACCCGCACAGGAGAAGCCTTTCCCGGGGAGGTGGCGAGCGCATAGGTTGGCACTCGAAGGGCGTGAGTGCCAGATCGGCCCCTTGGCCATCGTCTCCGCCCTTCAGCAATGCCTGTTGTTTCCTCTCTCCCATCCCCCATGGCAGCTGTTTCCCTCAGCGTCACCACGGTCAAACCCCTTGGCGACCGCATTTTCATCAAGGTGTCTGAATCTGAAGAGCGCACAGCTGGCGGCATCCTTCTGCCTGACACGGCCAAGGAAAAGCCCCAGGTTGGCGAGGTCGTTCAGGTGGGCCCTGGCAAGCGCAATGAAGATGGTTCCCGTCAGGCTCCTGAGGTCAGCATCGGCGATCGCGTCCTCTACAGCAAGTACGCGGGCACAGACATCAAACTCGGCACTGATGAGTATGTGCTTCTCTCCGAGAAGGACATACTTGCTGTCGTGAACTGATTGCTTACCCTCACACTCAATCTTTCTTACCTCACCTCAACCTTCAACATCATTAGACATCATGGCTAAGCGAATCATCTACAACGAGCAAGCGCGTCGTGCCCTGGAGCGGGGTATTGACATCCTGGCCGAATCCGTTGCCGTCACCCTTGGTCCCAAGGGCCGCAACGTCGTACTGGAGAAAAAGTTTGGGGCTCCCCAAATCATTAATGACGGTGTCACCATCGCCAAAGAGATCGAGCTCGAAGATCACATTGAAAACACAGGTGTCGCCCTGATTCGCCAGGCCGCCAGCAAAACCAACGATGCCGCCGGTGACGGCACCACCACCGCCACCGTTCTGGCCCACGCCATGGTGAAGGCAGGCCTGCGCAACGTGGCCGCTGGCGCCAATGCGATCACCCTGAAGCGCGGCATCGACAAGGCCACCGAATTCCTCGTCAGCAAGATCGAGGAGCATGCCAAGCCGATCAGCGACAGCCGGGCCATCGCTCAGGTGGGTGCCATCTCCGCTGGCAACGATGAGGAAGTCGGCCAGATGATCGCCGATGCCATGGACAAGGTGGGCAAGGAGGGTGTGATCTCTCTGGAGGAAGGCAAGTCCATGACCACCGAGCTGGAGGTCACCGAGGGCATGCGTTTCGACAAGGGCTACATCTCCCCCTACTTCGCCACCGACACCGAGCGCATGGAAGCGGTGCTGGATGAGCCCTACATCCTGATCACCGACAAGAAGATCACCCTGGTTCAAGATCTGGTGCCCGTTCTCGAGCAGATCGCTCGGACCGGCAAGCCCCTGCTGATCATCGCCGAGGACATCGAGAAGGAAGCCCTGGCCACCCTGGTGGTCAACCGCCTGCGGGGCGTGCTCAACGTGGCCGCCGTCAAGGCCCCTGGCTTCGGCGATCGCCGCAAGGCCATGCTCGAGGACATCGCCGTTCTCACCAACGGCCAGCTGATCACCGAAGATGCCGGCCTCAAGCTGGAGAACGCCAAGATCGACTCCCTGGGCACCGCCCGTCGGATCACGATCAACAAGGACACCACCACCATCGTGGCCGAAGGCAACGAGGCGGCGGTGAAGGCCCGTTGCGAGCAGATCCGCTCCCAGATGGAGGAAACCGATTCCTCCTATGACAAAGAGAAGCTGCAAGAGCGGCTGGCCAAGCTCAGCGGTGGTGTGGCTGTGGTGAAGGTGGGCGCGGCCACCGAAACCGAGATGAAGGACAAGAAGCTCCGCCTGGAAGACGCCATCAACGCCACCAAGGCGGCCGTTGAGGAGGGCATCGTTCCCGGCGGTGGCACCACCCTGGCCCATCTTGGACCCGCCCTGGAAGAGTGGGCCGCCGCCAATCTCGCCGGCGAGGAGCTGATCGGCGCCCACATCGTGGCCGCGTCCCTCAACGCTCCCCTCAAGCGCATCGCGGAAAACGCAGGCGCCAACGGGGCTGTGATCGCCGAGCACGTGCGCAACAAGCCCTTCAACGAGGGCTACAACGCCGCCACTGGCGAGTATGTCGACATGCTGGCCGCTGGCATCGTCGACCCCGCCAAGGTGACCCGCTCCGGTCTGCAAAATGCCGCGTCGATTGCCGGCATGGTGCTCACCACCGAGTGCATCGTGGCCGACCTTCCTGAGAAGAAGGAAGCTGCCCCCGCTGGCGGCGGCATGGGCGGCGGCGACTTCGACTACTGATCGATGTCTCCATTCCCCTCGGGGATCTCCTGGGGGGAAACATTCATCCGGGAGGGCGAAAGCCCTCCCTTTTTTTGGTCTGAAGGGAGGCAGGCCTGGAAACAAATCGCCTGGGTTTCAGGCCAAAGGCGCATTCCAACATCCCAACGCTGGCGTGCCCCGATAGTCGCTGAGCACGCTGATCGTCGTGGTGTCGAGCAGGAAGTTTTGGCCCGCCAGGGGAGGCAGCCCCAACCAACGAGCCGCCAACACCCGCAGCAGGTGGCCATGGGAAAACAACAGCGTCGGCCCCGGCCCCTGGCGCAGCCGCGCGATCACCCGATCCACCCGCGCCCCCACCGCATCGGGGCTCTCACCTTCGGGGCAACCGTCGCGAAACACCAGCCACCCCGGGGTCTCCGCTCCGATTTCGGCGCTGGTTCGCCCCTCATAGGCGCCGTAGTTCCACTCCATCAGGTCCGGGTCCAGCACCAAGCGCGGGCCGTAACCAGCCAGCTCGCCGGTGCGTCGCGCCCGCTCCAGCGGGCTGGCCCACACCCGCGCGAAGCTCAGAGATCCCAGCACAGGCCCCAAGGCCCGAGCGGCCGCCTCCCCGGCTGGAGTCAGCGGAAGGTCCGTGGCGCCAGTGTGCTGGCCTGACAGGCTCCAGGTCGTTTCCCCGTGACGCGCCAGCACCACATCAACAGGTCGAAGAGAAAGGAGGGGCATGATCGGAGAGAGGGTGAAACCGCGGTGGCACAATCCTGGCAACCGAGGCCACCGCGCTCTGTCCGCCACGCGTTCCCGCTCTCACCCCCTCAAGTCGCACGATCCGTTCCACGGCCTCGCTGGCGGCTGAAGCGCTCCCGCCCCCTGCCAGCCCCGCGGGCCGCCGCGGCCCCGGGACTGCTCTCCGGCTCGTTCCGCGAGCCCGTGTCAGGGATTGTTAAGAGACTGCTAAATCCCCCCATGAGGGGCGGCGCCATCAACCCCACCCCCTAGCATGGGTGGGAATGGCAAACGCGACCACCAAAACCTACCAAATCGCCCAAGATTTGCCCACTCCAGATAGCCAACGCATGACCACGACCCAGCCCCAATCTTGGAAAGCCAAACTGGCCGAGAAGATTCCTCCCCAGATGGCAGATGAGATCGATACCTTTGAAAATCAAATGGTGTTGCGCTGTCAGGGAAAAATCGAAGACAAGGTCTTTGCTGAATTGCGTCTGCGTCGTGGTGCTTATGGTCAACGCTACGACAATGGCTTTCGCCATGATGGCGAGAAAACACAGGAGATCGCCTTCCCTCACCCCGAGCTGACCAAGGGGCCAGAGACGAAATGGGAAGCGCCAGGGATGCAGCGCATCAAGATTCCCTACGGAGGACTCTCCGCGGAGCAGATGGAAGTCCTCGCAGACATCGCCGAGGAATATTCCGACTCCATCCTTCACATCACCACTCGACAGGACATCCAACTCCATTTCCTCTCCCTGGAGGACACGCCGGACATGCACCGCCGCCTGGCAGCCGTGGGCATCACGGTGCGCGAAGCTTGCGGCAACTCTGTGCGCAACGTCACCGCCTGCCCTCTCGCTGGTGTCTGCCGTGATGAGGCCTTCGATGTCACCGGTTACGCCAACGAGACCGCAAATTATTTCCTCGGCCATCGTGATGTTCAAGACTTTGGTCGCAAGTTCAAGATTGCCTTCTCCGGCTGCGCGCAACATCCCTGCGGCCTGACCTACATGCATGATCTCGGCCTGATCGCCAAGAAGCGTCAGCGCGAAGGCCAGGAAGAAATCGGTTTTGAACTTTATGTTGGCGGCGGTCTCGGTGCGGTGCCCCACCTGGCCAAGCTGTTCGACGATTTCGTGCCCCCTGAGGAATTGCTGCCTCTATCCCAGGCCATTGCGCGTGTCTACGCGCGGCTGGGAGAGAAGAAAAACCGTAACAAGGCTCGCATCAAATTCCTTGTGCAGAAGCTGGGCATTGACGAATTCCGCCGTCTCGTCCTGGAAGAGCGCGCCACCCTGGAGAATGATCCCGAGTGGACCCAGTGGCTGCAGGCGATTCCTCAGTACAGCGAAACTGGGCGACCTGAGCCTGTGACCGCCGGACAGGTGATCGATCTTGGCGAAGACGCTGAGGCGTTTGCCCAGTGGAAAGCCACCAACATCTATGTCCAACGCCAACCCGGCTTCGCCTGCGTCACGCTCAATCTCCCCCTGGGGGACCTCACCGCCCAGCAGATGCGCGGCCTCGCCGATGTCGCCCGTCGTTTCACGCCAGACGCCACCCGCACCACGGTGGAGCAAAACCTCCTGCTCCGCTGGGTTCATGAACCTGATCTGCCAGCCCTCTATCTCGCGCTCAAGGCTCTGCGGCTCCACACCCCTGGAGCCCAGACCATCGCTGACGTGACCGCTTGCCCGGGCACTGACACCTGCAAGCTGGGGATTGCGAGCTCCCGCGGCCTGGCCGGCGAATTGCGGCAGCGCCTGGCCCACAAGGGCTATCAATACGACGAGGCGTTGAAGGACATCCGCGTCAAAGTGAGCGGCTGCTTCAATTCCTGCAGCCAACACACCGTGGCCGAAATCGGCTTCTACGGCTCCAATCGTCTGATCGATCGTCACCGCGTTCCCCATCTCCATCTGATCCTGGGTGGCGAATGGAGCAACAACGCAGCTCACTACGGGCAATCTCTCGGGGTGATCCCCACAAAACGGGTGCCAGAGGTCGTTGATTTCCTGATTGATCTCTATCTCCAAGGGAAAAATCAGGGCGAAACCTTCTCCCAGTTTGTTAATCGCATCGGCAAGAAAGATATCAAAGAACGGGTGCAGCCATTCACCCACGTTCCCTCCTACGCAGAGGATCCCAGCTTCTACACCGATTGGGGCGATGCCCGTGAATACACGATTGGTGATATCGGCATCGGCGAATGCGCAGGTGAAGTTGTCTCCCTGACCAATTTTGACGTCGCCAGGGCAGAAAGCCTCAACTTTGAGGCCACTCTCTTGCTGGATGGCGGAGACATGAATGGGAATGTGCAACAAGCCGCGGACAAAGCACTGGCGGCGATGGTCAAGGCTGCCCAGGCGGTTTTGAAGGCACAGAACGTGGACATCGCTGACGATGCAGCGGTCATCATCCGTGACTTCCGTCGCTATTTCTATGATACTGAGTTGTTCTTTGATCCATTCGTCAAGGGCAAATTTGCAAGCTACCTTTTCAATGCCTATGACAATCGCCAAGCTCCGGCCTCCTTTGATCGCGCACGTCAGGCTGTGGAAGAAGCGCGTCTGTTCATTGAGGCAGCCTACGAATGCCACTCCCGCATGATGCAGGCTGGGATCAACTCTCCTGGTGCCTTCACTCAGTGGTATGAGACGCGTGTGCCCGTGAGCTGAGCGCTCCAGCCCTCCGTCCTCAGCCCATTCTCCCTCCCCCACCCAACGATCACCCCCCCAGCTGCAGCAATGGATGTTGAGCGTTTTTATCTGAAATTCTTTGCCCGTGAAAATGCGATTGATGAAACCGGCTTCATTCCCATTTTTCATGACTGGATTCGCTTGAAATCCTTGCCCGGCACCTTGATTGATGTGGCGGACTACCGCCACGTCCCTGATGGTCCGGGGATCATGTTGATCAGCTTCGAAATCAATTACGCCATGGAGCACGGCGGTGGCCAATTTGGTCTCTCCGCCCAACGCAAACTCGGTTCTGACGGGAGCCATTCTGAGCGAATCGTGGAGCTTGCCAAACGCACAGCGTTGTTTGGCAGCCTGCTGGAAGCGGATAGCCGCCTCAACGGTGCCCTGACCCTGGACGGCGGTCGCTTTCTCTATGCCGCCAATGATCGGCTGCGCCTTCCGAACACCGCGGACGCTTTCGCGGCTCTTCAGCCTGACCTGCAGGCAGCCGCGGCGACGCTCTATGGCGATCAGCCGTTCACTGTGAAGCGCGTGGAGAATGATCCTCGCGAGCGACTGACCGCCCTCGTGGAGACATCTGGTCCTGTTCCCATCGCCGCCCTCGCCGGTTAACGATCTTCGGGGCAGATCCCGGCCTGGCGCTGGCGAGTCAATTCGTCAGCGTCCCGGGCCAGAGATGCGCCCTGAGGGGTGTAAACGATGAATCCCTGCCGATTGCGATAGCGCACCGGCCAGCTTGCTTCGAACAGCCGTGCCGCCTCCAGCCGACAACGACTCCAGGCGGCATCGTCCATCGCCCATGGGGTGAGACGTCGAAAGTGGGGCCTAGTCTTCAGGCCAAGCCGCTTCCATCGGCTCGCAGCCATCCCTCCTCACCCCGCGACGGGGCCGTCGTCCCCGGGGTCGGCATCAGCGGACACCGTCATTGGCATGGCCTCCCTCCATTGCGGGGAGACCGAAGAATCCTGGGGAACCAGCCCGTCCGGAGCGAGCGATGGCTCCTTCGGCGGCTTCAGCTGCGGAGACTCGGGGAGCTCGCGAACGGCTGGCGCCCGGTGCAGCTCCCGCTCGAGCATGCGAATGCGACTCTCGCGCAGACAATACTTGCAGCCTCCGCTGGTTTGCAGATGCTTCTCAGGAGTGATACTGATCAGCTTGACGGGATGGAGACGACAACGAATAAGAAGCGGCGATTTATAACTCTTATACACGATTTCACTGTAATCATAGTGATCAGCAAAGCGGGCGCGGGCGCGTTGCAAAAATGTTTCCTTGCTGATGGGGCTTCCCATGCCGTCAGCACAAGCTGAAAGAATTCGTCCATTTTCTCAGGTTTCCGCCAACAGCCCCGTCAGGGACATCTTCCGCAATGAACAGGCCTGGAGCGGGAAGCCTCTCGCGGTTGTGGGCTCAACCTTGAGCGGCCGGCTCAAACACCAGAGCCACCCCGTTGTTGCAGTAGCGCAACCCTGTCGGGCGGGGACCATCCTTGAACACATGACCCTGATGGCCACCGCAACGACGGCAGTGATATTCCGTGCGCGGCACGATCAACTTGAAATCCACCTTGGTCGCCACCGCATCTGAGAGGGGCTGCCAGAAACTGGGCCAACCGGTGCCGCTGTCGAATTTCGCGCTGGAGGAAAACAGAGGCAAGCGACAGCCAGCGCAGAGGAAGCGACCTTGACGTTTTTCCTTGTTCAAGGCGCTGCTGAACGGAGGCTCCGTGCCCTCCTGGCGCAAGACCTTGTAAGCCTGGGGGGACAGACGCTTTTTCCATTCCGCTTCGCTCAACGCCCAGCGTGGATCGGCGGCTTTGGAGGCAGCGTCAGCGCGCTGACCCCAACTGAGCAGAGGAAGGGCACCCAACAGGCCTTGAATCAACCGTTCCACGCTGACCTTCATCAGTTCACGACGGGTGGACACGCGCTTCAGCCCACCCAGCCAGCGCTGAGGATGACGGCGAGAGACAGGAACAGTGCCATCAACGTCCAGGAGATGCGATTGAGGGTGGCTTCCGCGCTGCGGGCGCTGGAGAACATCCCACCGCTACCAGAGACCAAACCTCCCAACCCATCCCCTTTGGGACTATGCAGGAGAATGCTGATGACAAGAAGGATGCCGGAGAGCATCCACAGCCAGGAAAGAGCGGATTTGACCATGCGACAAGTTTAGGAGATCAAACACTCACAGCCTTGCTGGAACGGTCCGACGAGACCGGGGAGCTGGCGACGCCAATCAGCGATTCGCCGGTCATGCGGGCGGGCTTGGGCAATCCCAGAATCGACAGCACCGTCGGCGCGATGTCCGCCAGGCCGCCGCCCTCCCGCAGGCGCACATTCGTGGCGTGGCCAGGCAACTGCCGCTTTTCTCCCTCCACAAGAATCACCGGGACGGGGTTGGTGGTGTGCGCTGTCCAAGGGCGTCCATCCGGCCCGCGCATCACCTCCGCATTGCCGTGGTCCGCCGTGATGAGCATGGTTCCGCCCATCCGATTGGTGGCTTCGAGGAGGCGACCCACGCAGCGATCAACCATGGCAATTGCTTCCGCCGTGGCCGGAATCTGCCCTGTGTGTCCCACCATGTCGGGATTGGCGTAATTGATCACCACCAAGGAGTAGATGCCCTTGTTGATGGCAGCGATACAACTCTCGGTTAGCTTTTCCGCTGACATGGAGGGAGCCATGTCATAGGTGGGAACGCGTGGAGAAGGAACCAGGTGCCTGTCTTCGCCAGGAAAGGCCTGCTCAATGCCACCGTTCATGAAATAGGTGACATGGGGATATTTTTCTGTTTCCGCCGTGCGAAATTGACGTAGTCCATGCTCGGAGACCACTTGCCCCAGCAGACCGTCCAATGATTCTGGCGGGAAGGCCACCGCCACGGGAAGCCCCTGCTCGTATTGGGTGAAGGTGACGACATGGAGGGGCGTGACAAGCTCCCGAGGGAAACCATGAAAATCGGGACAGACCAGCGCACGGATCAGCTGACGCACCCGATCGGGGCGAAAGTTGAAACAAATCAGACCGTCTCCAGCCTTCAGAAGGCTTGGCGAGAAGCGCACGGGCTCCAGAAATTCATCCGTGATGTCATCGGCGTAGGACTGGGCGAGCACCTCCTCGGGGGCGAGGGTGCTGATCGGGCCCTCCTCGGTGAGAAGGCGATAAGCCTTTTCGGTGCGATCCCACCGGTTGTCACGATCCATGGCCCAATAGCGGCCACAGAGTGTGGTGATCTCCCCGACACCAGACTCTGCCAACAGCTGTTGAACCCGCTGGAGATCAGCTTGGGCACTGGTGGGCGGAGTGTCACGACCGTCGGTGATCACATGCACGCAGACTTGTCTCAACCCCCGTTGGGCGGCCCACCGCAGCAGACCGCCAAGATGCTCGAGGTGGCTGTGCACGCCACCTTCCGAGCAAAGACCCAACAGATGGAGGGTGCGACCGTTCGCCAGAAGGGTGTCAGCCAGCTCGTTGAGCGCTGGCGTGTCCGCCAGGCTGCCATCCTTGACTGCCTGACTGATCCGGACCAACTCCTGGCGGATGATGCGCCCGGAGCCGATGGTCAGATGTCCGACCTCGGAATTGCCCATCTGATCCCCGGGGAGGCCCACCGCCCCTCCGCTGGCGGCGATCAGGGTGTGGGGATAGGCCTCCCACAGCGCATCCATCACCGGGGTATCCGCGACGGCGATGGCATTGGCGGCACTGGTGGCGCTGTACCCCCAACCATCAAGGATGGTCAGCACGACCGGCGCGATGGGCGAAGAATCAGCGAAAGCGGGGGGAACTGTCGAGAGCAACCTTGTGCTCGCGGAAGATCCCACAGGAGTGGCCGTCGGAGAGAGGGCCTGCTGGGAAGGAGGGACTGGATTCACCCTAGGCCTGCTCTCTGGTGTGACCTCAACCAAGTCCAAACTACAACCAGCCTCACCCGGGGGCAGGAGCCAGCGACAGTCCGTCAGGTTTCGGGAACATCGGACAACAGAGCGCGGAAGCGAAGCTGTAAGGATTGGCTTACGTTGGGGCGACTTTCTTGACGGAGGGGTGATTGCTTGAGCCACTCCCCCACGGATCCGCCCCCACCTGATCCCGTCTCCGCGAGTCCCGCTGGCGACAACCTCTCCGCTGCGGGCTCCCCCCCCATCGAAATCCTCTCCGCTCAGGAACTTCGTCGCACCTTGGACCGACTGGCGTCCCAGGTCCTGGAAGCGTCTGCGGATTCCAGCGATCTTCTTCTCCTCGGCATTCCCACCCGCGGCGTGGCCCTCGCCCGGGTGCTGGCGGAGCGGCTTCAAGCGATCACTGGCCACGCGATTCCGTGTGGCAGCCTCGACCCCACCTTCCACCGCGACGATCTGAACCGCGTGGGAACCCGCCTGGTGGAAGCCACCTCCCTCCCCGTCAGCGTCGATGATCGGCTGGTGGTGCTGGTGGATGACGTGATCTACACGGGGCGCACGGTCCGGGCGGCCCTGGAAGCGCTCCAGGCCTGGGGTCGCCCCCGTCGCGTGTTGCTGGCGGTGATGGTGGATCGCGGCCACCGGGAGCTGCCGATCCAACCTGACTTCTGCGGTCGCGTGGTGCCCACCTCCCGCCAGGAATCGATCCAGCTCTGCCTGCAGGCGGTGGATGGCCAGGAAGGCGTCTATCTCCTCCATCCCTGAACGTGACCGTTTCAGTCGGCGGGTGTCACTCGCTGAGGTGGTTCCCCGCAAAAGCGTTGATCAACCGTGACGGTGGTCCCGGGAAGGGCGCTCAGGCCGGAAGGAGCTCGTCGGCGCGGAAATGGGCGCGAAATTTTCCGAAGGCCACCACGACCGGCAGCGTGGGGCTCACCGGTCGCCCTTTCCAACCGTCGATCACGCTCACCACCTCCCCCTCTTGACCCTGGAGGTCGAAGGGTTGCCCCCGATGCTCTGGATGGGTGTACACCACCACGCTCGCCGACACCTGTACCCGATCACCAGGCTGCATACACCCTCTCGAATCGGCGACATCCTGTCACGCGCGGGCCGCCACTGACGCCTCATTGCTCGCAGGTGGCTTCGGGCCCCTTCTCCACCACCCGTCCCCCCAGAGCCCGACAGGACTGACGAAAGGCTTGCCAATCCGGCACGCCCGCCTCCATCTGACGGCGCACGAGGGCATCCAACTTGTCTTTCGGTATCGCGTAGGGCAGAGGCCCATGGGTGTCCACTCGCCGTTGTTCGAGCCTGGCGACCTGCTGCTCGACGCGCTTGCGCAGCGGCTGGCTCCGAGTGCGCCAGTAGGGATGTTGGATGGCATTGAGAGCGGCGAGCGACTCCCACCATTTGTTTTTGGCCGCCATCGCCTCGGCGCGAGCGAGACTCGCCTGGTTGCTCCCCCAGATCTGACGCAACTGCTCGGCCATGGCCGCCACGCCTGGATCACGACCGCTGGTGTCGCTCAGGCGGAGCTGGGACAGGGCGCGCTCCAGGCTGCCCTGATCAAACGCCTTCAACGCGGAACGCTGCACCTCCGCCTTCCATTTCCGCAGCCGCTCAAGGTCCGCGCTGGTGACGGCCCTGGAGCCCACCAACTCCGCCTGGAGTCGCAGGGCCAGGTCGATCCTTTTCTGGCTCCAGAGACGCTGGGCGGCCTCGCGGCGGCAACGGCCGGCATCTTCCGACGCCGACGGTGGGCTCGGCACCCACTCCAGAGGTTGCAGTTGGCGTTCCAACTGGAGACAGCGCTCCAACCGCAGATCCGCCGAAGCGGTCCGCAGCTGGCGCGTGAGGTGCTGCTTCCAGGCCCACAGACCGGTCATGCCCAGGGCGAAGGCCAGGGTCGGGATGCCAACCCAGCGGTGAACCTGTGCGAGGCGTCGAGACACGGCCCACGGAGGACAGCTGTCGCACTCAAGCAGACCTTCTCCTCACCGCACCACCCCCAACACCTGGCTGGGCCGAGCGGAGCGGCTGAGCAGATCCTCCGCGTCCAGCACCAGCTCGCCGCGGACGTTGATCGTGAAGCGCAGGCGCAGCCGATCCACCCCTGCCTCACCCGCCGGGGAGAGGGGCAGAACGATCGGGGGTTGCGCCCAGGGACGCACCCGGACCGCACCAGCCTCCATCGAACGGATCACGGGCACCCCCGCGGCAAAGATCACTTCCGGCCGCTCCTCCGCCAGGGGAGTCCCGAGCACGAGCTCGAGCTCCGCTTGATCGGGCGACGCGCTGGCCAACACCAGCTCCAGGGGTTGCGGGGTGGGCCAGGGCTGCCCGGGCACGAACAGCGGATGCCACAGATGGCAGCGGCTGCGTTGATCCCACACCCGCAGGCTCACCCCCTGGCTGAGCACGTCCTGGATGCGCACCCCCGGCGTCAGCGCCAGGGCGCCCAGGGCCACTGCGGCCACGGGACGTTCATCCCGGAGCGGAACCTCCGGCAACCACTCCTGGATCAAGCGACGCAGCCAGGGGAGACGGCTGCTTCCCCCCACCGGCAGGACAGCGTCGATCCGGGACAGCTCGAAGCCTTCGCGGCGGGCGGCGGAGGCCACGGTCTCCAACAGGCTGATCAGGATGCGCCGCAGGCCACGCTCCTCCAGAACCCTCTCCAGGTCCTGGCGGGTGAGGCGAAGCGCCCGCCCGCCCCCCCCCTCGGAGGAGGGCAGGATTCGCAACGCCTCCTCCTGATCGCTCACAGCGCACTTGAGCGCTTCCGCGAGGCCCAGCAGCTCCGCCGTCAAGGGCTGATCAGGGCAGAGATCGGCGGCGATCCAACGGTCGAGATCCCGACCGCCGAGAGGCACCCCGGCCTTTCCCAAGACGCGCGCTGTCCGCCAGCGCTGGCGGCTCCCCGTCAGGTCCCGTCCCGCGAAGCGCAGAAGCTGGGCCACCGGAGCCGCCCGCCCCTCTCCCCCCTGCAGGGCCACCAGGGAGACATCCAGGGTGCCGCCGCCGAAATCCACCACCAGCACCCGGCTCCCCGGGGGCAACCCGGAACCGATGGCGGCGGCCGTGGGCTCATCCACCAGGGCGATCTCCTCCACGGGCAGCGCGGCGCAGACCTCCCGCAACCAGCGGCCATACCCCGCGCACGATTCCACCGGCGCGGTGAGGATGAGTCGAGCCGGCTCCAGATCGGGGGGCAAGGCCTCCCACAGCCGTCGCAGCAGGAGATCCCCCGCCGCCTCAGGCGACAGCCAGCTCCCTGACTCGCCAGCGCCTGTCAGGCCGGGGGTGACCTCCCGCGCCTGGCCGATGGAGCGCTTGAAATCCCGACAGAGCCCCGGGCCGCTGCGGTCAGCCAGGCCGGCCTCCACCACCTGACGGCCGATCAGGGGATGGGTCTGGCCGGGATGGCTCAGCCACAGCAGGCTGGGGACCGCACAGGGATCGCCTCCGCTGTACGGCGGCAGGGCCAGCAGCCGGGGCTCCCCGCGCTCCTCTTGCCAGGCCACCACGGTGGTGGTGCTGCCAAGGTCGATCGCCAGGGTTCCGGCCATGGGCTGAGGGGAGCTGACTTAGTGTGAGGGAAATGAGCGGTCTGTTGATGCAAAGCGGTATCGACCTCAACCCGAAGGATCTGGCGCAGCGGGCTGAAAGCCTGATTCGCCACTCCAGCAACCGCTATCTCACCACCGTGCGCATCGCGTATCGGGCCAAGCAGCGCCGCTTCGACGACTTCGACGGCCTGCTGGATGAATCCATGGTCAAGCCGGTGCAGCGGGCCATCGTCGAACTCAGCGACGAACAGGATCAGCCCGACCTGCTCCCCGGTTGACAGCCGGGCGTGTTGGAGCGTGAGGGCGAGGGCTGGCGGCTGGCCTGGGATGACCAGCGCCACCCTTTTCCCCTGTTGATCGGCGGCGAAGGGTGGGCCACGGAGCTCACCGCCGCAGAAGGAGAGGCCTTGCTCAATGCCATCGGCGCGCTCGGTGCTCAGCATCAAGCGCTGGTGGACACCTTGCTGGACGAGGAGACGATCGGGCTGGACTTCACAGGCTCCGTGCCCTCCGCCACCGGGGAGGAGAGCGGAGAGCTCTGCGTGGTTCTGGAGGGTGATCGCTGGACCTGGTCCCTTCGCTTCGTCCTTCATCCCTCAGCGGGTCAACGGGCGGTGGAGGGCGCCTGGGGCCCGGGAGCTGCTCAGGCATTCGCGCGGGCCTGCGCCGTGTTGGCGGAAGCGACCGCCGCCCGCTCCGGGGGAGCCGGGGCTTGAGACCCGCTCGTTTCAAGGCATTGATCAGAAAGAATGATGGGTGAAGCCTTCCCCAGGGTTCCCCCGACGAGCGCGACGTTTTCCCCGGCTTTTCCCCACCCCCGCGCAGAGTGGGAAAGGCCTCAGGCCCGGACTGGGGAAACCATCCTCCCCGGGCTGGGCCCACCTTGACGCCGTGCGCGTTGCGCGACAGCGGGCGAGCGGGAGCCCTTTCGCGCCGCCCCAGAGCAGGCCACCACAGCGATCTCAAGGTGAGACAGGCGCTGAGGAGCCGCTGGCGCCAGGATTTGACGGCCACGCCGGGCTGTGGAGAAGTGGGGGGGTCGTTCGCGAAACCCGGGTTGATGAGGACACCCAACGGGGAGGGACATGGAGACCAGAACGGGACGGTGAGCTTGCGGGTCGAGGTGCCGGAGCCGCTGCTGGCGGCCATGCGGGCGTTCATCGACCGTCACCCCCACTGGGATCAATACCGCCTTGTTCAAGCGGCCCTGGCGGGTTTTCTGGTGCAGCACGGCAGCCAGGATCGGGCGGTCACCCGCTGCTACCTGAGCAACCTCTTCCCTTCCCACCGAAGCTTTGAGGGAGCGCCAGTCTCAGAGACACGACCCCAGCGCTCCCGTCTTGATCCCGGGACGCGGCCTGCATCCCGGGACGCGGCCTGAGTAACCGCGGCTTGCTGGTCTCCTCAGGCCTTCCTCGACGGTTGGACCCGCTTCGGAGGAGGGTCAGGGTTCGCTGCGAGCCAGGGTGTAAATCCGGCGGGCCGCGGCCTCCGGAACAGGCAGAATCGACAGCCTGTTGCCGCGACGCACCACAGCCAGATCCTCCTCGGTGAAGGAGGCGCGCAAACAATCGAGGCTGACCAAGGCTGCAAACGTTCGCAGATGACGCAATCGGACGCAATCCCAGCGGGGAGCGTCGGGACGCGAGCGAGGATCGAAATACTTTGAGGCGGGATCAAATTGGGTTGGATCCAGCAAACCGGTCTCACACACTTCCATCAGGCCAACAATCCCTGGAGGTGAGCAATTGGAATGGTAAAAGAAAGCGCGATCACCTCTCCGCATGGTGCGCATGAAATTACGCGCCTGGTAATTACGAATGCCGTCCCAGAGGGTGGTGCCTTCCCGGGCCAGATCATCAATGCCGTACACCTCTGGCTCGCTTTTCATCAACCAGTGGGTTGGGAAGGGATTCACAGGGCCTCCACAAGCCGACGGAAGTGATCCCCCCGGGCCTCAAAGTTGGCGTACTGGTCAAAACTGGCGCAGGCCGGAGACAGCAACACGCCGCGACAGCCCAGGCGCCGTGCCAGATCCCTGGCTTCACTGACGGCGTCGTCCAAGGTTTCTCGCGCGACCACCACCCCGCCATAGCCCCCCTCCGCCAGAAGGCTGGTGAAGAACTGCCGCGCGTCCCCGAAGAGCACCACCGCCGCCGCTCGCCGACGCAGGTGTCGCAGCCAGCCGCTGGCCTCCCCCGCCTTGGCCTGGCCTCCAGCCAGCACCACCAGGGGTCCGTCGAGAGCCTTGAGAGCCACCTCGGCGGCGTCGTAGTTGGTGGCCTTGCTGTCGTTGAACCAGGTGATGCCGTCCAATTCCCGCAGGCGCTCCAGCCGATGGGGCACCCCGGGGAACCGTCGGCAGGCGGCCTCCATGACCTCGGGCGCCAGGCCGGCCCGCAAGCCGACCGCCACCGCCAGGAGCAGGTTCTGGCGATTGTGCTGACCTGGCATGGCCAGGCTGTCAGCCCGCAGCAACGGTCCCGCCGCGCTGTGCACCTGATCTCCCTCCACCCACAGCGTGGGGGAGAGGGCAGGGGTCATGGCCTCACGCGGGCCGGCTGTGACCCAAAGCGCCTGATCCCAGCTGCTGGCGCGGGCGCGCAGATCCGGGTCATCCGCATTGAGGATGCGCGTGCCCGAGGCCTCCAGCAAACCGCGCTTGATTCCCCGATAGCGCTCCAACGTGCCGTGTCGCTCCAGATGGTCGGGCGTGAGCGTGGTCCAAACCCCGATGCGCGGGGCGATCTCCGGGGAGGCCTCGATCTGATAACTGCTCAACTCCACCACCAGCCAGTCGGGTCGCCGGCCATCCCGTTGGCACTGGAGCGCCAGCTCCGCAGCGGAAAACCCCACATTGCCGCAAAGGGGGGCATCCAGGCCGGCGGCACACAACAAATGATGGATAAGATGGGTGACAGTGGTCTTGCCGTTGGTGCCCGTGATGCCGATCCAGGGGATGGCGGCATCGGCAGTGGCTTGCCAGGCCGGGCTGATCTCGCCTTGAACACGCACCCCGCGCTCCCGCAGAGCCACCAACACAGGCTGATCCCAGGCGATGCCGGGGCTCACGATCACGGCGTCCGCTGAGGGAAGGTTGGCGAAGGTCTCCAACCGCAACGGAGCGTTGAGACGCACCGCGATGCCCTCCGCCCGCAAGTCAGCGGCCTCGGCCTCCAGGGCTTCTCCAGAACGGCTCTCGATCACAATCACCGACCAGTTCAGCGCCCGCAGCAGCCTGGCGGCTCCCTTGCCGGAGCGGCCAAGTCCGACCACCACGGCCGTGCGGTGCGCATTGGCGGCAGGGAGGATCACCGGGCAGCCGGAGAGGGGAAGTGGGCGATACTGGAATCGAACCAGTGACTCCTACCGTGTCAAGGTAGTGCTCTACCTCTGAGCTAATCGCCCCGACGGGCAAGACCCCGATCGCGGTCCAAGCGTGGATGTCCAACGCTTTGGTGGACCTTAGCAGTCCAGCCAGCGCCATCACGGTCAGCGAAACCGCGACGATCAAAGCGAGCACGCCCCTGGCCCTTCCCTCGCGGCAGGCCCGCCAGCTGGCGCGCGCGCCCTCCCGCGTCACCGCCTGACATGGCCGCGCTGGCTGTCAGCGCCGCGTCATCTGGATTCGCCACCGACCCCGCTGCGTTGGACTGGCCGCGTTGATCTCCAGTTCGCCCCGACCCTCCATCTGAATGCGCTGACCGGGCTTCACCGGATGGCTGGGCGAGTGGATGGGGCGCCAGTCCACCCGCAGGGCCCCCTGGCGAATCCACTCCGCCAACCGGGTGCGGGAGATCCCGAAGCCGGCAGAGGCCACGGCATCCAATCGCAGCGAGGCCTCCACGGTCTGCAGGGTGCGGGGCGCCCGCTCCGGGGGACAGCGAAGTTCGGAGAGGGGACGGCGTTCAAAACGCACCTCCACGCTGCGCACCTGGCCCAGACAGCCGTCGAGCCAGGCCGCCAAGGATTCCGTCATCACCCCCTGGGCCCCCCGATCCCCCCGGAGCCACAGGTCCCCCACTTCGCCGGGGGCGGCCCCCGCCTGGTGCAGCCCCTCGCGCATGTCCGCCGGCGTCGCCGGATCGAACAGAAAGTTGCCGCTGATCTCCAGACCCACCAAGTCGGCCGCGGGGAGGCTTTCCGCCTCCACGGCCTCCTGGCGTCGCATCAGCAGGCGACGCCGCACGGCGCCGCTGGTGCCCCCGTCGCTGCTGAGGTGCAGATCGCTGAGGGCGCCGAGCCTCACCTCCGCCTCCCGACGCACCCAGGGATCCAGAAAGGGGGTCCATCGAGGCTCCCAGGTGCGGAGCGTCTCCGCCGCTTCCGCCTCCAGAGCCACCAGCTGCTGTTCGATCGCGCGAGGACGATGGCCGCCGTCCGCGAGGGGCTCCTCCGAAGGATGCACGGGCACCGCCTCAGGCCTCGTCCAGCCGAACCAGGGCTTTGGGCCGGGCCTCCCGCAGGAGCGACCAAGGCACCTCCGTGCCCGCCGCCGGCTCCAGCAGGAGCAGCCAGCCGCCCTCCTCCAGGCGATTGCGGAGGGTGCGGATGCGGTCGTCCCCCTCGGAGGGAACGCTGGCGGCTGCCACAAAGCTACCCAGCCAGCCCGACCCCATCCCCAGCAGGCCGCCCACAAGGGGCTCCCCCCAGGGTCCCAGGGCCGAAAAGGTGTGGAGATCGGTGATCTGAGTGAAGGTGAGCCCCGCCAGGAAGCCAAAAGGAATCAGCCAGAGGGCCATGCCGCGCTGCCGGCGCTGTCGGGAATAGGAGGGATTGAGCGCCGGCACCTCCCCCAGCGGGGTCTCACCCGTGCCCACCGCCACCAATTGCCGCGGCGGCGGCTGCAGGGACGCGAGGCGTTCCCGCAACTCCCGCAGCCGCTTCCGGCTCTCCAGCACCACCACGACCGTTGTCGCCACCGAGGTCCTCCAAAGCGCATGACCGTCGCTGTCTACACTGCACTGTCGGCCGCGGCCCGCGGTGTCCTTCCAGCCATCCCGCACCGCGCACCCTTTCGCCGCCCATGACGAAGGTTTTGGTTTCCGATCCCATTGATCAGACAGGGATCCAGATTCTCTCCCAGGTTGCCCAGGTGGATGTCCGCACGGGCCTCTCCCCCGAGGACTTGCAGCGCTGCATCGAGGATTACGAAGCCTTGATGATCCGCTCCGGGACCCAGGTGACTGCCCCGGTGATCGATGCGGCCCAGCGGCTGCGCATCATCGGCCGGGCCGGGGTGGGCGTTGACAACGTTGACGTGGCCGCCGCCACCCGCCGGGGGGTGCTGGTGGTGAATTCGCCCGAGGGGAACACGATCGCGGCGGCTGAGCACGCCCTGGCGCTGATGCTCTCCCTGTCGCGCCACGTGCCCCAGGCTCACGCCAGCATGATGGCGGGCGGCTGGGACCGGAAGAGCTTCGTGGGGAACGAGCTCTACAAGAAGACGCTCGGTGTGGTGGGTCTCGGGAAGATCGGGTCCCACGTGGCCCGGGTGGCACGAGCCATGGGGATGGACGTGGCGGCCTACGACCCGTTCATCCTTCCCGAACGGGCTCAGCAGATGCAGGTGCGGCTCCTCCCCCTGCCGCAGCTCTTCGTCGAGGCCGACTATGTGAGCCTCCATCTGCCCCGGACAGCGGAGACGGAAAACCTGGTGAACGCCGCCCTGCTGCGCACCATGAAGACCACGGCCCGCTTGGTGAACTGCGCCCGCGGCGGGATTGTGGACGAGGCGGCCCTGGCCGAGGCCCTGGAACAGGGCGTGATCGCCGGGGCGGCACTGGATGTCTTCGCCAACGAGCCCCTGGCGGTCGACTCACCCCTGCGCCAGGTGAAAGGCAATCTCATCCTCACCCCTCACCTGGGGGCCTCCACGGCCGAAGCCCAGGAAAACGTGGCCATTGATGTCGCCGAGCAGATCCGCGATGTCCTTCTCGGCCTGCCCGCCCGAAGCGCCGTGAACATTCCCGGCCTGACGCCGGAATTGCTGAACCAGCTCAAGCCCCATCTGCTCCTGGCGGAAACCCTCGGTCAACTCCTGAGCCAACTCGGTGGGGGACAGATCAGCGAGCTGGAGGTGCGCCTGCAGGGGGAGTTCGCCAGCCTGCAGAGCCAGCCGCTGGTGGTGGCGGCGCTCAAAGGGCTGCTCACCACCGCCCTGGGCGACAGCATCAACTTCGTCAACGCTGGCCTGGAGGCCAAGGAACGGGGCATCAAGGTGCTGGAGGTCAAGGACGACGGCAGTCGCGACTTCGCGGGGGGATCGTTGCAACTGCGCTCCCGCAGCGGCAAAGGCGTTCACAGCGTCACTGGAGCCGTTTTCAACGAAGGGGATCAACGCATCATCAGCATCGATGATTTTCCGGTGAATGTGGCCCCGAGCCGCCACATGCTCTTCACCCGCCACAGGGACATGCCGGGCATCATCGGCCAGCTGGGCTCCCTGCTCGGCGAACACAACGTCAACATCGCCTCGATGCAGGTGGGACGACGCATTGTGCGGGGCGACGCGGTGATGGTGCTCAGCCTGGATGACCCGATCCCCCCCAGCCTTCTCGCCTCGATCCACGGCATCAACGGGATCCAGGAGGCGCACCCGGTCACCCTCTGATGGGCGACAGCGCTCCCCGGGGATGGTGGCAGCTCTCCCTGGCCGTGCCGGGGGAGTTGGAGGAATCCCTTCTCTGGCGCCTGCCGCTCCTCGGGGTGTCCCGGGTGGCGATCCGCCATCATCCGGAAACCCCGACGGAGCGGGAGCTGGTGGCCTGGCTGCCCGAAGCGGATTGGCCGGAAGGAGAGCGACAAGCCCTGGAGGAGGCCCTGCGGCCCCTGGCGGAGCCCTTCGCTCTTCCCTTCCCCTCCCTGGGCTGGAAGCGGGTGGCCGATGAGGACTGGAGCTCCAGCTGGAAACGGCACTGGGGTCCTGATCCCATCGGCGAGACGCTGCTCGTGCTGCCCGCCTGGCTCGCTGTGCCACCCGAGGCGGACGATCGGCGGGTGATCCGGCTGGATCCAGGTCCGGCCTTCGGCACAGGCTCCCACCCCTCCACCCGCCTCTGCCTGCGGGGAATGGAACAGCTGGCGGCGGATCGCGTGCGCGAGGGGGCCGCTGAGGAAGCCGCCCCCCTGGAGGGCTGGCGCGTGGCGGATCTGGGCTGCGGAAGCGGCCTGCTCGGCCTGGCGGCCCTGGCCCTCGGGGCGCGGGCGGTGCTGGCCGTGGACACGGATCCGCTGGCCATTCGCGCCACCGAAGAGAACACCAGCCTCAATGCGTTCCAGGGGCTCACGGTGGCCCAAGGCTCTGCCGACACCCTGGAGGACCTCTTGGCGGGGCAGCCCGCGGATCTGCTGTTGTGCAACATCCTGGCTCCGGTGATCGCCGAGCTGTGCGTCAGCTTTCGCCATCTGCTGGCTCCCGGAGGTCAGGGACTCCTGAGTGGGCTCCTGCTGAGCCAGGCGGACGCGTTGATACGGGTTCTGGAGGAGGAGGGTTGGGAGGCGAGCGTGATGGCCAGCAGCGATCCCTGGGCGTTGCTGCGACTGCGGGAACCCAAGGATGTTGCATAAGGCACACTGATGTGACACCAGCCTCTGATTGGGTGTTTGCCCAGTCCGGCCCGAAAACCATCGGGAGTGGCCCTGGCGGATGTAGGAAGGGCGGGTCCTGCAGTCCCAGCCCGCTGGCGGCTGTGAGCCCTTCCACAATCCATGGCTTCCTACAAGGTCACCCTCAAGAACGCCGCCGAGGGCCTCGACACAACCATCGAGGTCAAGAGCACCGATTACATCCTTGACGCGGCTGAGGAGGCTGGCATTGACCTTCCTTACTCCTGCCGTGCCGGTGCTTGCTCCACCTGCGCCGGCAAGCTCATCTCCGGCAAAGTTGATCAGTCCGACCAGAGTTTCCTCGACGACGACCAGATTGAGGCTGGCTTCGTTCTCACTTGCGTGGCTTATCCCGCTTCCGATTGCGTGATTGAAACCCACGCCGAGGAAGCTCTTTATTGAGCCCTCGCCAACAGGCCCGTGTTGAGCCACCCTGGAGGGGGTGGCTTTTTTTTGGAGGTGAAGTGCAGCTGGTTCACACGGTGCTCCCCCACGGCAGCATGCGCACCAGCCCGGGGGGGCAATACAGCTACCGGGTGCTTGGCCCCTGCTGTCGCTTGTTTGATCGCGAGGAGCTGCCCTGGCCCTGCTGCCGATTGGCCTGGAGAAGCAAGGAACCCAGCTGGCGGCGGGTGGGCCGGCGCTTTGTCCCCGATCTGGCGGCAAGGCGCTGTCCGTCCTATGCCGTGGAGCTGCTTCAGCCCGGCTCGCGGATCACGCGCACGGTGATCACCCTGTTCCCGCAGCGCCTCAGTCCCGACCTGCAGGAATGGTGGTACAGCAAGGTGCCGGACTCCCTGGACCCCGCGAACCAGGCCCCCCCGACGGATCCCGAGCCAGCCCCCCAGACCCGACGCGGTGGCTGATCCGCGAGGCGACAGAACGAAGGCGGACCGCCCCTCCATCCAGGCCGGGAGGCCACCCAAGCCCGGCCCAGAAAAAAACCTCCCCGGAGGGGAGGCGTTCAGGGAGGCCGTGGGCGGACCTGAGCTGGCGATCCTTTTTCCGGGTCAGCGAAACCGGAGCTTGAGGCGTCCGCAGGTCAGAGGTGGTGGAGGGAGCTGGCGGCGGGATCGGCAGCGCGTCAGAAATAGATCTTGCCGCCGCCCCACTGAATCCCTTGCACCTTGGGCGCCACCAGGATGTAGCCGGCGATGAGTCGCAGGTCATCCTCATCCAGGTCGCGCATCTTCACGAAGATGTCGCTGCTGCGCAGGCTGGGATGCACATCGGCGATGCTGTACTCGCCGTCATACGACTTTGGATCCTTGAGGTAGTCCACCAGGGCTGCCACCGAGTCCCGCGGCGGAGTGGCCAGGGCCAGGGTTTCCGGATCGAGGCCAACATTCTGGTTGGTCTTGGTGATACCACCGGCGTGACAGGTGCCGCAGCTGTCATTGAAGATTTTGCGGCCGGTTTTGATCTCTTTTTCGCTGAAGGTGACCGAAGCGCCATCGGGATCCGCGGGCACCGTGAGGGTTGCCGCATCCCACCGCGCAGCGGCGGCTGGGCCAGCGAAACAGACGAGCAGCGCCATGGCCAAAGGGACAACCAGAAGGGATCTGGCGATGGCGCGGACGGCTGAGCGAAGGGTGGGGGCCATGGAAGAAGCCGAAGAACGGGCGGACGGGCCGCACTGTGCCCTTGTATCACGGGG
>Ga0194130_10001770_pt1 | contig 33421 bp, 30 predicted proteins | sample TA2KigsurfametaG_FD_160084 | JGI IMG/M metagenome (GOLD analysis project Ga0194130, IMG submission 160084) | Freshwater microbial communities from Lake Tanganyika, Tanzania - TA2015050 Kigoma 12 surface | ecosystem: Environmental > Aquatic > Freshwater > Lake | place: Tanzania: Lake Tanganyika...
GCTAGCAGGAAGAGTATTAAGAGATGCCCATTTCAAAAGTCAAATTTTTAAAGTGCCCATAATAAAATAAAGTTAATACATGGATTGCTTCGTCGCTTCGCTCCTCGCAATGACAAAGAGAGAGGGGGCTCTGACAGTGAGAATGTGCAACTTAAAGCGTCTCTTTATTTCTACTAAAGAAAATAAAGTATACTAGTTTGTCGAAGCGTAAGAGATGATATAGATTATTAGCTTGTATATATTTATGTACTTCATCTTCGTTAAGCCCTACAAGATAACAGGTCTCAAGCATGTTGAGCACGCGGTCACGCTTATTGCCGGAATAATTGCTGCTGTCGGATCCATGCGGTGTTTCAAAAGTTATAGCAAACTGATGATCCCCCATACGCCACATCAAACTGAATTCACTACCCCTCACAGGGGTGATCTGACCGCCAAGAAAGGCAGCAGCCTTCTTGAGTTCTGAATCGATGAGATGTGTCTTTATGGGATATTGGGCTCTTAAAGCAGAAAGGCGTTGAAGGGCCTCTGTGCGTTCTTTTTGTTTATGATCAACTCTTCCAAGAAGGGATGGGGAGGCGGGCAGAAGAGAATGCTGCCTTTGCGCTCGTGTTAGATCAGCAACGCCACGGGTTTTGATTCTTTCATGAGGGGCGACAGAAGTTTCTGTTGCTGTAGGTGTTGTCTGAGAAGTTTGAGTTGAAGAAAAAGCCGTACTTGTAGAAATCATTGTACCTGTCTGTGGCGCAGTAGGGTGAAGAGTTTGGGTCCTTGATCTTCTCGGGCGTATATCTGGAAGTGCGCTGTCCTCAGTATGAGGAATGCTTATTTTCTGAATAACAACGCGCCTCCAAGGGTAACTGAGGAAGTTTTTGAGAATAAGAAATTTACCCGTATAAACCCTTAAATTTCCCCATTCGAGGAGCATTCTATAAAGAACGCGATCACCGAGGCGAAAATTTTTTTGTGTAATATAAAAATCGTAAAGTTCGGGGCTTATATGCTCTAAGGCTCGTAATGTTTTTGGATCAAACCCCAATCCTCTTGCGAGTTGAGCAGATAGTCCTATCAAGGCATACCCATTTGCCATTTCAAAGAGAGGAACGTAGCCTCTTTGTGGAAAATCAGGGTGACCAAAGTAAGAGAGTTCTCGCACGTTATAGGCAAGTGTTGCAACAAAGTATGTCAAGAAAGTTGGTGTCATAATCGGCCAGCACAAAAAATCCCAGCTGTTGTGACAAGTCGTTCCTTTGGGAAGGGAAAAACTGAAAGGATTGGTTCCTCTTTCAAGCATTCCCATAAGTCCCTGGTAGTACCCACTGATAAAATATGCTGTTAGAGCAGAATAGAGTACAAATCGTCCTGCCCGTGTTACGCGCGCCATTTCATGATTTCTCTGTTCAATAATTTGATTATAAGCTTCTTGGCGTTGGGGGCTTGGCCTTAATGAAGGCCCAAAAGCTTGACGAGCAACGGAAGGGGATCGCACGTGATCATAGAGAAGGTAAATTATATCAAACAGCGCATTTATCATAAGCCCTGTCCCCACCCATTGGCCCACAGTTAAAACCCGGGACTGTATACCACTTTCAGGGGTTATATTATCAGCGGTGAGAAATATAAGAATGCCTGCACCTGCCTTCGTAAAAGCGCGTTGCCACGTTGGGTGTTCATCGGGGGTGAAGATGCTGCTTACGGCATCTCTTACAAAGGAAGATGCGGCTTGGAAATCTGAGTATCGCGGCGTTACATGCTCCGTGCGTTCTCTTTCGCCTTGTATTCCCTGAACTCCACTTATTACAAATGTAATAAAAAAGAGGATTGTACTAATGCTTTTGTTCATGTGCTTTGCTTTCATTATGATTATTTCTGGTTATACTAGAAAAGAGTGCTTCGTCAATAAATATTTGGTTTCCTTCATTTAAATTTAGAGTGAATTTTATTCAAAAGAGAATGTTAGACAACGGGGACGTTTTGCTGCTATGATTAACGTACATATATCAAAACAAGCCCATAAAAAGAGGAGGTTAAACAATGGCACAAGGGAGAACATGGCCAAGAGGAAGGTATAACGCGCGGGAGCGCGGAGACAAAACCATAGCCAAGCGCTTTCTTTTTCCTTTCTATGCGCATCGCATATCTGCCGGGTTTCCTTCTCCTGCAGATGATTTTTTGGAGACAGCCTTAGATTTGAATCAGTATTTAATTCGCCATCCTGCGGCAACTTTTTTTGTCAAAGTCGCGGGAGATTCTATGATTCAAGCAGGCATTCATAATAATGATATTCTGGTGGTGGACCGTTCCCTGGAAGCCAAGAGTGGGGCAATTGTCATTGCAGTTGTTAATGGTGAGCTGACTGTGAAGCGCCTTCGTATGGAGGGTCAAAAAGTGATTCTCAAACCGGAGAATCCTGACTATCCTTCCCTGACTATTACGGAGGAAATGGCCTTCAGCATCTGGGGTGTGGTGACGTCTGTTATTCACGAATTTAAGGGGGGATTATGATCGGACTATTGGATGCTAATAATTTTTATGCATCCTGCGAGCGCGTGTTTCGCCCTGATTTAATGCATCAGCCCATTGCCATTCTTTCTAATAACGATGGGTGCATCATTGCGCGTTCCCACGAAGTGAAAGCCTTGGGAATTCCTATGGGTGCTCCTTATTTTCAAGTTAAGAAGATTCTTGATCAACACCGTGCGGTCGTTTTTTCTTCCAATTTTTCTTTATACGGAGATATGTCTTGCCGCATGATGACTCTTTTAGACGCGCTCGTCCCCAGAATGGAGATTTATTCCATTGATGAATCTTTCGTCGACTTTTCCGGTATTAAGGACATATCAAAACTCGTCCACCATATTAAAAACCACATATGGTACTCTCTTGGGATTCCTATTTCCATTGGAGTTGGGGAGACAAAAACGCTTGCAAAGGTTGCCAATCAAGTGGCCAAGAGAAAGGGCAAGGGGCCTTCCGTTCATATTTTAAAAGGAGAAAGTGCCATCGATGAAGCCCTTCAAAATCTCACCGTGAGAGATATTTGGGGAATAGGGCGTCGCATGTCGGAACGTCTTCTGGGATTTGGCATTTATACGGGATTGCAACTTAAGCAGGTTGATCCACGCTGGATGCGGCGGCAGTTTACAGTCATGGGAGAAAGACTCGTTCAAGAGTTGAATGGGATATCTTGTTTAAGCCTTGAAGATGTTCGTGACCCTAAAAAGTCTATTCAAGTCTCACGCAGTTTTAGATCTCCCATTCGAGAGCTTGAAGACTTAAGGTCGGTGGTTGCTTCTTATGCAATGCGCTTGGGAGAAAAGTTACGAAGCGACGGATTGAGAACCAAGAATATCATGGTGCATATCCGCACCAATATCTTTCAAAAAAATAGTCCTCAGTATAGAAATCACACAGTGGTCACTCTTCCGAATCCGGTGGAAGATGATATTAATCTTGTCAAAGCATGTACACGGGCATTGGAAGATATTTTTAAGGAAGGTTTTGGGTATCATAAAGCAGGGGTGATGGCCTTTGATCTTTTATCACAAGAGGACAATGTTCAATTTGATTTATTCTCTTCTCTTCCAACAGAGGATCAAGGGCGTAAAGAGCTTTTTCAGGCATTGGACTCTCTTAATAAGCGGTACGGGAGTGGGACTGTGTCCTTAGCGGCTTGCGGAAACAAACCAAGATGGAGAGATGGAAAAAAGAATGTATCTCCCGCCTATACAACACGGTGGAAAGATCTTCCGAAGGTTTTTGCGAAGTAATCAGGCAATCAAGAATTATGCAGCCGATTCAGTATACCACTTGTGGGTTTCTGTTCTGGAAAGGGCGGCTACTCCATGGGCTTCAATAAAAGCCACGATGGCCCAGCGTGATAAGGGGCTGCCAATAACAGTTTCGTCAATTTGAATAACATCATGCCACCCTGGTTTCAGCTCATCCGTATCCATGATGGTTTTATGATTGCTTGAAAGCATAAAGATGGCATGGCCGTCTTTATGGGTGATGAGTTGTAAATCGTCAGGGCAGCTTCCAATTCTCAAACCCGGACAACTTTCTGAAATGGCGAGTGTAAAAGATCCAGCATCAAAATGTGGTTTTGCCAGGTTTTTTCCTGATTCTCGCCATTCATATTTTAAAAATCTTAGTTGGATGTGGACAAGGTCCGTGTCAAAAACTTTTGATGTGAGATGAGGGAATTTCAATTCAAGGGATTTTAAAATTTGGTAAACTGTTTTATAGGCCAAGTCCCAAATCGGTTGTGCTTTTGTGACAAAGTCATTCACAACCGGATTCTCTTTGAGAAAGGGTCCATACTTTTTAAAAATTGCGGGATGAAAGTGAAAGAAGTCTTTATTGTCATTATAAATATGATCATCTGAATTACGGCGTTTAAATCCCACATCCCCGCGCCGGTGGAGGGGCGCAATTGTAAAGTCAATATGATTTTTAATAGAGTCCGGCTCCTCTAAAAATTTAAAAAATGCAGTGATAGCATCTTCTAAAATTGTGCGATCCATGGGGAAGGGAAGCTGAATGTAATATTGTTTTTTTAAAGTTTCAAAAATATCTTCCATGACTTCTTAGTTTTGATCAGAAAGAGTGTTATTAGGTAGATAAAGACTTAAAGAAGTTAAAAAAGCAAGCCCGGCTTGAAGCAGGAGATTCCACACCGTGGCAGAAATTCCAAATAAGGCCCAAGAGATTTGATCACACCGCGGACGAGGGGTTTGAAGAAGTTGCTTACGAAAGTCTTCTAAGGTCATAGCATTTTGAATGCTTGAGCAGCTTTTAGGAGCTGCCCACCAATGTTGTTCCATGCCAGCATGATAAAAGGTGAGACCAATGCCGATTGATAATACAAGAAGTTGGGCTAAAACCCCTTTGTGGTCAGAGAAGAAACGGGTTTTTAAACTTAAGAGACCAACAACAATGAGTCCTGCATAAATGCACCGTTCATAAAGACAAAACTCACAGGGTAAAATTTTAAACCCATATTCTGCTCCATAGGCAAAACCAAGAGACAGAACAGAGATGAGAATGAGAAAATAATGAATATGTTTGGTCGACAATTTGGCGCAGAGATTGTTCATATATGCACACTTCATAATTGCTTACCTCATCACTTCTCACATTGTAAGTTTCTTTTGCCATGTAACGTGACATGTCCTTTAGACGCACGCCACAGTCTTATTTAAACATTACTCTTAGTAGGGGGTATAATCAAGGGAGCATAAGAGAACCACCACAGTGAAGGGAGCTGTATTTTTTCTTAATAAGGATCAATAAACAATGTTTAAAGCGATACGAACTTCTTTAGGACTGATGCTTACCTAAAGCAGTATAGAAACATTAAAAGCAGGGTGGTCTAAAGGCTACCCTGCTAACATTTTAAGAGCGACAAACCCTAAAACTAATGTGATAAGCACTGCCCCCAAAATCCAGGGAAGAAATCGTTCAATGAACGTGCGGGCCCATTCTCCAAAATACCAAAGGAGACCGGCAAGCAGAAAAAAGCGGAAAGAACGTGCAATAATGGATGCAACGATGAAAGGGGCTAATTTCAAGCCAACTACGCCACTTGCGATGGTCACCAGTTTAAAAGGAATGGGTGTTAACCCTTTAAGGGCAATGATCCAAAATCCCCATGTCTGGAAATCATTTTGAAATCGGCCAAAGGCGTCTTGTAAGTGATACGTTTGAATAATCCATTCTCCAAGAGTTTCATATAAAAAGTACCCAATGGCATATCCGACAAGACCCCCCACAACAGAAGAAAGTGTGCACATAAAAGCAAGCCACCATGCTTTTGCTTTATCAGCTAAAATCATGGGAATGAGCATGAGATCAGGGGGGAGGGGGAAAAAAGAGCTCTCAGCAAAAGAAACAAGGTTGACAATCCAAACAGCTTTAGGCGTATTGGCAGATTGAATCGTCCAATCATAAAGCCTGCGCACGAGCGAAGGGGAGGCGGCAAGAGCTGTATTTGTCATGATTTTACTCTCTGGCTAGGTGTATCAAGAGACTGATTTACTTTCTCTTCAATGAGAGCAATGGTCTCCTTGACGCCATACAAAGCGATGAAGGACCATATGCGCGGTCCTTCTGGTTGTCCCAGCAAAACTTGATAGAGCATAGAAAACCAATCGCGTAAATTTTCATAAGAGTGGCGTTTACCGATCTCATAAACGAGCGTTTTAAGCTCCTCAGTGTCACCATTTGGCCCAAGTGTCCTTAATGTTTCTTTTAATTCAATTAAGGCCGCTTTTTCTTTGTCATCGGGAGAGCGATAAACTTTAGAGGGGAGAATAAAATCATGATAATAGTGAATTGCATGGTCGATGAGACGTGCTAAAAAGGGCGTAGATTCGGGAGATGCTGTTGGTTGATAACGCGTCACAAATCCCCACAAAATAGAGGCCTCTTCAGCATTACACACGGAGGCCAAATTTAGAAGCAGTGTGAATGTAAGGGAGCTTTCTAATGTAGGAGGATGTCCTGCATGAACATGCCAAACAGGATTCTCAAGCTGTTGGTCAGTTGGTTGTTCTGTGTACTTGGTTACCCATGTCAAATAATCGTCCACATGGCGCGGGATCACATCAAAATAAAGACGTTTAGCTTTACGAGGAGACTGATACATATAGTAGGATAAGCTCTCCCAAGGGGCATATTTCAACCATTCCTCGATGGTCAGACCATTTCCTTTTGATTTAGATATCTTTTGACCATGCTCATCTAAAAACAGCTCATAGGTTAGATTCTCAGGAGGGCGTCCTCCTAAAATATGCGTGATTTGACTCGACAGGCGTACAGAATCAATGAGGTCTTTGCCAGACATTTCATAATCAACATCAAAGGCGCGCCACCGCATTCCCCAGTCTGCTTTCCATTGAAGCTTACAATGCCCTCCTGTTATGGGAACTTCAACAGTCTGGCCAGTTTTTGGGTCAAGATACGTAACGGTGAAGGCCTCCATATCTCGGCTAATGATGGGAACTTGTAAGACGTGCCCCGTTTGGGGACAAATAGGGAGAAATGGACTGTAAGTTGCCCGTCTCTCTTCACCAAGGGTGGGTAAAATGACAGCGATTACTTCATCATAATGTTGAAGAACAAGCTTTAATGTTTCATCAAATCGTCCACTCTTATACCACTCAGTGGAACTTTGAAATTCATAATCAAACCCGAATGAATCTAAAAACTGACACAACATGGCATTATTATGATGCCCAAAGCTTTCAAAGCGACCAAATGGGTCAGGAATTTGGGTAAGTGGCTTGCCTATATGCTGTGCAAGCATCGCTTGATTGGGGACATTATCGGGGACCTTACGAAGTCCATCCATATCATCTGAAAAAGCAAAGAGGCGTGTCGGAATATCACTTAGGACTTGAAAAGCGTGACGGACCATGCAGCTGCGTGCGACTTCTCCAAATGTTCCAATATGCGGCAAGCCAGAGGGTCCATAGCCAGTTTCCAGGAGTACGTATCCTTTTGAAGGTGTCTGGTTATGGATGCGGTGAAGAATACGCCGGGCTTCTTCAAAAGGCCAAGCTTTTGCGTGCATGCCGGCTTCGCGCCATTGCTGCCAATTTTCCTGCAAAATTTTTATAGTCACAAAATTTCCTTCTCTCTAGATAAGGATGTATACCATAGATTGAGTAACATGGGAAAGCTCGCAATGCTTATAATACACAGTTCTCCTACAAATATTTACAAAATATATCTTAAATGAGTTGCAAAAAGCGTCGAAGACTGTTAATTCAAATACCTGATTCCTATCATAATGTAAATTAAATCTGTTTTCATGAAAGGGGAAAAAGTATGTCGTTTGAAGTCGTCTCGTCCGGTCAATTACGCCAATATATTGAAAAAGTGGAGCGTCTAGAAGAAGAAAAGAGGGAACTCTTAGAATCCATTAGGGAAATTTTTGGGGAAGCTAAGGCCAATGGTTTTGATGTGAAAACCATGAAGCAAGTTTTAAAGCTGCGCAAAATGAAACAAGAAGATTTAATGGAGCAGGAAGAGTTGCTAGATCTTTATCTTCATGCTTTGGGCATGGTTCCATCGGGTCGTGCGGGTTCCAAGATGGAACAGGCTGCTTAAGTGAAAAAAGTTTCAAGGCTCATAAAGTAGAGAGATATAAATCTTATGTCCTCTCAAGATAAGCAGCAGCTCTTTACAAGGCGTGCCTTGATCTTAGGGGGGGCGCAAGGAATTCTTTTGTCAAGTTTATTAGGGCGTTTAGGCTATCTTCAAATTTATTCAAGAGACCACTACCAAACTCTTTCAGATAAAAATCGTTTATATTCTCGTCTTATTGCTCCGTCTCGAGGTCAAATTATTGATGCGCGGGGAAAAATTCTTGCAACATATCATAATACGTATCGGGCAACTGTTGTCCGCGATCAAATTGAGGATTTGCATCAATTACTATCTTCTATACAGTCCCTTTTAGGGCTTGATGACAATGACATCGAACGCATCAGCAAGGAATTAAAAAGAAAACCAAGATTTGTCCCAGTGACGATAAAAGAAGGGCTGTCCTGGGATGAGGTCACGCGCCTGGAGCTCCATTTGCCTGACCTTATTGGAATGGATGTTGAGCAAGGGCAAAACCGCTACTATCCCTATGGATTGGAGACGTGTCACTGCATAGGGTATGTAGCAGCAGTTTCCGAAAATGAATTAGATGGCGATCCTCTGCTCGAGCTTCCAGGAATGCGCATTGGAAAATCAGGTGTAGAAAAAACATATGAAATGAAACTGCGTGGGATGCCTGGTGTTAAGCAAGTTGAACTTAATGCAGTACGCCGTATTGTGCGTGAGCTTTCCACCACCCCGAGTGTTAAGGGGGAAGATATTCCTATAACGATCGATATGGAATTGCAGCAATCTGTTGCGCAACGCTTATCCCTTGAAAAGGGCGCGGCAGCTATAATTTTAGATGCCAATACTGGGAAGACCCTCAGTTATGTTTCAATACCAGGGTTTGATGCAAATTTATTTTCGGAAGGTATTTCGAAAGTGCAGTGGGACACACTTCTCAATGATCCTTTGCGTCCTCTTAATGATAAAGTTTTAACAGGACAATATGGGCCAGGATCCACCTTTAAAATGATGGTTGCTCTTGCAGCTTTAGAAGCTGGGGTTATTACGGCCTCAACATCATTTTGTTGTACAGGCTATATAACTTTGGGAGACCATGCCTTTCATTGCCACAGCTGGAAGCACGGTGGACATGGAACCCTTAATCTTGAAGCAGCAATTGCCCGATCATGTGATGTCTATTTTTTCCAGGTGGGCAAGCTTTTAGGTATTGATGGGATGGCAAATATGGCAAAACGCTTTGGAATGGGAGAATGTACGGGCATTGATTTACCTGGAGAGAAGCCTGGACTAATTCCCTCTCGCAAATGGAAAACGCGCGTGTTTGGTAAATCTTGGATGTTAGGAGAAACCTATAACGCAAGCATTGGTCAAGGCTATGTTTTAGCAACACCTCTTCAGTTGGCTGTCATGACCGCGCGACTAGTTACAGGAAAAACAATTCATCCCAATTTGGTTGCCGATAATAATTTAGAAGCGCCAGAGGATATGGGTTTGAATGTGGAACATTTGCAGCTTGTTCGTTCGGGCATGGAAAGAGCTGTTAACGAACCAGGTGGGTCAGCTTACGCCAGTCGCATTACTGAAGAAGGATTCGAAATGGCAGGAAAGACAGGGTCAACCCAAGTTCAACGTATTACCAAGCGAGATCGGGAGCAAGGATTGGCAAGCAGTGCCAATCGTCCGTGGCATACGCGTGAGCATGCTCTTTTTGTTGGGTATGCGCCTTTGAAAAATCCCCGCTTTGTGACATCTGTTCTCGTAGAACACGGGGGGAGTGGCGCAAAGGCAGCAGCACCTGTGGCAAAAGATATTCTTTTAATGGCGCAAAAAATAATAAGCATGTAAATTAATCATTTTAAAATGTATATTCAAAATCAATCTTTTCTTCTGTTAATGCTAATTCATTGTTAACTTTTTCTTGTTTAAAATTATTATATGTTTCAATAAAAAATAATGATGTGTTAAAGCATAATATGCAGGCTAGAATTTTAATTTATATTGATATTCTTGGTTTTTCTAATTACATTAAAAGTTTGGCTGCTGATGAAGTAGATATTGTAAGGAGTATCTACATTGAAATTATAAAAAAATATACTCAACAAGAAAAAACTAAAGATATCACAGAAGAAGAAAACGCCAAGTTGCCTCAAATATTGTTAGATACTGTTTCAAAAAATCGAAAGATTATTTCATATAATTTTCAATCTACTATGTTTTCTGATTCTATTTTAGTGAGCTATCCACTATTAATAGAAGAGAAATACTTTGAAGATGATCCTCCCCAATTTAGAGATGGTCTGAGAAAAACAAATATCGTTCCTTTTATTCAAAAAGCCCAAGAAATTCAACGTATAATTTTAGAAAATTTGGGGCTTTTGACTCGAGGAGTTATACATATTGGTCCTTTATGTCATGAAGACAATTACTTTGTTGGTAAAGCTTTTATAGAGGCAGTTGAGTTAGAAAATAAACTCGAAAATCCTACAGTTTATCTTACAGAAAAAGTTATAGAAGAATATAAAGAATTCCTTATACCCATACTTAAAAAGGGGAAAAATCAACAAACATTTAGAAAAGATGAAGGTAGAATACACCTATATCCTGCTTTAAGCACCGAGAGTAAATGCATGATTAATAAGTATATTCAAGCAGGTATAAATAACACAGATAAAAAAATCGTGCTGAAATGGCTATGGCTGCAGAATATTTTAGATGAACTAGATAGATGTAAAAAAAATAAACCTTAATTTGTCACCATAATTTTAGAACAAATTAAATGCTTTTTCTTATCTCTTTTCAGATGGTAAAAGAAGAAATTAAATTGCTTCCTTAAATCAAAACAACTTTATTTTTACCTGATCGTTTTCCTTGGTAAAGGGCTTGATCTGCTTTGCTAATCAAATCTTCTAACGTGGGATGGCTATTCTCTGATATGCAAGAAAGACCAATGGTGACAGTAATTTTTAAAGGATAGTGAGCGCCTATAAAAACAACAGCCGATTCAAGAGTGAGGCGAATTCTTTCAGCAATTTCGGTCACGTGCATTAAATTGGATTCATTAATAAGGAGTAAGAATTCTTCTCCTCCCCATCGACAGACACCATCTGTTTCTCTGCAACTTGCTATGAGTGTTTTTGCAATGGTCATTAAAGTATGATCGCCTGAATCATGACCATAGGTATCATTGATATTTTTAAAATTATCAATATCAAGAATTGCAACTGTGAAAGGCGCACCAATTTTTTGGTATTCATCCATGCGAGATTTGAGAATATTATACATTCCTTGGCGATTCCAAAGTCCTGTTAAGGAATCAATCATTGATGCCATACGAGCTTGGTCAAGATCTGAGGCTAATTTGCCTTTATCTGTTGAAATTGTATAATTTTGAATTTCTGTTTCAATCAGGCCTGCAATATCTTTCAGTAAGAAAAGTTGATCAGGTGAAAAATAGCGAGGCTTATGATCAACAAGAGAAATGATCCCTACTTTTTGATGATTAATCCAAATAGGAAAAGCTGCATAAAAGCGAATATGGGGTGTGCCTAAAACATATGGGCTCTTACAAAATTGCTCATTTAGTAAAGTATCAGGGATAAAAAAAATATCATCTTGTAATATGGCGTGCTCGCAAAAAGAAATTTCATAGGGAGCCTCAATAACTTCTGCCCCAATGAAAGATTTATTGAGTTGGCATTGTTCATCTATCAGACTTACAGAAACGTGTGGAACCTCAAACAAATTCATTGCTAAGCGTTTTATGCGTTCAAATTTATCATATAAAAAATTTTCCAAAATATTAAATGTGCGGAGGCCATGGGGATGATCTGAGATATTTAAGGGAAGACTCGGTGCAAGCATTTTTTTTCCTATAAAATATTCCAGAAGAATAAGTGCATTAACTCTATCCTAATAAAGGTGTCGGTTCCTTATGGTCTAAAACTAAAGGAGCTGATGAAGATTGCCAAGAAATTTTATCAAATCCTTCACATGTTGGACAAATGGGGTGCCATGTTGGAGTTGTTGTTCTGCAACTTTCACAAATCCATGTTGGGTCAGTTGGTGCTGATGCAGCACGTTCAAGCCATACAGAGGCTTGATTATTTTGGTGTGGATTTTCAGCCTCTTCTATTTCCGCCATAAGATGACATACACGCTGTGAGTAAGAAGTTGCTTTAAGCAAATTCAAATAATGACGCGATTGCCCCCAAAGTTTTGCCTCTCGTGCAGCCTTAGCGAGAATATAAAGAGATTCAGGATGATTAGGCGCACCACTCACAAGCTTTTCAACTTCACGATAATAATCAAGAGGATTGCTTCCTGAATTAATGATAGAAAGTTGATTTGCAAAGTCTATGTGTGGACAATGAGCATAACCACTCATCAATATTTTTTGTGCTTTAGAAGTTTTCCCGTTTTTGTGGTAATGGTCGGCTAAGCGAACAGCAATGGTTGAAATTTCAGGTGCCTCATAATGAGCGCTTGCTGCTTTCTGAATAAAGAGAGTTTCATCGCCAGCTATTTCTGCACTTTTGGCTTTCATCCAATGGATGAGAGCTTGGCGACGACGACCTTCAGGTTTTGAGAGAAGCTGACGATGTTGCATTTGTTCAACAATTGCGCTTGCATTATCAAGAGAGCCTAAGCGCAGATCAAGTTCCAATAATTGTTGTAACACCCAGGGAGAGCGTGGGCGTATATTTAAAGCCTCTTGAAGATGTTGGCGCATGAGTTCCCAATTGTTGGTATAACGTGCATGTAAAATTAAACCTCTTAATCCCAAAAAAGCAGTTGCACTATGTTTTGTCATTTGAAGGAAATGAGTGTTTGCTTCCTCAAGTTTTCCTGACATATACGCTGCTTGAGCCGATAAAAGAAGATTGAGAGGTTGTTGTGCGTTATATGTAATTGCACGTTTTGAAAGACGATGCGCTTCAGAGAATTCGCCGGCAGCAATGGCATTAATGCCTTCTAGCAATGCCATTTCACCTTTCCGTTGACGTCGATTTTTTCTATGTTCTGCCCACAAGATAGGTAACCGCCAGAAGAATCTCCATATGCCAGCAACAACAAGGATGAACGCAACACCAAGCAATAGGAAAGCAAGCAAGAGACCCATACTCATATCTATGCGATAACCAAACCAAGTAAGTTGAGCCTCACCAGGGTATTGGGCTAAGAGTACAGCTAGAACAACTAAAAGTGTAAGCTTAATAATAAAAACAAATCCACGCAAGAAATGTACCATCATAATGCATCTCCGGATTGAGTGGTTTGTGAAGAGGTAAGGGCGCTGAGTTGTTGAACATATGTTCGGTCAAGATGTGCTAAAAGATCTTCGATGGCCTGACGATCTTCTGTATAAACTGGAAGGGAGAGGGTTGTTGCATCAATTTTTTCAACTTTTATAAGGGAACGAACAGTTGCTTTAATGCGTCCCCACCAAGAACTTTGATGACTTTCTACTGCAGCAGTTTCGGCAGTTTCTTTAAGAGATTGCAATCCTGATTCTTTATATTTTTCAAGAATTGATAAATCCTCTGTTTCTTTTGTAGCAGCTTGAAATGCAGCTAATTCTTCAACGAAAGGATGATTGGATAGAACTTTTGCTTTTAAATGCCAAAACAAAAGTGCGCTCTTTAATATTTCTTGTGTTTCAGAGATCGCACGTAAATCCTTTACCAGAGATTTAGAGAGTTCGACCTGTTTTGAGGATTCCTCTGAGGCTTGGGGAGTTTGGAGAGATTCTATTTGTTGAAGGATATGTGCAACCTGCTGTTCCAAGGTTGCAAGTTGTTCACCATTATCGGTTGGTTGTTGTTGTACTTTCTCCGATGCTTCTATAGAAGAAAGACGTTCGTTTAACACGCGTGTTTGTTCTTTTAAGGCAACGATCTCTTGAGCATTTGGAAAAATTATGTGTCCTGGAGAAAAACAAATGAGAAGTGAGCAAATTAAAACGGATCCCCCAAAGATAGAGAGCCAGAAGGGATTGAAAAGTCCTAGGATGCGTGACTTCCAGGACTTAGAAGGTGCGCTGTCATTTTCTGACGATGGAGGTACAGATTCATCTGACATTAAAGACTCCTAAACAACCTAAAAATCATTGTTAGTCTGCCATCATCAGCGTCAATAGTAAATCGTCTGTTGATGTTTTTTTTGCAGTTTGAATTTTTTTCCAAGGTAATCCTTGTATTTCTGTTTTTATCTCCTTGCTTAAGCATACCGCAATTAGAGATGAACAGAAATGATCAATCTTCAATGAGTGACATAAATTGTAAAAAATACGAGCAGTGCGGGGAGAAAAAAATAAAACAGCATCTAAGAATTTGTTTTCTATGGCATGACGTGTTTCGTTTGAGAAAGAAGAAGACGCTTCGCTTTTATAAAGAATAATGCGTTCTGCTGAGATATTATTTTTCAGCAAAATGGAAACAATATCGACGCGGATAACATCTCCAGATATATGGAGGATGGATTTTTCATCGAATGGTTTGATTGTTTCAATTAATCTTTCAACTAAGTTTTGTGCAGTACCAGAGGCTTCATGAATATTTTTAAACCCTAAGCTTTTCGCAGCCTTGGCTGATTCAGAACCTACACACCATAGAGGAATGTCTCTCTCTGTCGTAAGATGTGAAAAGCTATAGAGCGCGTGTTGCGAAGTTGCAACAATTGCCTGGTATGTTTGTAAAGGGGGGAGCTGCACTTTCAGTGGAATAATTTTTAAGAGGGGGTCAATGAGGACTTGATGTCCTAGATTTTTCAGCTTGGTTGCTAAAGGAATGGCGTTTTCCACTGGTCTTGTAATTAAGATGTGCATGCAAAATCCCAAAAATGGGGCCCGGCTATTTCATTAAGCTGTGTTGCGGTTGATAATCCCAACAATGATGCATCTTCTCCCACCTGCGTGGTTCTATAAAGAGGTTTACCCTGAGGAGATGCAATGAAGGCTTCTAGACATATTTTTCCATCTTCTTGTAAAGTTGCATACCCACCAATGGGTGTTTTGCAATTTCCATTCAGTCCTTTAAGGAAGGCACGCTCGGCAATACTACAAAGTTCCGAAGGGACATGGTTTAGGAGAGAAATATAGTTTTGTGTGCGTTGATCCTCTTGTCGGCATTCTAGAACGAGAGTTCCTTGTCCGACAGCAGGGATCATTTCGTTGGGTGAAAATGTGTATGTTGCTTCATCTTGGCGCCCAAGGCGCTGTAATCCTGCCAAAGCCAGAATGATTGCATCCATTTTTCCCTCTTGAAGCTTTTGAAGACGTGAATCCACATTACCTCTTAAAGGCACACAGATTAAGTCTGGACGAAGGGAGAGAACGATAGCTGTGCGCCGTGGCGAGGAAGTGCCAATTATGCTCCCAGAGGGAAGTGTTTCTAAAGAATAATTTTTAAGATTGATGAGTGTGTCACGCGCTTCTTCTCTTTTAAGAGTGGCTCCAATTATCAAGCCAGTAGGTAAAGTCGTCTCCATATCTTTTAAGGAGTGAACAGCCAGATCAATTTCATGGGATAAAAGAGCCTGCTCAATTTCTTTCACAAATAAGCCCTTTCCTCCTACTTCAGAAAGGGGTCGATCTGTAATGCGGTCACCCGTTGTGGTAATGGGGATTAAATGAGCATTTTGTATTACAGGATCTTGTGGAAAAGTTTTTTTCAGCTGATTTAAGGCCAAATGAGCTTGAGCTAGAGCTAAAGCGCTGCCGCGTGTTCCTATACGAAGAGGAAGAGAATTTGACGATTTCACTAAACGAACCCTCTATATTTTGCTCGATATATACTGGATTTAATATATTCCTGCAAGAGACAGGCTCATATCACTTTATTGCTATTCTCAATTTTCTAATATATCCTTTAGAAAAGGAATCATTTTCCGTTAATGTAAAGATATGTGTTTTTAGGGATAAATGGGACACTCTATGAGACAAGTAAAGGTACTTTTAAAATTTATAGAGGTTACTTTGCTGCTCATTTTCTGCATGAATCTCGGGTACCTTGAAGCAGCTACAAAGCCAAAGCCCAAACCTCAACGGGAAAGAGCGGTGGAGAATGCTATAGTAGGGGAAGCAGATGATATTGACAATGAACCCACCGTGGATGAAGCAGATGAAGCTGTCGGGTTAGGTGTTGAAGATGAAGCCCCTTTGATGAAGGGTCCTACAAGTGAAATAAAGGACAGGATGAGTCCTTTCAGTGACTTGAAAAAACCTCAAAAAAGTAAGAAGAGTGTTATCCCTGATAAAAAAAGAGCTCAATTAATGGAAGGCTTCAAACAGGCAGAAGAGTTCCATAAAAAGTGGCATCATTTATCTAAAAAAGCCATAAATACTTCGCATGATAAGTTAACTAAGTTTTGTAAAACTGCTTGTACTCCCAAGAATTGTAAGGATGCAGAAATAGCAGATAACTGCCATTTGATTTGTCCTGATGCAACGAAAAAGAATTGTCCTGATCCCCTTGAGGGGAGAGTTCCTATGCATGAAGAGGAAGAAGGTCCGGTAAATAGAGATGTTCATTCTGCTATGAAGCTTGCAGACGAATCGCATGTTCAAGATCCCATTTCTCCAGTCAAATCTTATCCTCAAAAAATTGATATGGACGAAGAAGGGTAATTTTTTTAAAGCTCTCTTTGAAGAAGGCAAATCTCATAATTAAGAGTGGCATGAATTCTTTTAATAAAAAAATGATCTCCCTTTATGGAAGTGATGGACGGACTTGGCTTGATCATTTACCTCACCTAATACACGAATTAGCAGAGCAGTGGGAGTTAGGGGAGCTTAGTGCTTGGGATAATCCATCATATAATGCTGTGTATTTTTCAACAATCAAACCGTTGGTTTTAAAAGTTGGTTTTGACAGACAAGGTATTGAACGTGAAGCGCGAGCTCTCAAGGCATTTCAGGGTCATGGTTGCGTTTCCCTTCATAAGGTGGACGTTGAGAAGGGAGCGCTCTTGATTGGGCGTGTCCTCCCTGGCATTTCTCTTAAATCCTATTTTCCGCATGATGATTTGAAGGCTGTTGAGAAGGCGGTCGATGTTATGAGTTCTCTTCATAAGGCATCCTCCTCTTCTGGAGATGCTTCCTTCCCCACTCTGCATGAATGGTTGAGTGGTTTAGATTCTTCACCTAATATCCCTCACACTCCTCTGCAAAAAGCTCGATCTTTGGCAGCCCGCCTTCTCAAAACATCACAGAAAGCCGTTCTTCTTCACGGAGATCTCCACCATGAGAATATTCTTTCGTTTGAGGAAGGCTGGGTTGCCATCGACCCCAAAGGCGTATGGGGAGAACCAGCTTTTGAAGTAGGGGCTTTCGTGCGAAATCCTGTTCCAGATCTATTAAATCTATCCAATGTTCATCATATAATTAATCAACGTATTGACCAATTTTCATCTCTCTTAAACATAGAAAAAAGTCGCCTTCGTGAATGGAGTTTTGTGGAAAGTATTCTGTCAGCATGCTGGGCTTTAGAAGACAACGAAGACCCAAGTTATTTTCTCAAAATGGCAGAGATTTTGGACATTTAACTCACTTATAATCAGGGGTGTCAGCTAAGTAATTAATTTGTTCATGCATTAAAAGGAGGGGGATAATTTCTTTCTTAATTTCTTTCCTGTCTTCTGTTGCCACCAGTTTCCAGAGACGTTCCACTAAAGGGGCATCGCTTTGCTCAAGTTTAGCTTTTATGCGTGCATCCATATTTTTTACTAACCATTGAATAACTACTTCTGGTTTTGAATGAATAAATTCATAAGTACATGTGATGAATGTTTCTGGATCAGCCCAGCCTTTACTTGGTCCATCTCCTTTAAAGAATGCGAGTGCGGTGTGTTTAGGTTTCATGCAAGTGTTCACATCGTGGGTAGGGTCTAGGGGGGCATCTTTAAGAGGTAAGAAAAAAAGATCGCGAAAAAGTTTAGCGTAAAATTTTTCTTCTTCGTAAGTTCCCTTGTGATCAGCGCGGTGAGCTAGAGATAATGCAGCAATTGTGCGCGCTTGAGAAAGACCTATACACACACACTGAATAAATTCATCAACGGATGGAGGTTGATGTTTAAATAGATCATGTTCAATTTGCATTAATACAATTCCTAAAGGGCCTGAATTAAGAAGAGCTGTCAGCAGAGTTCCAGCTGTTGGTCCCATTGTGGCAAGGTGACTGCGAAGACGCTGGAGTTGCGCAACGATTTGAAATTGAACATGAAGAGTTTTTATATCTCTCAAGCTTTTAAAAAAATGATCAATCTTATCATGTGACTTAGGTAATTCAGTCTTAAACCATTCTTCTATATGATGTACTATATAGAGATCCACATCTTGTTTTCCTTCCAAGGGAAAATAAAGGCTTCTTGCAATAGGATCTCTTTGCAGAGAATGGAAATTTACAAAAAGATTTATGCCCCTTGTGTGCGCCTCTTTTTGTTCATCTCTCAAGAGAGCAAGGGTGTGACTCCATACATCTCGTAAACGATGAGGGGCAGGTGTGGCTTGAAATGACACATTCTGTGCAGCATTAAAGTTTGCGAGAGGTTGCCTTTCCCCATTGCGCGCAAGATAGGTTGCAAGTGCGGTGAGCGCATAAAAATGATCGGCATTGGAACGTGTAACTTCAAGGAGGGATGTGGAGGGAATACCAGGTTCTATAGGAGCGCTCTCTATAGTGAGCGGTAGGACTAAGCCAGATAAGATAGGTTTCATATTAAAGAGCAAGCCGGAGTATTCTGCGACACGTTGAAGTTCTCTTTGAGCTGGTTCAAATTTTCTTAAAGCGCTCGCAATTAAAGATTGAAGAACTGAGAGATCGTTATGATGCCCTTTTTGTGATTTTCGAATATCCGAGCGCCACCCACTTTCTTTGAAAAAGCACCACCTTAAATAAGGCTCAAGACCAGGCGGGCCTAAGTCTTTTTCTTGAGTGACGAGCCTATATGCATGAGGCTGATCTTGCAGAAGACCCCACCCATGGAAAAGGGAGAGCGCAAGCAGAATGCGTGCATAGGCTGGCTCTAGTCCTGTGTTTGCTCTCTTTAAATATGCAATTACGGAATGGGTGCTCAGAAATGTTTTTAAATCCTCATTTGAAAAATTTTGATAATTGTCTAGAAGGAGAATGACAGCTGGTTTTATACTTGCTTCGGTTCCCAGTCCTATCTCAGACATATAGTTTTTAAAGGCTTGAGACGGAGCTATGGTGGATTGAGGCGTTGTACGTAACTCCCTCAAGGCGGCAGCAAAGGAGGCGTCACCTTCTTCTGTGGAATAGCATGTTTTTACAATTATAAAAGCAAAGAGAATTAGTTTAAAAATAGGTGTCATCTCATTTTATCTTCTATGAATATCAATAATTTTAACTCTCCCCATATCCTACAAAATATAAATACGTGCATTTCTACGTTTGTTTTGTGTCATCGATACTAGAAAGATAAAAGGCTGACCTTAAAGATTTAGCAACTCTAACCTTTTTCAAAAGATTCATCTGTTCTAGGACATGCGAAGGTTGTTTTTGTATGCCTACTAGAATAACAGTAATTTCAACTTGGTTGCACCTGATGATGAATTCTTCTAAGGCTCGTGCTCCTGTTGCGTCAATAAAGGGAACATTGTGCAATCGCAGAATGAAAACTTTTGTCTGCGGATGGACTTGAGCAAGAGTATCTTTCAAAAGTGTTGTTGCTCCAAAAAAGAAAGGTCCATTAATTTGGAAAACTTCAACATTTTCTGGGACTTCTCCATACGGAGTTTCTATCATTCCATCAATCTCCTCCTCATCTCCCTGTAATAGCGGCACACCGTATTTAAGTTCAGTTACGTCGCTCATGCGCTTCATAAATAAAAGCGCTGCCAGAACAATGCCAACTTGAATCCCAACAATAAGATCCGCAAAGATTGTTAAAAAAAAGGTTGAGAGTAAAATTGCTCTGTCACTTTTAGGGGCGTGCATCAGGTATAAAAAATGCCTTGATTCACTCATATTCCAGGCAATAATAATGAGAATAGCTGAGAGGCTCGCAAGAGGGATCCATCGTGCAAAGGGGGATAAAACTACTAAAAACACTCCCACAAAAAGAGCATTGAATATTCCTGAAAGAGGAGACAGAGCCCCAGATTTTATATTTGTTGCAGTGCGTGCGATAGCTCCTGTTGCTGGAATGCCTCCACCAAGAATAGAGGCAATATTACCAATACCTTGCGCAACCAACTCACAATTTGATTTATGCCGTCGCCCTGTCATTCCATCAGCTACAACAGCTGAGAGTAAGGATTCCATTCCTGCTAAAAGAGCTATAGTAAAAGCAGAGGGGATAAGAGTAACAACTGTTTCCCAAGCTAATAATTTAGGAAGAGAAAAAGAGGGCAAGTGATTCGGAAGAGTTCCGAATTGAGATCCGACGGTTGCGACGTTTAAGTTAAAGACATACACAAGGCTTCCTGAAACTCCAATGGCAATTAGAAAGCCTGGCCACCGAGGAAAGAATTTGCGTAAAGCGATAATCAGAATTAATGTCATTGATCCTATAATAAATGTAGGCCAATGAATAGTATTTAGAGAATTAAAATATACTTCCCATTTTCCAAGAAAATCTAAAGGGATAGAAGCGATGGGAAGACCCAAAAAATCCTTTATTTGCAGTGAAAAAATAACAACAGAAATACCTGTGGTAAAGCCAGTAATTAAAGGATATGGCATATATTTTATCATAGATCCAAATTGGGCAAATCCCATAATCACAAGCATGATGCCTGCCATTATAGTTGCAAGCGCAAGCCCCTCATATCCATGTTGTTGAACGATATTATAAATGATAACGACAAAGGCACCCGTTGGACCACCAATTTGGTGGCGGCTTCCTCCTAAAAATGAAATTATAAAACCTGCTATAATGGCTGTGTAGATGCCTCTTTCAGGAGCAACTCCAGATGCAATAGCAAGGGCCATGGCCATTGGAAAGGAAATGATAGCAACGGTAAGGCCGGCAGGAATATCTTTTTGTAAGTTTTTAAATGAATACCCTTCACGTAAGCAGACAAACAATTTAGGTATAAACAGCTGCCAATATTGTGATAAAGATGCATTCATAAGTGGTCACTATTAAGTTATATAAAAAAATTAAAAATATAAAACTTATTCATTAATCATATGACATTTTCACAGGATAAATAAATATTATTTTTTATCACTTACCATTCTGAGGTAATATATAAAAGTAGTAAAGAGTAGCCAATTTTAAGATTTAAAGGATCAACAAAATAGATGGAAAAGCAGCTTTTTCATTTAGGCGTTAAAATGATTATTCAAAATTCCCAAGGGAAAGTGCTCATATTGAAGCCTAAGGGACATGATAAATGGGATTTACCAGGGGGCAAAATTCAACATGGGGAGAGCGTGCTCGAGGCACTGCAAGGAAAGATTGAAGAGGAAACAGGACTTTCAAAGCTTACAAACATCCTTCCCCAAAAAATGATCTTGCCTCAAGGAACTTTTGCAACGCACCTTAAGGTTAAAGTACCTCTTGAAGGAACTCCAGATGATGGTTTAATCACTTGGCTACACACGTGTAGTTTGTTGGAAGATCAACCTGTCGTGTTAGGTCCAGATTATCAGGAATTTCAGTGGGTATCTTGGCGACAGGCTAGGAACCTTTTGGACATAGATTGCGCTGGAGTTTCTCTGAATTTGGTAGAAGAGGAGGCGCACGCGATTCCTGCTTAATAAACGCGGCGTTTCTTGTTGACTCTTAAATCCAATCTTTATACTTAAAATATACAAATGGTAGCAAAGCTGATAACAGCATGAGCACAAGTGCAAGAGGGTATCCCAAATCCCAGCTCAACTCTGGCATTGCTTTAAAATTCATTCCATAAATGCTGGCGACAAGCGTCGGGGGAAAAAATATGATAGCAGCAACGGATACAACTTTAATAATGGTATTTTGATCAATATTAATCATGCCAAGACAGGCGTCTAAAAGAAAATTTACCTTATTTGATAGAAAGGTTGCCTGGTCATTTAAAGGGGGAATGTCATTCATAACAATTTTCAAGTTAGTAGAGTCTTCGGAACGTAATTTAAATTTTTTTGCTTCTGAGATGAAATTTATAATACGATAGATGCTCATGAGACTTTCATGTGTTTTAGAAATTAAGTCACCATTGTTTCCAATTTGATGAATAATTTTCTTGAAATTAACTTTTGAAGTGTGCTTTTCAAGAGTGTTTCCTGAATGAAAAACCACGCGCGTGGTCTCGTCAATGGAGTGTCCTACTTCTTCAATATAATCCGCGATCTGGCCAATAGCGGCTTCGAGTAATCCTATGAAAATATCAGTAAAATCTAAATCAACATGACCATTTTTTTTGTGGAAGTTTAAATATCGCGCAAAAAAGGAAAACTCTGTATAGCGCAGTGTTATGAGAAAATTTTTGGACAAAATAAAAGTAATGGCCTGGGTTTTTTGCTCATTATTTATAAAGCTTCCAGTTACATAAAGAGAGTCGTTTGCTTGATAAAGACGGTTGGACAATTCTATTTCGCTCATTTCATAAAGATTAGGAATCGCAATCTTTAAATGCTTTTTGAGAAATTTTTCTTCCTCCAAAGTTGGATCAAATATATCAACCCATATGGGAGAGGCTTTGGAGTGCCTCATTTCCTCAAAGGTAACAGATTGTAAGTAATCTTTATTATTAATATAAAAGGTTAACAATGTTATTCCCTTTCGTTAACTAATTCTTCTTATAGTTTAAGGGAGTCAGATTATATTCTCCACCCCTCATTTTTTGAAGGTCTCCGGCGAATTCTAAGATAAAGATTATTATTGTATTAACGACTTATTATCATTAATGCTGTCATACTTCTTATAAAGAAGCATGTTATGAATTCGAATTGAAAAAAATGAGACTCTCTCTTAAAAAATTGTATTCCGCCTGTTCAAATAAGATAAAGAGCAGCTTTATTTTGGAGTCTGTCATTGGCTCTATTGTTGGTATTATATCAATTTCATTGTTTTTTGCTCTTTTATCTCACATATGTCCTAAATGGTACAGAGAGCTTACGAAATGGGCAAACAGGCCACTTTTGCCTGTGGCAACACTCTGTAAGTTTGAGTGTTCTTCCCATTCCCCAATCATTCTTAATCAAAAGTCTTTCTCTGTGTGTAAAGTGACATTAATGTTTGATGTCCCGTTAAAATCTAACGAGACATTGTTGATCTATGACCCTAAGGAAAAGATAATTATTAATGATTTAAATGATTTTGGAATAAGATTTACCAATAAATTTTATAACTTCTTTGGCCCAACAGGAAATTCTAAAATAAGCTTTATTGCCATTGGTGATTCAAAATCTTTTGGAGATAAAGTGGTTAGTTTTGAAGATTGTCCCTTCAAAGTCTCAATTTTTGGAGAATAAAATGTGGAAAGTGGTCTTAAGTATTTTCGTGTTTATTTCTCAAATAACCTTTGCGGAAGAGGGCAATTCCAAGCAAGGCAAAACATTCTTAGAAATCTTCAAGGCAGATATGCTCAGTCAAAAGGATGCACTTTTAGAGTCCCAAAAAGAAGCATGCGATAGCAAGGACATTAAATGTAAGGAACGGTTGGGAGCGTTGATGTTTAATCCAGATACCAAGCCAGATGCCGTTAAAGAATATCAAATTTTGTGTTATAGATGCTGTCTTGGTGAAGTCCATAAAGAAGAATGTTCGGATTTTGGAAATTGGAAGCGCAAAAAGAAGTGCGGGTGCCAATAGGGTATTGGCACGTAAGTTTTTTTTATTTGCTACGAAAGGTCATGCGTTATCAAGGATATTAGTAGTACCCCCCAATAAAGCTTCATGACTGCATATTCTTAGCTACCTGTGTTAAATCCACCTCATGATCCCCTGCTGTTATTAATGTCAGGATGGCATCATCAGGATTCGGCCCCTCCATTACAAGGCGATTATTTGATGACCCAAGCGGTCTGGTTGCATTAACAAAAACTTCTTGGCCAGGATTTTGACCCTGCAATACCTCGTACAAAGTATTAAAAGTTTCGACTGTTTGTTTTATAGGACCTGCTCCACCCACCAGGTGAGCTAAAGCTGTGTCTTCTAAATAGTGTATTTTCATTTCATCCTCCTTAAAACAGAGAAGACTTATCTTAGGATTCTCCAGCTACAATATAGTTTTTTTATGAAGAGTTTTAATGCACTAAAGGGAAAAAGTTATAGTATTCTTTAACCGCCTCACTTAACCAAAATTCCAATTCCAGCGGCTAAAAAAATCCAGAGTGGTTCGGGGACTTTTTTTAAGGCAAAAAGACCGCAAAATGTTACCACAAAGATTCCTATGGTTGGAAAATCTACGATAGCTTTTTTTCCTAACAGAAGGGTCGTGCCTGTGATGGTGCCGGCAACTGAAATGGTGAGGCCCTGCACAAAAGCATGGATTGCTTTATGGTGCGCAATGCGATGAAAGTGAGGTGCTAACAAGATAACGCACAAATAACAGGGGAGAAACACACCCGCGGTTGCGGCAAGAGCTCCTTTGAAGCCGGCAATAAGATATCCAATAAAAGCAACAGACAAAACCATGGGACCGGGGGTGATCATTCCAACGCCAATAGCATCGAGAAATTGTTGTTCTGTGAGCCAATGATAATTTTGAACAACGCCTTCATGAATAAAAGGAATGATTGCATAACCACTCCCAAAAACAACTGTTCCTGCCCAGGCAAAATAAAGAAATACTTTTCCTAAAAGATGATTTTGACTCAAGCTTTCAATGTTCAGCCAGGTAGGAAGAATGATGCTGGACAAAAAAAGAGAGCGTGGAAAAGATTTGATACTTAAGACAAATACACCGCTTAGAAGCAGAGCCCAATACATGGGAAGGGAAGTTGCTAGGGAGAGGATAATATTGAGAATAAATACCCCCCATAACCAATATTCCTTAGCAACAATCATTTTTGATAATTTGTAAGCATGGCGAATGACAATGGAAATTACACAAGCAGAAACACCATAAAAGGCAGCATGTACCCATGCAACATCTCCATAGTGGGTATAAGCTATCGCTAGGGTAAGAATCATAGAAAAGGCGGGAAGAGTGAAGGCAAAAAAAGCAAGGGTTGCTCCTAGAATTCGCCCATAAAACCAGCCAATATATATAGCGAGCTGAGTTGCAATTGGGCCTGGGCATAAGCTGGATAAGGCAAGCCCATTCAAAAAATCTTCTCTTTTCATCCACGCATACTTTTCAGTTAGATCAGTGCGCATATAACCAACAAGGGCAAGTGGGCCTCCAAACCCAATACTGCCCAATTTCAAGAAATACTTGATTAATTTTTCAAATGTAAAAGAGGGGTGTGAAGAGGATGTATGTAATGCCAAAAAGAGACTCCCGAAATAATTTATCTTCCTTTAGCCTAGCGTGTCAGAAAGAAAATTTTCAAGCTTCATCACCTACCTCACCAAATCCATAAAAAGGGATAGAAAAATAAGAAGCATGAGGAGTTGAACAAGAAAAACACGATTGAGAAGACCCCATTGACTCTTGAGTCTTTGGGGTTTCTTTATAGGTATAGAAGCATCCAATTTTATAAGGTCATGATAAAAGTTTTCAAAGTCATTCTGAAATGCAGCACGTGTTCTCGCATCGGAAAACGTGATGGGATCAGGATAATATAAATGAGGATTGCCCAAAAATTTACCAGCCTCAGAAAGTGCATCTTGCAGAATGGCTTTTGCTAAAACCATATTTCCAGCGTGTCTAAAATAAGAAGCTTGTTGAGCTAAAATACGGGCATTAATGTCAGGAGGGCGCTTGCCCCCTATCAAATTATTGATCAGGGCTTGGACTGACACAAGAAAAGCAATCGGAAATATTCCCCACCACCCAAGCATCCAAGTAACCAAGCTTGCTTTAACAGAAACCAGGCAAGCACATTTCGAGCAGAGAATTTCTTCTATAGGTGTTTTTTGAATGACCATTAAAAAACTTCTAACCTCAAAGAAAATCACATAACGCGGCTGAGCTGAAATAGCCCAACATCTGGCACATCGAACAGGCTCATGACTGGAGGGAGGATTAGCTCGGTAGGGTCGTTGAGGATGAGGTTTATGTTCTCGATAATCTGTATATGAAGAAGATAGTCCATCATATTCGGCTCGAGACTTCGGATTTTTAAGAACATTAAAAGCTTCTTGAAGAAGTTGAAATTGTCGTGTTGTATCCTTCTTGGGGTTTTTGTCTGGATGGAGCTCTTTTGCTTTGAGACGATAAGCTCTCCTAATCTCTGCATCCGAGGCATTTGGAGAGACACCTAATATAGAATAATAACCTTTACTATCGTTTTTCTTCATGGGTTTTCTCTTATTTAAAACCGATAGTTTGAAAAAGAAAAAAACTATGCTTTGTTATTCATTAAAATAACGAATTATTTATAGATCTTCAAGTTTCTTATTATAATAAAGGATATGGTTTTGAGAATCTAGGGTATAGAGAATAAAAATATCACGAGCCCTTGACAATTTGAAAAAAAGAGCCACATATCTAGAAGGCGTATAAGTGAAAAGGAAACTTGTTATGTTTGGTCCTATTATCACAGGGTAGCGTTGCACACTGCTTTTATAAGCACGTGTGCCTAATTATTTTCTAATACGGTACATTCCCAAAAATTAAATAACATGTCTTTTGCCTCATTTTTTAGGAAAGGCGCAAGGCCAAACTTGGAAATTTTGTTATGATATACGTTCAAAATCTTATAAAGCGTTTAGGCGGAAAAACAGTCTTAGATAATATAAGCTATCATTTTCCTCAAGGAGAACATATTGCTTTGGTGGGGGATAATGGGGCAGGAAAATCAACGCTCCTTAATATCCTCTGTAATTTAGATGAAGCAGACGAGGGAACCCTCATAAAGCCAAAGGGCTTGGTTTTGGGGTATTTACCTCAAGAGCCTAACCCAAATCCCGCAGAAACAATATTAAAAGAATGCCTTGATGGAGCCCAACGCATCAAAGCTGTTGAACATGTGCGGGACCAATATTTAAAAGAAATGGCGGAGTCCTATAGCGACGAACTTTATGAAGCTTATGAAAAAGCTGAGAATGAATTTCAAGCAATAGGGGGTTATGAGCTTGAGTCTGAGGCTAAAAAATATCTTGTAGGGTTAGGTTTTTCTACGGAACAGTTTGAGGATTCACCTCTTGAGCTCTCAGGTGGATGGCGCATGCGCTTGGAGCTGGCAAGAATTTTGGTAAACAAACCAAACTTTCTCATCCTCGATGAGCCAACAAACCACTTGGACCTCCCAAGTTTAATATGGTTGGAGACTTATTTAAAAACGTTTGATGGAACAGTTTTGTTTGTCTCCCACGATCGGGCTTTGTTGAATCGTTTGGCGGCTATTACATTACATTTACAGCAAGGGTCTTTGACGGCTTACACAGGAAATTATGATCAGTTTGTAGCACAACGGGACTTAATCAATACGCAAACGGAAGCTCAAGCCAAAGGACTGCAGAATAAGCAAGCAGAACTTCAAAAATTCGTTGATCGTTTTGGCGCTAAAGCTTCGAAGGCAGCGCAAGCCCAAAGTCGTCAGAAAATGATTGATAAGTTGAAAGAAGAGGAGAAATCTCTGAAACTTCCTCAAGCACAGCGCGTAATTTCAGCTGATCTCAAAATTGCAAGTCCAAGTGGAAAGCAGGTCTTAAAATTAAATAAAGCAGCTGTAGGTTATTCCTCACCTGTTGCCAAAAACCTCAGTTTGTCACTTCAAAGAGGTCAGCGCGTCGCTATCATCGGTGCCAATGGTATTGGAAAATCAACTTTAGTAAAAACTCTTGCAAATTGTTTGCCCTTACTCCAAGGCGAATTGGAGTTAGGTCATAATGTCATGTTGGGCTATCACGCCCAAAATCATTTGGATAGTTTGGATGCCCAAGAAACAGCTTTGGAAAATGTTTTGCGGTCAAATACAGAACTATCTGAACAAACTGTACGCAGTTTGCTAGGTCAATTTCTCATCCAAAAAGATGAAGTTTTTAAGAAAGTAAGTGTCTTATCTGGAGGAGAAAAGAATCGTGTAAGTTTGTGTTGTTTGCTCGCGCAACAGGCTAATTTTCTTATTTTGGATGAACCGACCAACCATTTGGACATGTCGAGTGCTGATATTTTAGCCAATACCTTGGCAGACTTTAAAGGAACGATTTTATTTGTAAGTCACGATCGCGCTTTTATTGATACTGTTGCAACGCATATTTTTGTGGTGGCAAATGCCAACCAAAGTGCATTATTTGAAGGCAAATTGAAAGATTATGAAGAAGTTGCAGAGCGCAGTGGTTTCCCAAATATTTTAAAGGCATAGAGAAGGAGGGGGAACGATCAACTTTTCTGATCTATTTCATTTTGGATATATCGATAAAAGATTCTTTTTCCTCCTTCTGCTAAAAGAAGATAAGCGGCACACAGTAAGCTTAAAACACTTACAAGGGAGAGGGGCAGGGGGACGAATCCGAAAGAAGCTCCAAGGGGTGAAAAAGGAAGGACTATTCCAAAACATACAAGACCGATACTTGTAAGAGCAAGGATAGGATGAGGTCGACTTTTTAGGGGTGATAACCTTGTTCTAATAACAAAAATAACAAGGATTTGAGTTGCCAAAGATTCAACAAACCATCCAGTTTGAAATACCTTCTGAGATGCTTGAAATACATAAAGTAAAATGCCAAACGTTAGGAAGTCAAACAGGGAACTAATCGGTCCCAGCATAAACATGAAATTTTTTATATGAGACATTTTCCATCTATGTGGTTCTTTAAGAAAAGATTTATCAACAGTATCGAGTGGGATAGCAATTTCTGATAAGTCGTACAGCAAGTTATTGAGCAGAATTTGTGTGGGTAACATGGGCAAGAATGGCAAGAAAATTGCTGCACCTGCCATGCTAATCATGTTGCCAAAATTGGAACTTGTCATCATCATGATGTATTTCATGATGTTTCCATACGTCGTTCTTCCCTCTATGACACCGTCATAAATAACATTTAAATCTTGTTCTAAGAGAACAATATCGGCAGCATCTTTTGCTACATCAACGGCTGAATCAACAGAAATGCTTACATTTGCATTCTTCAAAGAGGGGGCATCATTGATCCCATCTCCCATATATCCAACAATATTTCCTTGGCTTTTTAAAAGTTTAATAATGCGCATCTTTTGTGATGGAGTTACTCTGCAAAAAATGTTTACATTTTTTATTTTTGTAAGAAGAGTGATGGGATCCATGGTTTCAAGATCGTGACCCATCAAGAGTCCAGTGATAGGGATATTAAGTTGCTGACATAGGTGCTGAGTTACTAATTCGTTATCGCCTGTGATAATTTTAAGGTTGATCCCGCATTCATGAAGTTTTCTTAAGGCGGTAGCAGTGCTTTTTTTGGGGGGGTCAAAAAAAGTAGCAAAGCCGGCAAATGTAAGACCACTTTCATCATGGATCACTGCTTGAGAATGATTTCTAGGAACCTCCCGCCAGGCAATGCCGAGGACACGATAACCTTGCTGACTCAAGTGCCTAATTTGATTGAGGATGTCATTTCGGCTTTGTTTTGTAAGGGTTTTTGGATGAGGTGTTTCAGGGTAGTCTTCAAAATGGGTTGAAATTTCTAAAATATCTTCAGGTGCTCCTTTGACGAGAAGAAGGCGTTTTTTATCATTATCGGCTAAGACTGAAACGCGCCTTCTTTCAAAATCGAATGGGATTTCATCTATTTTTTCCCAATTTTCAAGGTTTATAGCATCATGTTCCAAAATTGCATCGTCAAGTGGACTTTTAAGGCCGGTTTCAAAGTAACTATTTAAATAAGCAAGCTCAAAGACATGGGTACTTTCTTTTCCCTGAAGATCAAGATGCTGGGCAAGCTGGATTTTTGCTTCAGTGAGCGTTCCTGTTTTATCCATACAAAGAACGTCCATGCTTCCAAAGTCATGAATAGCTGACAGACGTTTTACAATTACTTTCTTATGAGACATTCGAACTGCCCCCCGCGCCAATGTAATTGAAACAACCATGGGTAAAAATTCAGGGGCGAGGCCTACCCCTAGCGCCAAAGCAAATAGGCCTGTTTCAAACCAGGGACGATAAAAAAAGATATTTGAGAGAAAAACGAAGACAATTAGAAAAAATATAAGGCGCATAAGCAAGAGGCCAAATTGACGGGTGCCTTGTTCAAACGCTGTTGCTTGGGGTGGCTCTGTTAGGCTTGAAGCAATTTCACCCAAAGCAGCATGTTTGCCTGTGAAGCATACAATATATAATCCTTGTCCTGTTAGGATAGATGTTCCCATAAAAACCGCGTTAAGGGCACCTGTCACGGTTTTATCTAAAGAAGGCAAATCATTGGCATTTTTTTCAACAGGATAGCTCTCACCAGTCAGAAGAGATTGATTCACAAATAAATCCTTTGCATGGAGAAGGCGCCCGTCAGCCGGAACAAGGTCTCCTCTGGTAAGAAATACAATGTCTCCAGGAACAAGATTTTCAATGGGGATCTTTTTCTTTTGATGATCTCTGAGAACGTATGCATACAAAGAAACAGATTTCTTTAATTTTTCAGCTGCCTTATTCGCTCTAAATTCTTGGGCTGCATCAAGGGAAATGCTGATCACTACCATTGAGAAAATTAAAACAGCGCTTTGAAAATCCTGAATGAAAGCTGAAATTAAAGCAGCCACAAGAAGTAAGATAATTAATGGGTTAAGAAATTTTGATAAAATGAGGGGGATGAATGACTTTTTGGAGTAGACTTCAAAAATATTATTCCCAAATTCTTTTTGCCGCTTCAAAGCTTGTGAATTTAATAAACCCTCGGGGGTGGCCTCAAGTTCTGAGAGGAGATCCTTAAGAGATAGACACCAAAAATGTTCTATATTCAGTTGTTTTTGAGGCATTGAGTGTTCATATTCCCTTGCTAATCTTTGGTGGCGCACCCCATATAATTTACGTCTAAATCAGAAGATATATGCCATTTATTTTTAAATAGATTATATGATAAACCCCGCAAATTCATAAATGAAAACCCCAAGGGACGTAAGTAACTGGCGAGTTCTGCGGGACTTAAGAATTTATTCCAATCATGCGTCCCCACGGGCAGTAGCCGCATAATATATTCAGCACCGATAATGGCAAATGCATAGGATTTCCATGTTCTATTAAGCGTTGTTAAAATAAGAGCACCTTGTGGCTTTATGAGTTCTGTACATGTTGATAAAAAGCCGGGAACATCTGCTACATGCTCAACTATTTCAAGGGCCAAGACAACATCATAGGTTTTTTTCTGAGTAACAAGCTCCTCAGCAGAGATGCACTGATAGTCAATGGGAAGTTCCATAAGAGCAGCATGAGCCGCAGCAACTTCAATGGCTTCTTTGCTGGCATCAATGCCTGTTATTTGAGCACCCAGGCGTGTTAAGGGCTCAGCAACCAGCCCACCCCCACATCCAATATCAAGGATTGATAAACCCTTCAGAGGGAAAGATTCCTTGCTGTTTCTTTGGAAATGAGCCGCTAAACAGTCGCGAATATACTGAATGCGGGCGGGGTTGAGCTGATGTAAAGGTTTAAAGGGGCCATTTTCATCCCACCATTGGGAAGATATTTTGCTAAACCGTTGAATCTCTGAAACATCTATGGAAGAATGGGGGGGTGTAGTTGGAGTCATCTCTTGCGTGCCAATCCTTAAAGCGTTAAGACTATTTCAAAACTCTATGAACTTAACCTACAAGAAAGCACAAAAAATAGCGCGGGTAAAATGGCACGTATAGTTCAGAAATTTGGTGGAACCTCTGTTGCGGGCATTGCGCGCTTGGAGAAGGTATCCTTAAAAATAAAGCGCGAAATTGATGCCGGACATCAAGTGGCGGTTGTGGTTTCTGCAATGGCAGGTGTTACGAATCGGTTGGTACGTTATACCCAAGCCTTGGCGGGAAATATACAAACAGCGGAATATGATGTCATAGTGGCTGCTGGGGAGCAAATAAGTTGTGGCCTTCTTGCTTTGGCATTAAGTCAAATTGGTGTGCCTGCGCGCTCACTTCTTGCTTGGCAAATTCCCATTTTAACAGATTTAACGCATGGCTCTGCACGGATCGTCCATATTGATTCAAATTGCCTGGAAGAATGTTGGTCTCAAGGTGTTACGCCTATTATTGCTGGTTTCCAGGGACTCACCCCTCAAGGACGACTTACGACCTTAGGGCGCGGGGGTTCAGATACAACCGCTGTGGCTCTTGCTGCTGCCGTAAAGGCTGATCGATGTGATATATTTACCGACGTAACAGGTGTTTATACAGCAGACCCCAGAATTGTGCCAAAAGCGCAAAAATTAAAGGAAATTAGCTATGATGAAATGTTTGAACTTGCCGCGCAAGGTGCAAAAGTTTTACAAACCCGCTCTGTTGAAACAGCAATAGAACATCAAGTGCATGTCCGTGTTCTTTCAAGTTTTTATGACGAGCCTGGAACAGACCTCATTCCCCAAGCCAAATTAAAAGATTCATTCCATGTGAGTGGGATTACACACCGGGGAGATGAAGCACGCTTAACTCTCAAAAACATAAGCAATAATGTCCCTATTGTTGCAGATATTTTTGAAAGTCTTGCACGACAAAATATTCATCTTGATATGATTGTTCACAACGTTTCATTGGAAGATCACTCAGATTTGACATTCACAATTATGAAAGGAGAAGTCCCCCGGGTTATAGCTGCCTTGCAGGAAATGAAGCAAATATCTTATGAAGACTTGATCATTGACCCAAATGTTGCCAAAATTACGGTCGTTGGCGTTGGGTTACAACGGGGGATAGGTCTTGCTACTTTAATGTTCAAAACCCTAGCCGAGATGAATGTACCTTTGCAGGTCATTTCTTGCTCTGCCATTAAAGTCAGTGTATTAGTAGATGAATCTATGGCTGAAGAAGCCGTACGTGCTCTTCACAAGGTCTATGGTTTAGATAAGGAGTTTTAGGGTGAAATTACAGTATTTATGGCAAAGAGGATGTTCATTTTTAGGAACAGACTATGCCATTTTAGGTGGTGCTATGACTTGGGTGTCTGACCATAATCTGGTCTCAGCCATATCTAATGCAGGAGGATTCGGCGTTATTGCTTCAGGCTCAATGTCACCTGCTCAACTCAGTGACGAAATTCAAAAAACGGTCAAATTAACCTCGCGTCCTTTTGGGGTTAACCTTATTACTATGCACCCTGAACTTGAGGCACTTATTGATGTCTGTGCTCGA
>Ga0194130_10001772_pt1 | contig 33370 bp, 31 predicted proteins | sample TA2KigsurfametaG_FD_160084 | JGI IMG/M metagenome (GOLD analysis project Ga0194130, IMG submission 160084) | Freshwater microbial communities from Lake Tanganyika, Tanzania - TA2015050 Kigoma 12 surface | ecosystem: Environmental > Aquatic > Freshwater > Lake | place: Tanzania: Lake Tanganyika...
TCGCATCCTGCACCCCAGCCCCGCCTCCCCGGCCGCCAACCGAGATTGGGCTGGCGCCGTTGAAAAAGTCCTTGTGGAATCCGGTGTTTGGGACCAAGTGAATTCACGGAAAAAATAAGTCGATTTCGTTGCGAATCCCTGCGATTTCCGTTTCTGGCAGCTCGCCAAACCGATATTCTACAAAGGTGAGATGGAACTTTTTCGAGGCTAGCTGCCTCCGAGAGAGACACAACCGGGCTATTAAAACTTATGTCTCTAAATCCTGAAGAAATCGACCTTCTGCTGAACGGGCTGCTCGACGGTGCACTCACCGACGAAGAGCAGTCTCGGATCGAGCTTGCCATGGAGCAAGACCCGGAGCTTGGGGTCCGCTTTGAGGAAATGACCTCGCTGCGTCGCAGCTTGCTCGTCGGCAGACGATCGGGGCGATTGGGATCCGATTTTGCAAAGAGAGTGGTATTGGCGGCTCGGGAACGAGCAGACCTGATGGGAGACGAAGCTCCAGCATGGCTCAGGCCAACGCCATCCCCAGATATAGCACCCGGTAACAACGAGGGACGTAAGCGAGGCCGACGCGAACAACCAGTTACCTCGGTAATAGCATCCCGCTCCGAGGTTGAGTCCCAGTCCTCAGAGCCCCAGTCTTCAGAGTCCGATTCGGTGATCATTTCCAAAAGGGCGTGGCGAGTCTGGCTACCGGCGATGTCGATGGTCCTCGCTGCTTCGGTTGCAATGGTCATGTTCTCGGTGATGTGGCCACCATCTCCCCCTGTTCAACCGTTTGCGGGTACGTCTGAAGTGCCCCAAGGCTCCGATGATTCATCCGCCAATGATGTTGCTACCGACTTGCTGAACACCAAGGAAAAGGACTCCGTGTCGAGACCCGGCATCGCGTCGAACTCGAACCCATCGAGCGATGCAAATCGGGGTATTGGAGCTTCTGACTCCCAGCTAGCTTCGTCCAACCCAACCGATTCGATTGAGAACGGCAGCACCCAGGAGATGGCCTCGACATTGGCCGAAGCATCCCAACCATCGCTACCCCCAAGCTTGGATAAACCGGATGATCCACGGAGCAAGGCGATCGATGATTTGATTGCTTCGAAATCCATCGCCAATCCGATTTTTACTTTGGTCGCTGAAATCACCGTAGATTCGGTTGCTGCTGAGAACGACTCGCTCCGTACCTTGATCGAAGAGCATGAAATCCTTGTTACGGATGATTTGAATTTGGAAAAGAACCAGCTTGAAACACTGGTTTCTTCCCAGCTGGTAGGGGCTTTAAACCAAGTCGACGTTGGGGATCGCGATGGTGTCCAAATGTTTTTCTTACGGGCACGCGCGGATCGAATCGATAGTTTCTTGATGGATACGTTTGCTCAGTACAACGATTTCCCCTCCTATCGTTTGGATTTATCGTTCGACCCAGCGGTGTTGAATTTGGCGAATCAATTGAGCACCGTTGCCTCCTCTGATGATTACGCGCGACGATTGACCTTCCGCGGCAACGCGGACAGCGGGCTGGTTACGATGTTCCCGCACGTCGACAAAGGCTCAGGTGTGAAGCTTGAGGATCGCATTGCAGCTTCTCAGTCGCGGGATCGATCGATGACCAAAGAGCGTCGAGAGATGTCCTACCTGCTACTGATGGTCAAGCCTGCTGCCGCAAAGTAACCCTTCGCGATTACGCACCTACCGATTCTCGTTTTCGAGAAACGGCAACCTCTTCATGAACAGCCCAGCACCGATCAAGACTGATCCAATTTAAATCGGATCACATGTAGAGGTGACGAAGGCAGAGTTGGGACCATGTTTCCATCAGGTCAAGGTTACCACCGATGTCTTCAACACTCTGAAAGCCAGCCTCCAAAAGGTGGTCTTCTCGCGGAGTAACCTTGCACGAGGAAAGCTGCATGATGTGGACGATCCCCAAATGAACGCGCCCCACCGCGGTGGTGTCATCATAAATCAGTCCGACGATCCTGTCCTTACCGCTCGACTCGATAATTACTTCTTCGTTCAACTCGCGCTGCATCCCGTTTCGATACCAATCGTCCCCTTCCGCATCCTCGATGGATATATGACCACCGATTCCAATCGATCGGAGGGCGTGCAATCGCTTTTCCCCTTGGCCTTTGCCGCGGGTGTACTGGAACAACCGGGTCCGGTCCGCATCACTGCATTCAAGGATCACATACGGGATCAACTGCTTGAACGAGGGATCGTCCTCGACGAGACTCCGAGGCCGAAACGATTGGTTGGCTCGGTCCAAAATGGCTGGAAGATAACGGTCAACTGTTGGAAGAAATCCCGCGAATGGGCCTAATTGATCTAGCAACAAAGCAGGGATGACTAGAACTTCTTCGTCTTTTGCCATTTTCAAAGCCTCGATTCAATTCTCGATTCGCGAGCGGTAGGCTCCGGTTCTCCCAGCCAGTCTGTCTTACGGGTCAGTTTCCTGCCCTGGGGACCCCCGGTTTCCATCCCTACACGGTTTGCGATACAATACACAGTTTGATTGCCAATGGCTATTCGCTTTTTAAGCTAGATCGTCACGAACGGAGAACTATCTGGTGCGACTCCTCCACTGCGTATGCCTTTCAAGTCCGATTCGGTCCTTGTCGTTCTCCGGGATGACAGTCCGCAATACATTCATCTTGGCGCTTTCGTTGGTTATGTCCACACGGCTCGTCGCCGTCGAGGACTTGCCGCGAGCCGTCGATATGTTCCCTGCGGAAACTCAAGCCTTCGTCTGGATGCCCAGCAGCAAATCGTTCTTGGACAATTGGGCGGAAACCGAACTCGGAAAACTTGCTGCGGACGAACGCCTGAAAGAGTTCTGGGCTAGCCAACAGGAAGAAATCAGCAACCGCTTCTCCAACGCTGGTTGGCAACTAAGCGTCAAGTTCGATGATCTACCCGAGATTTGCTCCGGCCAAGCCGCCATGGGATGGATCTCTCGACCAAGCATCGCCGCGAAACCTTATTCGCTAGGGTTAGTCGTCGATGTCGCTGGACGCGATTCTCAGGTAACGACTTTCCTTGATCGCATCCAAAGCGAAATGGATAGTAAGAAAGCGACGACGGAAAATGTGGATCTCGACGGACTCAGTGTCAAGCACTACGTCCTACCGAAATTGGCGAACGATACCAAGATCCGAGATTCGTACTACGTCCTCTCCAAAGGTCAACTCCTCGCAGCAGACGATTTAGAAACGATCAAGGATTTGGTGAAGTCGCAGTCAGCCACTCCCGCCGGAGCACTGTCGCAGTCCAATCTCTACAAGAACGTGCAATCCAAAATCGAACGGGATGAACATCCCTCGGAGATCGAGTACTTTGTCCAACCGATCGGCTTCGGGAAACTCCTTCGCTCTGTATCGGGTAAACAAGCCAAAAGCCAAGTCGATATCCTCAAACTGCTCGAAGGCCAAGGCTTTGATCGGATTTTGTGCGCAGCTGGCTCCGTGCAATTAAACAAAACCGATTTGGATATGCATCACCAAGGGTTTATCCTTCGCGAAGAAGAGTTGCCCGTTTCGGTGCAGATCCTCGATTTCCCAAATCAAGAACAGCTGACCCCGCCATCATGGATTAGTGCAAATTCCGCAGGAGTACTCGGATTCTCATGGAATTTCAGCGATGCGTTCCCCAAGTTCAAGGGGATCGTCGATGCTTACATCGGAGATGAACAGTTCGATGAAATCCTCGATGGAATCAAACGCGACCCGAACGGACCACAGATCGACATTAAACAAGAACTCCTTCCCTACATCGGAACCGAGTTTTATGCCATCAGCGAAGTTGTAGAACCGATCACCCCCGAGAGCAAGCGATCACTAATCTGCATCAAGCTCAGGGACCCCGACAATAAACTAACAGGCGTTTTGAATCGATACTCCAAGAGCGAGCCAGGAGCTAGCACCGAAGACATCGGTGAATATCGCATTTGGAAGTTCTCCAATGAGGAAGAGAAAGAAGAGATCATCGAATTCAATCAAGTCCCCGGCCAAGGCAAGGAAGAGGAAGAAGAAAAGCCTTTGCTGAGCGAGTGGGCCGTATCTATTGTCGATGGATACTTCGTCTTTGCATCCAACCCCGAAACGCTCACCAAGGTGATTGCGAACGCTCAAAACAAAAACATCCAAGGAGAGTTTGAGCGATTGGAAACCGTCCAAGCCGTCCGTGCTATGCAAAAGAAATTGGTCAACGGCAACGGATTCAGCTTTTCCGAAGTCGACCTAGCCGATCGTTCCTTCGAAATGCAGTACGAGTTGTTCCGCCAAGGGATCCTGCCGCAGTCTCGCTCGCTCCTCGCGCTGGTACTGGAACGCATCTTGAAGACGGACAAGTCCAAAGCTCAGGAGTTGCAAGGAAACAAACTTCCACCCTTCGAACAAGTCAAGCAATTCTTCACCACAACCGGCATGGCGATTCGCACTGAGAAAGATGGTTGGGGGATCGACGGTTTCATTCTCGGAAAGTAACAAGAAAGCCCCTCATGCTTAACCCTGTTTCTGCCATGGGGCATTCCCTGCCGATCCGAGGACTGGGATGTTTTCTTATCGTAATAGTATGCTTGGTTGGCCCTGATGCCACCCAAGCTCAGTCTATCGAAGATGCGCAGCGGCGTATTCAAGAATTAACATTGCGCAGCCATATCCGCTTCCTCGCAGACGATCTTCTCGAAGGACGTGGCCCTGGCTCCAATGGCGATGCTATCACACAGCGGTACCTCGAAACCCAATTCCAGTCGATGGGATTGCAACCGGTTGACACCCTGCGCTCGTACCGTCAAGCAGTTCCGATGCTGGGGGTTACGAGCACCCCGGACAAGGTCTGGGAATTCGCTCCCCCGAAATCCGACGCTGGAGCCGAGAAACTGCAACTGAGGTATTTCGAGGACTTTATCGCTGTCGCAGGTACACCAGCCCCTCACGTCGAACTCAATAGCGCGGAATTGGTGTTCGTCGGCTACGGAATCCAAGCCCCCGAGTACGACTGGGATGACTACAAAGGCGTAGACCTCAAGGGAAAAGTACTCGTCATGATGAACAACGATCCGGAGAAAGACCCGGATCTCTTCGGCGGCTCGAAAAGGCTCTATTACGGCCGCTGGGATTACAAGTACGAAAGCGGTTCGCGCCAAGGTGCGGTAGGTGCCATCATCATCCACACAACACCATCAGCAGGCTACCCGTTCACTGTCATCCAAACCTCGTGGACTGGCGAGGAGTTTGAACTCCGAGACTCCGAGGGTCCGAAGATGATGATGAAGGGATGGACCACCGAAGATGCGACTCGAAAACTTTTCGCATTCGCGGGCTTCAACCTCGATGAACTTCGCGCGAAAGCCGAATCCATCGACTTCCGACCTATCCCATTAGGATTAACATTGACGACCAAAATCGAGTGCGAGGTCCGGGAACGAATCACCGCCAATGTATTTGGCGTGCTCCAAGGTACCGACGCAAAACTCGCAGATGAACACGTCGTCTTCATGGCTCACCACGACCATATCGGAATCGCGATCGATCGAGATGCCCGGGGTGACAACATCTACAACGGCGCTATCGACAACGCATCCGGTACCGCCTCTCTGCTGACCATCCTTAAAGCCGTCACCGAGAGTGGATTCAAACCGAAACGATCGATTTTGTTCGCCGCCGTCGGCGCGGAAGAACAAGGGTTACTCGGCTCGAAATACATGGCCGAACATCCACCGATCCCGAACGGCAAACTCGCCGCATTGATCAATATGGACGGGATGAACTTTTTAGGGCCCACAAAGGATGTCCAAGTCATCGGGCTGGGAAAAAGCAGCCTCGATCGCTTAGTCAACGCGGCAGCCCAACGCCAAAATCGAACGGTCGTCGGTGACCTCGAACCGAGCAAGGGCTATTACTACCGTTCGGATCAATTTTCTCTCGCCAAAGTCGGCGTCCCCGCGGTCTACCTTCATTCCGGCCAAGCGGTTCGCAACAAGCCTGAAGGTTGGGGAAAAGAACAACTCCAGAAGTGGACGGAAAAGCACTATCACCAGAGATCCGATGAATACGATCCATCTTGGGATCTCGAGGGTGCGATCGAAGACCTGCAGCTTTTAACCGAAGTTGGACTCGAAGCCGCCAATGCCCCCGAAATGCAATCATGGAATCCAGGGGATGAGTTCGAAGCCGCTCGGCGCGATGCGATTTCTCAATCGCACGCAGAACGACGCTGAGCAGTCCTAGCGACCCTTCCCCCCCAACGCCGGGCGAAGCAGTCCGGGCTGCGCATCCAATTCAAGGCTGTCGTACTCGCCTCGCTCTATCTTTTCCCAGGCCAAGGCTCCCATGACCGCATTGTCTGTGCACAACTCAGGCGCTGCGATCAAAAGCTCGGTCCCCTTCGCGTCGCATGCATTTTGCAATTGCTCTCGCAGCCGACGGTTGGCAGCTACACCACCCCCTAAACATATCCGCTTGAGTCCCGTCTTCTTCACTGCCAAGAGGGCTTTACCCACCAGGCAATCGATAACGGCTTGTTGGAAAGCCGCTGCAATATCGATTTTCTTCTGATAGCTGATCTCGACGCTCGACCAGTCTTTTTGGCCCGTCCCAGCGATTTGGTAACGGACGGCGGTCTTCAATCCAGAAAAACTGAAATCCAACCGTGTTTGATCATCGAGCAATGGACGAGGAAATGGAATCGCTCGCGGATTGCCCTTCGAGGCGATCGCCGAAAGTTGCGGCCCACCTGGAAACGGCAATCCGAGCATCACTGCAACTTTGTCGAATGCCTCGCCAGCAGCGTCGTCGATGGTGCCCCCCAAGTAATCCCAGTCGGTCGCCGTGTGACAATGGTACAGACTGGTATGCCCGCCACTCACGACAAACCCGATGCAGGGATAGATACTCGAACCGTGCCCCATACCGCACGCGTAGATGTGTGCCTGAACATGGTTAATCCCCACCAAGGGTTTTGACCACGCCAGCGCAAGTGCTTTGGCCGCCGACAATCCCACCAATAGCGATCCAGGGAGTCCTGGATGGGTCGCGACGGCGACCGCCACCAAACGATCCATCGTAATTTTGGCTTGCTCAATCGCGGTATCGATGACCGGTAAAATACGCTCCAAGTGGGCTCTCGCTGCAATTTCTGGGACAACCCCGGCGAACTGCTCATGAAGCGTCTCCTGCGTCGCAACGCACTCCCCCAAAACAGAACCACTACGGGTAATCACCGCCGCGGCGGTCTCGTCACACGTCGATTCAATGGCTAACAAACAATCCTCAGCGGATGGGAGGGAGGTCATGATTGCGTCGCCGTTGGATCGAGCCATGAAGAACCTAGGCGAGTTCGTATGAGATGCTCGACCCGCGGCCATTCCGTCGCCGAAAATTGCTCCGCAAGCGGTTTAGCAAGTGCTACTAAAGGTGCTATCCGGTTCAGTGATTTCTCATCTGCTAGCAGAAAAGCCTCAAGCCAATCCTCTAACGCAAGGAAGTCGAACAGGGCTACCTCCGCGATACGAGTCGCATCCTGAACCTGAAAATCCAATCCGTGGGGCAACAGAAATCGAAGCAAGTAGGAGGACTTTGGTAGCCGCGTACGGCGAATGATGTCGAGGCATCGCAATTGCCCCGATCGACTTAGCTTGGGATATCTCTCAGCGATCAACGTATGGGTTTGAGGTTGCCGTGCTCGAATCAACGCAATCGTCGCTTGATCAGCGATCGTTGCGTTGTTCCGTTCGACCAATCCCAACAATTGCTTTTCGTAGCCCAACAAGGGATGCCTCGCTGCAAACTCCAGCGTTGCCGTTGCGAGCGGAGTTAGCGGGGCATCCTCTTCGATCTCATGAAAACCTCGATCCATCCATTTGGACGCATGGCCACGGTAAAAGAGGCATTCGAGCGCTACTGCGATATTCTCGGGAGTACCATCATCAAAATCCATCTGCAACGAACTCGACTCCCTCGCGAGCGCAGAGGTTCGCTCACGCATCAGCGCTAACGGTACTCGGAAGAATATCTTCGACGTGTTTTTTAAGTCGGAGATCGAAGCGAGATGACTTGCGAATCGATGCGTTTCTGATACCGACAAAGCCTCAAGTAATTTACCAGCACATCGGCATGTTCGGTCGGTGATCTTGCGTCCGGCGGTCATGACCGCAACTCGCTCGAGGAGTTCAACAACCATCGCATCAGGAATAGGAATATGCGAGATCAGCGGAAAGTCTGGAAACGCGACATCAGGCCCATACCGATCCCAAGCTCCAAAGATCGACGCGAGTACCCGGTCGTCACATACATAGCCATTCGAGAGCAAATCCAGCGATGCGCTTCGCACCTTTGGATGTTCGTGGGAGAGCCAAGCGATCAATTGCTCGTCGGAGATAGCCATTTTCTTCTGCGAAGATCCACCTTGGAACAACGGTACGTAAAAAAGATGAAACAGGATTCGGCGAGAATCGGTGCCGTCAAAGGATGATGGAATCCGTTGGGTTGAACAACACCAAAAAGCGATTTTTCGGTTCGCAACGCACGGCTCTCGCGGTCACACCGCAAATCAACGAGTCCCTTCTTCGAACCAAGGGCAAAGCCAACGCCGAAGAGAGACGAGGCCGAACTCAGCGATCAAACCGATAATACCCAAGATCACTAGATAAACGAATACGACATTCATGTTTAGCACCCGGGACTGCATCCGAATCTGATAACCCAGTCCAGCATCGCTAACCACCATTTCCGCAGCAATCAAGAAAATCATGGCAGGGCCGATTTGCATGCGGACACAATCGATCACATTGGGCAAGATCTGCTTCCAAATGACCTCGAAAATGACCTCCATCTCGGACGCTCCAAGCGTGTAGGCTTTGTTGATCGACTCATCGGTGACGTTATCTCGCACCGCTTGATAAATCGACTGGGCCATGGAGAAAAAGATTCCCAAGGCGACCATGGAAGTGAACATCCGTTGGTCTGTCCCAGCTACGGCGAAATAGATTGGCATCATCGCCGTGGGTGGAATCTTGGACAAGAACATGACGATGGGACTGAGAGGGGCCTCAATCCAACGGTACGCACCCATAAGTACCCCGATCACGATCGACGCCGAAACACCAACCCCCAGCCCCACAAACAGCCTCCAAAGAGTCGCTCGCATGTCATTCCAAAACATGGGTGGTTTCGGATTTTCCTCGGTTCCCTGCGGCTGGAAAATCTTTTGGAGACCTTCGTTGAGCTTGGCAAAGGAAGGTATGGTGGTTTGCTTGGGATTGATCCTAGTCTGTCGAGCCGAAAGGAGTTCGTAGCTGACTAGCAGAGCAACGACCCCTCCAATAGCCAGAGCCAGGAACAACCACATGGGTATATCGCGTCGGATCATGCCCGTCTACTTCTCTGTTCGCTTACTTCTTGGGTTGCTCGAGGTACTCTTTGACAAACGTCGTGTCAAAATCTATGACACCTTTCCCGGTACCGAACGACAGCTCGAGCGGAGCCGGGGTCAATCCGTACTCCACACAAAACTTGCTGACCAAAGGCATCGTTTCCTTTTGGAATTTCTCTTCCGTGAACAACCGCACCGCGTCCTTTGGATCGGAATAGAACCTGGTTTGCGTCACAACGGTCTTCATGTCCTCTAGCTCTAGCTTTGCAAATCGAGCGCCGATGCCGACGAGGGTGGCATCGCGTGTCTTTTCATCGTTCATCCGTTGATTCATCGCATAAAAAGTTTCAACGACCGCTTTTGCGAAATCGGATCCACCTTTCTTACCGAGAGAATCTTTACCTACCACCACCATATCGATGATCTCCTCGGGAATCGATTCCGAGCTGAATAGGACATGCGCATCATTGCGGCTGCGGACCGACTGCATCACGAATGGATTCCACACCATAATGGATGGAATCTTTTCATCCTTGCCTTGAAAAGCCTGGGCTGCTTGCTCGGGATCCATTTGGCTGAATGGATAATCCGCTGGATTCTTCCCTAGTTTCTCCAAGCATCGCTCAAAGCAGTATTGAGAGACACTTTTCTCGAGTCCTCGGGTCGGTTTCCCAGCGAGCTCGTCGATGGATTTGATTCCCGCTGTGATGCACGCGTCCGCTCCCGCGCTGGTAGAAGTTGGCATGATCGCCACTGAATTTCGAGATCCCGCAGCACCCAGGATATCGATGTTGGTGATACAAACCGCGTCCGCTTGAGAGTTTCCATACAGGGTGATGCATTGATCGTAGGACGCCAGAAGGAGCTCAATATCGATATTGTATTTCTTCTCGATCGAGCCCATCGCGCCCGCTTTCCCGTCGATCAATCCCACCTCATCGGCAACGCCAAAGATACTCCAAGAGGGATACTCGCTCCATGCGAGGGTGAACTTTGCCGGAGGCGCAGTGGCGCTCGGGCCGCCACCAACAGCACCACTTTTCGCAGGGGGCTTGCTATCGCCGCATCCGATGGTCGCCATGCCGCAGGCGGCCATGCTGATCATGAATGTCGCCACAAGCGATCGACTCGACATAAACGTTTTTCTCATAGAGCAAATTTCCTTTGGTGTAATTACCGTTGGCGGGGTGGACGTATTGAAAATCGAATGAACTTTCAGAGACCTATGCCTCGGGGATTTTGGTCTCTTGGACAGAAGCGTCTTTGTCATTGGACTTGCTTTCCTTCGACAATCCGATGAGTGCATCGAACTCGTCATCGGCGGCCGATTTCTCGGCGTATTCCATGAATTCGTTTTCAGCCCGTTTGGCATCCATACCAGCGAGTTCACGGGAGACACGGGCGTTGGCCGATGCCTTGTTGCGCATATCGCGAAGCCGTTGAAGCTCCTCGGATGTGCGGTCGTTGGAGATTCCGTTGACCATATCTGCGATCTGTTTTTCTTCGGTTGCAGAAAGAATATCTGCGACCGCATCGTGCTTCTCTTCCTTGATTTTTTCTAGCTCTCGCATCAGGGATTGGATTTGATTCTTGTGCCCGGTGACATTCGTCATCAATTGCTTGAGATCCTCTTCAAGCTCGTTAACCCGTGTTTGCTTCTCAGCCAAAGTGCTCGAAAAGTCCTTGAATGCAGCTTGGCACTTCGCGTACTCCGGATCGTTTTTAACAGCATTGACGTCACCGTTGTATTTGTCGACGAGCTGCTTCGCTCTCGCGGCAGCACCCGACTTGAGCTTTTCCAATTTCTGGACGTCTTCCGTCAGCTGTGTCAGCTTGGCTTTTTTGCTCTCTTCTTGAGCGATCATCGCACTGATCGCATCTTTGTATTGATTGAGTCGATTCTTCTTTTCTTGAATAATGCGATCGTAGTTGGCGGAGATAACAGTGGGATTGGCGCTCAAAGCGTCCGCAGCCGCATCTACTTTGCCCGTGAAAAGGTACTTAACCGCTCGAAACAGTCGGCCGAGTGCGTTGAACATTGTATCAATATCTCCTTTAGGAATCGTTTGAAGAAAAGTGCAAAGGTAAGGTTATATTCGTTGTTGGACAGAATGTATTGGGTGGAGGCTGCTGCTCTCAGAAACTACTCTCTGAGATACGATGCCTCGTCACTGGAAGGATCCCATTCTCGCATGCGTTCTTCCGAACGCCGCGCCGATTGTAAAGATTGTTCTAAATCTTTCTGGAGAGTATCCATATCTCGTTCTTGCTCCTGCTCCACAAATTGTCGGAACGTGGCGACCGCAGACCGCAGATGCTCGACACTTTCTTTGGACTCGTTGAGGCAGCCTTCGCGTTGCTCAAGCACCTTTTGTTTTTCATCACCCATCAAGCGAGTGGCGAGTTGGGCAAGCCGGTGGGCTTGTTCAAGCTGTTCCGTCGCAGCCCAAAACAGCTGTCTGGCTTGCTTGACGATCTCCATACTTCGTATTTGTATCCCGGGTGTTTGCGCGATCTTCTCTAATTCAGCACGATTGGTTCGCAGCAACATCAGATAGTCACGCGGTCGCTGATCACGGTCTGCGTAAAGTTTTTGGTCGAGTTCATCGAGTTTCTTTTCCTCCTCCCGAAGCCGTGACTCGATCTGTTCTCGCATCGCTTTTTCGGTGATCGAATCGAGTTGAAAAATAAATCGTGTCGCAAACCAACCTATCCCCACCATCACACCGACCAAGCCGATCAAATTCAGAGTCGCAACGTTGCCTAATGCCCACGACAATAACCAAGCCGTCACGCCTCCGGCTATAGGTAAAACTACCGAGGGGGCAACGAATATTTCATTGAGGATCCGCTTGCGAAGATCGTCCAATCCAGGCTCCTATGATCGCGATCGGTCTAGTTCCATCAACTCGGTCAATGGAACAACTATCGAAACAATGGGTCGGTGAAAAAGATTAAAGGTGAAAAGGCTTAAAAGGGTTGCTGCCCAACGACAAATGTGACGCTTGTTTGACCAGTGATTTCCCCTGGCACCACTCGCATGCGTTCGCGAGTGATCCCTAAACTGAGCAAGTACATCAAGGCAGCCTCTCCTCGCTTGGTTGCTAACTCCAAATTGGCTTGCCTGTCTCCATTTTGAGATGCATTACCCCGAATCATGAGATAGTACTGCGGCCAAGCTTGCAACTTCTGAAAAAGATCGTCCAAGATGCGTTTGCTTTGCTCTGACAAATTTGCGCTCCCCCGGAGAAAGACCAACTCCGGGACATTCAGTGTCCCCACCGTAGTCAATTTGCTCCACTCAGCATCGCTCAATGATTTCAATTGCGTCTCTTCTCGGATCGATTCCGAAGCCAAACCGGGGTGGAAGTTTCGGGATTGCAGGTTCTCGAGCGGGCGATCAAAGAAGTAACGGTTGAAGCGACCCTCACTTGCGCTTGCATCGACCGAACCCGCCTTGACCAATACATTTGAGATGCGAGCTAGGATGTCCTCGATATGGACCACCGCTCCTGCTCGCTTACCAAAATGGGCGAAGTTCTCTTGCGTGTTCTTCCATTGAATGCCTTCCACCAAACGCTTAGCCTGTGCCGCCGTCAATTCCGATTTAGTCCGCTTAGCATCATCCAACAATAATTTGACCAACGCGTCGGGCTCGCGATAGGAATAGAGGGCGGTAAAGTAAGCCTCAAGCACCGATTCGACCACCGGGCCATTCTTCAGCAAGAAATCGCGACTGACCACCAGCGTGTCGACAATGTAACCAGTAAACCTAGAACTATCGACTAATACACCTAACTGATCGTTCGCGAGTATCTGACTGATGTAGGGTTCCCACGTTACATAGACATCACTCGTGGTTGGGGACGCTGCGCGGTATCGCGCCATCAACGCCTCGGGGGAATCCACTTTGATGATCGAATCGGTATGCACATTGGACAACCCAAAGTCCTGCATTACGACCCTCGCCAGTGTCTCGCTGGGAGAATCTCCGACGAGAACAAATCGAACATCGGCGTTATTAAGCCGATCAACGTCGGAATACTTTTGCTTGTACGCGACCATCGCATCGGCACCTCGAGTCTCATCGAGGATGGCAACAATGGTTGCCGCAGGATAATCCAACTTAGAAAAAGTTTGGATCAATGCATCGGCGGGGAACGCCGCGAACTGCAACTCCCCTTTCTCAATCGCCTTGGCTCGCTTCGCATAGTTGGCCCCATCGTCGACATTGGTAATGCGAATACCTCGATCGGCAAGTTGCTTTCGAAACTCTTCGCTCCGCAAGACGGCGTAACCGGAAAAACTATCCAGCCCCAAACTCAGTTCGGCCCGATATCGACTGGTACCGGTTGTCGCTGCAATCTGCTGGTCCGCTTGCTGCTTGACCAACTCCTTTTGCTGCTGGTCCTTCATCGGAGCGATGACCAGTTTCCAAATCGAAACGCCAATGGCCAATACAATCAGCCAAATGACGGCAGCAAGAACTATTTTGCCTTTGGACACGATGGGTATGAGCGACGTTTTCGAAGGAGTGTTGGACCGGATCCCGCCACCGCTGGTGCGGACTTGCACTTCGGTGTGGACTCGCAGTGCGAGCGTCATGGCCGAGAATTTTACGACTCATGGCGCAGAGCGAGGCTTCCGGAAGGCAATATAGTACCATTTTGTGACAAAACCTCAGCATGAAATCAGGAGTTCACCATGGATTGGAGCCTTTCCAACCTCGAAAAAATTCCCCGTATCCATGAAGTTCCGCTCCTGGCTAAACGCCCCACCGAAGCCCATAAAGGAATGTTTGGCCATGCCCTCTTGGTTGGGGGGAAGCCCGGTATGACCGGAGCGATCTCGATTGCCGGCCAACTAGCGCTCCGCTCGGGCGCAGGTTTGGTTACGGTCGCTGTTCCTGGAAACGTCCAAGCCTGTGTCGCCGCCGGGAACCCGTGCCTCATGACCTTAGGACTTCCCGAATCCTCAGACGGATCATTGGCCGGTCACGCTTGCACCTTGATTCTAGCTCGAAACCACCCCGGCACCTTTCTCGCCGTAGGCCCCGGACTCGGCCGCTCCTCGCTGACCGATGCCATGATCGAAACACTTTATCACCAGTGGATGGAAACGGCGGTTATCGATGCCGATGGGCTGAATGCGCTTTCGGATTCAGAGTCCTGGAAAAAGGCTTGCCAGGAGTCGATGCGTACCCAACAGCCCTCGGCAACGGCAAACCAACAAGCCGCAGTCACTACCGCTCGTCGCATCCTCACTCCCCACCCTGGCGAATGGGAACGCCTGTGCGGTGTCGCCACCGATCAACCATTGCTACAACGCGCCGCGGCGGTGCAAATCGCTGCAAGCCTCGGTCTGGTGGTCGTCCTTAAAGGACACCATACCTTGGTTACCGATGGTCATCAAATGTACGAAAACCGAACCGGCAACCCTAGCCTCGCTGTGGGTGGCAGCGGAGACGCACTAACTGGAATCATCGTTGCAATGCTCTGCCAAGGCTTACCGCCTTTGGATGCTTCGATCCTCGGCGTTTATTTGCATGGGTTGGCCGCTGACATCGCCCACAAAACCCTGGGAACCCCAAGCACCCTCGCGACCGATTTACTCGTATCGATTCCAGTAGCGTTCCGAAGTCTCGAAACCATGAACAAGCATTAAAAAAAGGGCATTGAACCGAACAGGGCCTGGCAAACTTGAAATTCAACGCGTGCAAAATAAAGCGTCCGGACTCATTGATCCCACGCATCTTCAAACAGTCGCGACCCGATACGAACCATCGTCGACCCGTGCTCGATGGCGATCTCAAAGTCGTCGCTCATTCCCATCGAAAGCTCCGGAAGCTCGAGCGAAAACTGCTCACACCAGACATCCCGCATTTTTCGCAACGACTCAAACTCGCGGTGGACCTGATCCGCAGGGGCATGGAGTGTGCTCATCCCCATGATCCCCCGAATCTTGAAAAGTGATTGCATCTCCATGGAATCGACGTAGCGAGATAGTAGCCTCGTTGCATTCTGACGGGACAATCCTGTCTTGGTGCTATCTTCCGTCGCATTGATCTCCAACAACGCCTCGAGGGGGCGGGTCATTCCCTTCGCATCGAGAGCAATCTGCTCCATCAATCGCTCAGAATCCAGCGAATGAAGCATCGCCAGCAGTGGCAACGTTCTTTTTACTTTGTTTCTCTGCAAATGCCCTATCAAATGCCACCGGATGTCAGGAGAAAGCTGACCCGCCTTTTCCCATAGCGATTGCGGACGACTCTCCCCCAAATCCAAACATCCAGCCTCAGCTAAATACCTCGCCTGCTCGCTTCCTACATATTTCGTAACCCCTACGATACGCACGGAGGAAGCCGGACGCCCCGACCGCTGGGCCGCCGACCAGACACGTTCGCAAACTTCTCTAAAATTCTTGCGGATTTGAGGCCCGGAGGCCGATTTTGCAGTCATCTTCGTTTTGGAATTAAATGTTTTCGCAATCCGATTGCATTTACAAGCTGAATCAGTACGATAATCGGGCGGTCGTCGATGTGTTAGCCCCAGTGAAATGGGGGTTACGAATCGCTGCTCGTTGAGTCGGCTTACGTTGTCTCGATTGGAATTGGTCGTGATCGAAATGAGCCCCAATCGTAGTCCCTCAACCCCTTTTGTGAAACGATCGGATTAGGTTCCATGGGCCCGTGGAAGGATCGGCTTGGTATCTTCGCTTCGGTAGCATGTGCGATCCACTGCGCAGTCACTCCATTTCTAATCGCCAGCCTGCCTGCGCTGAAGCTCACCGAGTGGATGGCAAGCCCCCTGTTCCACCAAATCGCAGCGGTCGCCTGTTCCGTGCTGGTCGCGATTGCCATTTGGCCGAGCTTTGCCCGATTTCGTGATTACCGAATTCTCGGGCTCTCCACCGCAGGATTGAGTTTCATCATCGCGTCTGCATTCCTGCTACCCGATGCTTGCTGCTCCAATGCAGCTCAGTGTTCCGAAGATCATTGCGAAGAAACGTCTGCCGTAGCCGGCAATATTCACAATCACTCCCAAGACCATTCTCATGCCGATCACACGCATGGGGACACGGCAGTTTCTGCCCCGAGCCCTGAATTAGCGACCGCCTCCTTTGCCGCGCCGATTCAATTCGCCGCAACTTGGCTCCAGCCCTGGATGACACCTATCGGCGGACTATTACTAATCATCGCTCACGGCGTGAATTTGCGCCGGCGAACGCAGTGCTCCCTGAAATGCTGCTCGGCAGAGGAATCGGTCGAGGATCCGAACAACTCGCACAGCCTCCTCGAGCCACGAGTTAGCTCCTTGGAAACCTCGCGAGAGCTCGCAAAGGCTTCCTAAATCCTCTGGACTCGCGATCGCACCCGTCAGGCCACGCTCGTCGTGGCAGTCATCGAAAAGATATCGATTAGGCGTGCTCTTCAATGACGAGCGCGAGCAACGTCCACTGCGGTTTTTGTACGGGGTTTTTGTACGGGGTTTCTATACGGGGCCTACCGCGAAGACTTGCGTTTCACGCGATTCCATCGAGGGCGTTTCACCTCCGTCCACGCTCCTTCGCTCGCAGGCTCCCGCTGGAGAGCAAACGAATCAGGTGCTTGCCCAAGGATGGGTGACTCTCGAAATACCGGGACCGAGGCAGGAGCCCCCTTGCTTACCACAGGTTCCGAAAGAGGGTCACGCTCAAGAAGGCGATTGATCCGATGTTCAATCTCGGTGAGCAACTCCCCCTCACCCTTGGTGACAAACGAAAACGCGATCCCTGACCGCCCCATCCGCCCCGTTCGCCCAACTCGGTGCACATAATCATCGCAATCGGACGGAAGGTCATAATTGATGATGTGGCTGATCGATGAAACGTCGATCCCTCGACCGACTACGTCCGTTGCTACGAGGATGTCGAGATTCCCTTCGCGAAGAGCTCGGAACACCGCGTCCCGCTGCGACTGATTCATATCTCCATGAATCGCACCGAGACGAATGTTGCTTTCCCCCTTCTTCTGGAAATGCTTCTCCAAGCGATTATGCAGTTTCGCCGTTCCTATTTTTGTACGGCAGAAGATGATCGCTTGCGGTGGTTTCTCGCGATCGAGGAGCTCCAACAACACGCTGGTCTTGTTTTCCGGCGCGACGGTGAGGAACCGCTGTTCGATGGTTTCCACGGAAACATCTTTGTCCGAGCAATCAATGATCTTTGGCTCGAACTGGTAGCGATTGGCTAGTTCACGAATGCGTTCGTCGAGTGTGGCGCTCAGGAGCAAGGTTTGCCGGTTTTCGGGACACCTTCGCAATATCCGTTCAATACTCGGACGGAATCCTATGTCGAGCATCCGGTCCGCTTCGTCGAGCACGACGCACCACAGTTTGTCCAATCGCAACGAGCCCCGCTCAATGTGGTCAATGACCCGCCCCGGGGTGCCGACTACCACCTGAACGCCCTTGGCCAAGGCTGACAGCTGTCGACGCATGTGCTTGCCACCGGAGATCTCGAGCACCTCGGTCGGGCATCCTTCCGCCAACTTGACGAACTCACCATGAACCTGAGCCGCCAACTCTCGAGTAGGGACCAGTACCAACGCCTGTGGCAATGGATACTTAGAGAGAGGCTCCAACTGTTCTAGGATCGGAATCGCGAACGAAGCGGTCTTTCCTGTCCCCGTGCGAGCTTGACCGAGGATATCGTATCCCTCGAGCGCATAGGGAATTACGCCAGCTTGGATGGGACTGGGCTTGGTCCATCCCATCTTTGCCAAGGCCCTCATCATGATGGGTGATAAGTTAAGGTCCGAGAAATGCTCGGGGGCGGGATGGTTCATGGAAGCCTATTTGGGGGATGGTTTCATCATCGATCATGTTACGATACCCTCTCGACCCTCACTTCATCAATCCAAAGATGCAACTTTGACATGGAATTCATCCCAATCGATTTCTCTCCCGAACACCAAATCTGGGCTCGCGAGTCCATTTCTCGCCTCGAGCTAGGCCTGGAGTCCGCCGCCGAAAGCGATTCGTCAAGCCAACGGCAGTTTGAACTGCCACCTCCCGACGAACCGATCGCATCATTGCTCTTTGCGGAATTGCTGCTAGCCAGGCCCGATCTCCTCGAGCGACTTGGGGGCAAGGGGACCATTGGTAATGGCGCTGAAGGTAATGGCGCTGAAGACCACGAGATAGCTGGTAGCGAACGGGTCAAGGCGATCGCCGAACAAACGCTTAGCCTAATCGCTCAATGGTTTGTCGATTTAATCCGCTCGGCATCGATCACTTTCGACGAACAAGGAAATCGGTTGATCCAACTGATCACCGCCCAAAAAGCATCCACCCTCTTCATCATGTTTTTAGGGAAAGGGTTTCGGCATTGCGAAGGTCGGCTTTTACAAGCGATTCTTTCCTGCTGCGAATCGAAGGCGGTCCGAGTCGGAGTCGACCTTTTGGTCGCAAATCCCCCTGGCGATTGGACCGATACCTCCTTAGCGATTACGGCATTGGTGCAAACCGACAAATGGAATGTCTCTGACGTCTTCCCTAGGTTGCTCGATTCAACCAATCCTGCGGTTCTTTCACCCGCGCTGGATCTTGCAAACCTCTTGGTCCGCGAGCGAGGAGCAAACCCACACCCAGCCGCTAGCCGATTTGACTCTTTGCTGACCCTCTTGGGTGGAGTAATCCAACAACTGGCATCGATGGAAGAAAACCCTAGACGCTTTTCCAATTCCGTAGCTGAGATCCAGCGAATCCTCTTCAACAGTGTTTCGCTGGTTGTTTCCCTTTGCGATTTCTTTGCCCTTAGCGGAGACTCGCGAGCTATTGGAAAGCTGACCCAAGCGCTCGACTTAAGCCATCGAAGGATCAAGGTCGAGGCGGCGTTCGCGCTGGCAAAACTCGGGGAGGAAAGGGCTCGTGACTTATTGCTTGAAATGGTCTCAGACGATGCGTCCCGACCAAGAATCATCGCCTATGCACAGGAACTCGGAATCGAAGCACGGATCGATCCTCAATGGCTCTCGTCGCTCGCTAAAGCTAAATCGGACCTAGCCATTTGGCTGAGCCAACCGGATCAATTCTCAATCCCTCCCCATCACTTGGAATTGGTTGAACAACGAACCTTGGTATGGCCTGGCTTCGAAGGGCCACAAGAGTGTTTTCTGATCCGTTTTGAATACTACCTTGGTGAAACGACTCACTCCAATATTGGATTCTCCGGTCCTTTCAGCCAAGCTTTCTCGCTGGATCTCAACCACCTGTCACCCGATCGATGCTTTGAGATCTTTCTCGCGCACGATGTCGAAGACCCCTCGGAAGCCCGTTACCGCTGGGACCGTGTCCCGACCTTTGCGTCCCGTGAGGCAAACCGACTGATGGAGGAATTGAGCGGACAAGGCTTCCAGGAGATCCAAGGCCTCGCCTACTGCGAGTTTCTCGGGCATCGCGCAGTGCTGTGTGCGGCAGTAGACTCCCAAGGCGTTCCACAAGTGATCGCTTGGGACGGGGAAATGACTCTTTCCGCAACGCCTTCACCGTCGGCCGTGGATTTACTCCACCTGCAGTGGAAAGGCTACCACTGCATGGATGCGCTCACTCTGGAGTAGCAACGGGAAGTCTTTATCCGATAACTCTTTATCGGATCGCTTCCAATCGGATCGGCAACGATGACGGACGATTGGCTACTCCTCTGCCGTTCCACCCGAGCCTTCACGCATCCCACCCATGATGTACCACAACTTGCTCTCCATCGAGTAGGGGACCAAGCTCACCGAATTGTCGCAGCGGGACATGTGAAGTCCAGATCCGTGCAAGCTGTGAAATTTACGCCCCTCGCCATATTGAGTTGCCTGCAGCCACTCCACACTGCTTGAGGGATTAGGAATCATGAATCGAGTGATCATGCCGGCATTGGAAACCCACCAGAACGAAAACTGTCGGCTCGTATTGGTTTTAGGTTTCCGCCATGTCCCAGTCACTTCTCCGTAAAAAAAGGTATTGGAAGCGCCATCGGCAACATCGCGCAGTCGGGTGCTACTGCGAACGCGACACCATCCCATCAAATCGTCACAGGTCACTCCCTCTGCTCCTAAATTTGCCCCAGCAGGCGCAGGAGGATCTAGCGCTGCAGAGCCCGTCAAACCAGAACGGCCCGCACAGCCGAGATAGTTTGTCTTTCCCACCGTTCGATGCCAATCTGCGAATGGGGTCGACTCATAGTAATAGCTATGCGCTGGCAGCGAAGAAGCGGAATTGGTGTACGCAAATTGAAAGAGGATCGAATACTCGAGGCCTTGATCGGAGATATCCGATGGGCATAGAAAAATGGGGATGTTATTTTGTGATGAACTCCACGCGGATGCTTGTGCAGGTGGTGAAACCCCGTAATCGTTATTCCACCAGTAAACGTTCCTAATCTGGCGCTCCGAACCGGTCTCAGCTCCGACGCCATTCACATCGGGGTTGAGATTCAACTCGGTCTCAAAGACCTGAAACAGTGGCAGCAACTCGATGTAAGGGAGGATATGCACCAAATGCCCGATACCGGTATGCTGATTCCATTCAACCGCTAGCGGAGCGGATGGATAAGCACCTTGAAAGGGAGTTTCACGCGGTCCAGGGGTCATTATCCCGGATGGCAATCGCTTGAAGGCGCTTTCGAAATTCATGGTGGCAAGCCCGATTTCGCGCAGATTCTTCGAGCATGTCATTCGGCGGGCCGACTCTCTTGCTGCTTGAACTGCCGGCAACAACAACCCCACCATCACCCCGATGATTGCGAGAACCACCAAGAGTTCCACAAGCGTAAAGCCCTGATATCTCCGTCGTATGGAACTTCGCCGTATAGAACTTCGCCGTCGAATCGCATGCTCACCCATGCAGCACCCCCCACGCACAGCAACACCTGGAAAAGACCGGACGCTCAAACCACTTCTCAAAATCGTCTTCGCTCCCGAAACACTGCCTCTATTCTAATAGATCGGTGGTCGCTGAGATGCCATTTGCCTCCCGGCATTGGAAACAGGGGAAAAAAGAAACAGGAAAATAGGAAAGGGCATCGATTTCTCGACACCCTTTTCTCGTGTTTTTACGCTGAAGGCTTGCGAACAAGGCTTCGCTGATTTGGTCACGTGTTATTCAACAGGATCCTGAATCTTGTTGTTGGAAGCGGTCTCTGAAGTCGTACCGTCCGCGTTGGTTACGGTCGTGGTACCGGAGGGTGGCTTCGCCGCTGGATTCGCGGACTGACTTGCACCCTTAGGCGAGTCCCCTCCACAACCTGCCGCGAACGCTAACAACCCAACAACCATGCAGGAACGAAGAATCATCATGTGTCGAGTTTCCTTTACTCTAGAATGTCACCGACTTGACCGTCACGCATACCGCTCATGATATACCAGAGGCGGCCTTCGAGCGAGAACGGAACAATCGAAACCGAGTTGTCCAAGCGGGACATGTGCAAGCCAGAACCGTGAAGGCTGTGGAACTTGCGGCCTTCGCCGTACTGAGTCGCTCGAATCCACTCGGCACCACTAGCTGGGTTTGGAACCATGAACCGTGTGATCATGCCGGCATTGGAAACCCACCAGAAAGAAAACTGACGGCTCGTGTTGGTACTTGGCTTACGCCAGGTTCCGGTGACTTCGCCGAAGAAAAACGTTAGAGAGGTTCCGTCCGTCACATCGCGAAGACGGGTCTTGCTGCGGACTTGGCACCAGCCAATCAAGTCGTCACAGGTGATACCAACGGCTCCCAAATTAGCACCGAAAGGTGCTGCTGGGTCCAACGCTGTCGAACCAGTCTTGCCAGAGCGACCTGCACAACCAAGGTAGTTGGCCTTACCAACCGTTCGGTGCCAATCAGCAAATGCCGACGACTCGTAGTAGTAGGTGTGGCCTGGCGGATTTGCTGCCGCGGTTGTGAACGCAAACTGGAACAAAATCGAGTACTCGAGACCTTGGTCTGCGATGTCCGATGGGCACAAGAAAATTGGAATGTTGTTCTGTGCCGTGGTCCATGCAGATGGACGGGCTGGTGGGGATACACCGTAGTCGTTGTTCCACCAGTAGACGTTGCGAAGTTGTTGATCCGAACCCGACGCAGCACCAACACCGTCTGTGTCTGGGTTCAAGTTCATTTCCGCTTCAAAAACTTGCGACAGTTGACGCAGTTCCAGGTACGGAAGGATGTGGACCAAGTGACCGATACCGTTGTGTTGGTTCCACTCGATTCCGAGGGGAGCACTTGGCATCAACGGATTGCGGATAGGGGTCATCAGCCCAGGAGGAAGACGCTTGAAAGCGCTTTCAAAATTCAATGTTGCCAATCCGATTTCTCGGACGTTCTTCGAACATGTCATACGGCGAGCTGCTTCGCGAGCCGACTGCACAGCAGGAAGAAGCAACCCAACCAAAATGCCAATGATGGCGATAACTACCAACAACTCGACCAGGGTAAAACCCGGGCGTCGAGCAAGTGCACGCTTCGTCATAACAAAACCCTTCGACAGAAAAACAAATAAATGAAAAAAACAATTCCTGAGTCAGGGACGATCTCAGTGGCGCGGCACTACTTCAAGGGAGGCAAGTAGTTGTCCGCTTCTGCCGCTTTGAGCCAACTCGCCCAGTCGCGGCAGACTCGGGAAGTCGGGTGTGTGTGTTGGGTGCGCAAAACTAACCTTCCCCTAGTAAAACGAAGGGCGTTGAAATGTCAATCAATTTTCTATTGATCGTGGAACACTCAAATTTGCGTTGTCAACCCCACAGCTATCACAAATGTAATGAGAAATTCTCATGAATTTACAGCGCAGCCACCACAATATAACGGCAATTTAACCAACTAGAAACGACGAACTTCTATGACCAAAAAAATTCGAAAAAAATACTGAACCCCAAGAAAACACCTGGGAATATTAGCCTTTCGTTATCTCAACTGCGATCCATGCAAAACAGGGATGTGATGCAGTTAAGGGGTGGGGATTCATCCTTGCCAGATTTACTTTCGGTCGAAATAAGCTTCCCGAATTTCGGTCTCCATCGTTGCGGATTCGGACATCGCTGATTGGAAGTTCGACTTGCTCAACGAGTAGAGCAGCGTTTCTTCAAGAGGCCAAACGGTCGCATTGCGAGGCTGTCCGGTAAGGAGCGCCATCTCTCCAAAGAAATCACCCGGACCTAGTTGAACGAGCTCCGTATCGGAACCACCGCGACGAACAGATACTCTTCCCTCGCGGATCAAAAAGAATCGATCGCCAGGATCGTTCTCGCGAATAATAGGGACTCCAACACTTGCGGACTCGATGAGCAACTCATCCGCGATACGGGTTAACGTTCGAGGAGTAACCCGCTCAAACACTTTGCATTTGGCCAGCATTTGGGTAATGATCGCGGCCTCTTTGACCAACGCATCGCTGCGAATAGAACCATCCACCAAGGTGACGATACGATCGGCAACGTCGAGAATCCGATTGTCGTGCGTGACGATCAAAATCGTCGTTCCCATTTCCTTGGCTTGACGCTGTAACAAATCAACGACGGTTCGACCACTTTGTTCATCGAGCGCTGCAGTAGGCTCATCCGCCAATACTAGTTTAGGTTGATGAACGAGGCCTCGTGCTATGGCGACTCGTTGCTTTTGCCCTCCCGATAACTGCTTCGGCTTGTGATGCATGCGATGCCCTAATCCAACTTGGTCCAGCATCGATTCAGCAGCGCGATTGTGTCCCGCTACATCCATATCAGGTCGACACAGCTCAAGCGACATTCGAACATTCTGGGTGGCCGAGAGTGACTCGAACAAATTGTGGGACTGGAAGATAAAACCGACGTCCCTGCGAAACCGCTCCAACAGCGGGCGACTGGCCCCATGCAAACGCTCCCCGAGTACACACAATTCTCCTTGTTGCACGCTGCGCAGGGCACCGATCAACGTCAGCAAGGTGGTTTTCCCCGATCCGCTCGGACCGGTCATGATGATTATTTCTCCCGGGTAAACCGTGAGGTTATTGTCGAATAGTACCTGCTTCTTCAATTCCCCCGTACCGAAATAATACTGCAAGTTCGTTGCTTGGATGGAAGGACGCTCCCCTTCGCGGACCCGCGATCGAGTTTGCGGGTCGAATTGCGTTGCCCGAGGAAGGGATGTCGAGAGCATCTTTTTTAGCGCCTGGATCGAATAAATCTGGAATAATAGGGGAGCCAATCAGTGCCGGCCACTGTTACCACCCAGTGTTCCGAGCGGTTCATCTGCGTCACGTATCGTATCGCATGTGATCCGCAGCTAACTCGTAACCGCGGCCAACTCTTTCCCACGAACAGCGCAAGCTCGAAACACCGCTCAATCCCCTAAAGTCTATGCGATATTCTAAGCTCATTTTATTGTTCGCGGACTTGGCCAAGAGCCTTCCTTCGTCCCCGTTCGTTTCCGCATCCCATTGGGGCGTAATCGTATTGTTTGCATCAACCATCATTCCCGGATGCAACAGCACTACCGACGACACCCATCCATCCTCGCTAACCCGTTGGCCGAATGATATCGAACGTACTAGCTCGCCCAATCACGGACACGAGGGGGCATTGCAACTGGTCCATTTTCGACGGCCGTCAGATTCACCCCGAACCGCTTCACGCTCTCCAGAACAGCCCCCCAATGAGCCCAAAGCAAGCGTCAATGTGATTACGCCACCCGAAAGTGCAACCATTCAGATTTCGGCCCAAGGCCGATTGCAACCGCTGGGTGGGATCGTGCCATTGTCATCCCTACCTGGGGACCGCATCGCATCGGTCGACGTCGAAGTAGGACAATCCATCCAAGCCGGGGATCGATTGATCACTTTGGAAAGCGAGCAAGCCAAACGATTGGAGATCGACGGAGTGTCCTTGAAGATTGCCGATGTTCGAGCCCAGCATCAAACCCAACTTCGGGACGCTGAACTCGCAGTTGCCACATCCCAGGCCAAACAAGTCGCCGCGAACCAACAGCGAACTCAAGCGATCGCGGCGGCAGCTCGCGTCCAAGAGCAACAGGGATGGATCGCCTCGCTCGAACGCCATGTCCAAACCCTCGAGCGGCTTCGTGACGATCCACTTACAAAAGCTGCTATCGGCAGCCTAGAGCTTGATAGTAAACGCAATGAACTCCGAGCCTCAGTGCAATCCCTTGCTCAAGCCGAACTGACCTCAAAACACGCCATTGAAGCGAGCGAACTGGCGATACAGCAAGCTACCGAACTCAATCGCAACGCCACCGCTTCGCGCGAAGCATTGCTCGCGGCCAATCCAGTAGCAACCCTCGAGAAACAGATCGAACTTCTCCAAATCCAACTGAAGCAATCGTCCATTTACTCACCCCTAAACGGGACTGTCCTACAAATCGTGGGCTCCTTAGGGGAACGTACCGCAACCATGCCACTGATCCAAGTCGCCGATCTATCCAAGATGGCATGCGTTGCCGAAATCCACGAAGCTGACATCGCCAATGTCACTCCCGGCCAGCGGGTCGAAATGAAATCTGCCGCGTTAGCTCGCCCCATCCACGGCAAAGTGATTCGGATCGATCGCTCCATCGGTAGCGCCCAAATGCGATCACCAAACCCCCTCAGTCGATCGGACTTTCGTTCTGTACCTGTTTGGATCGAAATCGACTCGGCAGATACACCACTGGCAAGCGAACGACTACAGCTTCAAGTCGACACCATCATCTTCGCCAACGCAGCACGCAACAAGCTGGATTCTTCACGTAGCGTGCGCTAGTAGGGGGTCATGCTGCAACCCATCGGCGTCGCTATGACTGCTGAAGTAGTGACTTCTGAACTAGTATCGACAGAAACATACCGGTCGGGGAACCTCAATAGGTTTCAGCATCTGCATCCGAACAGTCGTCGCAGCCTACATTGACTTAATTGCACCCGTCGATGAAGCCAATCCATTTTCCTGGGAAGGTGTCCGATAGATTGGAATGCAAATCGAGGTGGTGCATTCGCTCGCTATACCAACCAGCACCGGCTGGCGATAGTATTGGCTCATTGCGATAAGGTTCTTCCCGAAACCACAATCGGTTCAATTGAGTGATTCGCATGGCGTGAAGTTGATGTCCGTAGCACTTGCGATTGTCCTGCGCAAACCGCAGTATCCCACCCATACCCTCCAACAGTTGAACCGGACGGCCTCCAGGTCTTACGTTCGACTTGTTATAGGTTCTCGCAATCGGCATCCAGTGCTGTCTCCATGGCCCCAACGGACTCGAAGCATGGAACAACTTAAGCCAATACGATTTCCATGCGGCGAACATCCACCAACGACTACGGTGCTGAATGATCGATGCATCCATCAAGGCACCCCGGGCCAATGTAGCGCATCGCTCCCACCGAAGAGGGAACTCAACCGCTCGGTATAAATTCACTTGCCGGATCGATTTGCTTTCCGGCATCATGAAAATCTCACCACCATGTTCGAAGACAAATGGGTATGAAAGATGGTGTGACTCTTTGAGTGCAACACCGAGCACATCCCATTGTTTCAAATCGTGACTCGTCGCTACGGCGATGACCGCATTTTTTTGATTTCGAACCAATAGTTCAAAAAAAAGATACCATCGGTCATTCATGTAGACTGCAAACGGATCTGATGCCCCATATCCATTCCATGGCTTCAACGATGCTCGATGAAATAGAGGATCGGGAGAAACGTTCCGTTGCAAATCATCCACCGAATCGCCAAATGACAGTCCGATTAACCACGCTTTATCAAAAGGATCCAGAACCATGTCGGGTATCAAAGGCTAGTAAATTGGTGAATACCCTTGCAAAGCAAGCGAAGCGTAAAGCTATCGCGAGGAACATATCATTCCGCCGGTGGTAATGAGACCCCTTGCCGGAAGATAAAATATACTGCACCACACATGCACAGAGCAGCCCACAAGAAATCCCAACGCAGCGATTGCTTCATATAAACCACCATGAATGGAACAAAGACACACAGGGTGATCATTTCCTGAATGATCTTCAACTGAGGCAGTGATCATAAAGAACTCCCTATCCTATTCGCTGGCACTTGGATCAAGTACTCGAACAACGCTATGCACCAACTGATCATAGCCGCAATCAGCCATGGCTTATCCTTGAGATCCTTGAGATGGCCGTACCGGGCAAAGGTCATGAAGATGTTGGATGCTATCAGCATCAAGACGGTCTTTAGAATGATTGCCATTTGCGATCTACCCGATAAAAAAGGAGGAATGATGCGAGTTCCTACAGCCCCCGCACAATGTCGACTGCAAAAGGTCAACGGCGGGCCAAGCCAGGTTCTAATTGTTTCTAGGTTCTAATAGTTTCTCGAGAACGACTCGGGCAATATCGATTTGCAACGCTGCCGCTGTCGCTCGCCACCCGGGAACCGCATTGACCTCAAGCACCAAATCGCGGCCATCCTCGGTGGTCAAAATATCGACCCCTGCCATCCACGCATCGATGCTGCGACAAGCGCGAAATGCAATCGCCACTTGCTCAAACGTCGGCTCGTGTTCGATTGCTGTCCCACCTCGTGAAACATTGCTTCGCCAATCCAATGGATTCTGCCGCTTGACGCAAAACACAGCATCTCCGATCACAAGCAATCGCAAGTCATATCCTGGACTGGCAAGAAATTCCTGGATGTAGATAACCGCCTGCAATTGCTCGAGCGTGCTAAACACGCGCCACGCCATATCTGGATCTTGAACCCGAACTATCCCTCGCCCTTCGCCTCCGAATAGCGGCTTAACCACGCAGTCCTTTCCCAGGCTCTCCCAGGCAGCCATGGCGGCATCTCGATGTTGGCAACACACCGTTTTCGGAATTTCTAAGCCTGCTTGGCGAAGGAAGTCCAACGTCAACCATTTGTCGATGGCGATCTCAAGCGTTCGCGGCGGATTGACGACTCGCACTCCACTGGATCTAGCGATATGCAGCGCGTTCATCCGAAAAACAGTTTGCTCCAAGGATCCCAGCGGCATCGTACGAACGAGCAGCGCATCGAGCGATCGATCCTTGTCAAGCTCTAGGACCGACGAAACACCTCCGCGGTAGGCCACCCGCAAGTCTGAATACGAGAAGGGTGCTAACTCCACCGGTCGATCCCAATGGTCCAATTGGGATGCACGAACCAAGTCCCGAAAGTACCAGCTTTCGGCAGATCCGAGCACGCCTATGCGAAACCGATTTGGGTTCACCGATTGCTCAGGATTCAATGCATGGATTCCATCAACTCCGCTCTTGGAAGGCGTCATGGCCCCGCCAACTCGCCAAACGATTCCTGAAGCACCTCAGGATTGAACTTGCCGTATCGAAAAGATCGGCCAGATTTCAAGTTGACAAAAGTAACCATCGCGGGTGCAAACAGCCCCGGATCCACCTTGTAGAAATCATAATCATAGGCCTTAAACGTTTTGGCAAACGGTTGCCCATAATCTGAAGAAGTCGCACTGGGCACTTTCGGGCCGACCTCCTGGATACTGCTGTCATCGCAGGAAACCCAAAGCGTAACATGCCCCCCGTAGAGGATGGCATCATTCGTTCGGCCGATCCCCTTGACGAAATCCACCGCTATGGGCGGCATCGGAGCTGTTCCATGACCCGATACAATGCTCTTCAAATCAAACCCCAATTCAAAGAGCTTGTGCATCGACGTCTCCACCGACCTTGCGACGACTTGAATTACACCGGCGACACTCCGTGTCGGAGCAACGCACAAGGTGACTTGATCCAATCTCACTCGACAAGCATCCGCGACGGAATGAAGCACCGACGGTGGTGGGAGGTCTTCGCACTCCAACACCCCGATGGCACAGTTAGATTCATCCTGGATCGCAAGAGCATCAAGGACCGCTTCGTTACCCCGTTTGGCCCGCATCGGACCAGAACCCATCGCAAAAAACGAATCGATCGCAAGCTTCCACCCCGCATACTGCGATCCCATGCATGCATTGCAAGGATCATCCGTTGAAACCATCACAAGGGGACTCGGCCAAATCCCCCGATCGGCAGGTGCCAATTCCACCGCAGCGCGATTTCCGAGACAGATCTTTGCCAGAAGCAATCCAGCTTCGATACCGCCATAGGTACGGCAACCAAAATCGAGGATGCGACCACCTTCTTCAAGGCAATGACATTCGATGCGTAACGACCGGAGTTCGTGTTCCGCGAGCTGGACGAGTGGCTGGGTTGCAATGTTGAGATTCATAAACTCCTAGGCTACCAAAATCGCACACAAGCGGAATGGCAGCGCGAACCCAATTCGGAAGAGGTATGGCACCGCCACATTCGGGCAGCCAGGATTTAGCTCGATCGATTTAGCGTTTTCCAAAGATGCGCATCGACCCTGGTCGTAGGCACGAACTAAGGCGAGTACTTGAGTTCACCCAACGTCGCCTCAAGGTCCATCGATTCACCATCCCGACCGATGGTGATGATCACTCTTTGATCGGCCTTCGAATCCCGAATTTCGTCGATCAATTGCTCGACGGAGACCACCCCCCTCCCATTGAACTTCGTGATTCGATCGCCAGGATAAATCCCCGCTTTCGCAGCTGGAGACTCAGGAACAACCGCTCGAACCACCACCGCAGGCGCCACCTCCACTTTCATTTCGCTCGATACCGATTCAGGACCCAACGGCAACTCCGGCGTCAACTCCACTCCTAACCACCCTCGTCGCACTCGCCCATGCGCCATAAACTGATCGAGGACTTGGCGAACCACTCGCGAGGGGATTGAAAAACTAACCCCGCGATACGACTCACCGACAATCGCGGTGTTGACTCCGATCAACTCGCCACGCCCATTCACCAACGGCCCCCCGCTGTTGCCTGGGTTTACCGCAACATCGCTCTGCATCAAGTCGCTGTAACGAGAAGTAATCCGGTCGCGCGAACCTCGGTACTGCTGGTTCGCGTTGAGATCCACTCGGTGCTTTCCGCTGAGGATCCCAAACGAGACCGAACCAGTGAGGCCAAATGGGCTCCCGACCGCCCATACCGGTGAACCAATATCGACTTCGTCGCTGTCTCCCCAAGCGATTGGCATCAGATCTTCTGCGTCGATCTTGAGTAAAGCCAGATCCGTAGTCCGATCGACACCGGCAATCTCGGCCCGAAAAACACGATCATCTGCCAACACGACGGTCGCTTCGACAACTCCCTCAAGGACGTGATGATTGGTGATGATGTAGCCGTCCTCCCGAACGATGATCCCACTCCCTTGGCCTGTCGTGCTGCGGTATTCGCGCAGCTCAGGATTGGCTCGCCATGGCTCCAGCCCGGGTGCCCCCTGTGATCCATTCAGCGGGCCGTTCAGCGGGCCATTCTGCGAGAACGCCGTATTCACGGTAATGTGTACCACACTCGGGCTGACACGTTTGGAAACCGTACGAGAAACCTGGGACAACCCCTCCCAAGATACCCGCTCCAATTGGTCGCCGGCCAACTCATACTCAGCTCGCAATTGCCCGCGATGCCATGAATACCGCGACGACTCGAGCATCGGTGGCAAAAGAAAACGAAGGCATACCAGCAAGATCAAGACGACCGACAAGCTCAGAATGGTCGATGCCAGCAAATTCGAAAACGTAGGATGTGAGGTGCTGGTCCTCAAATCGTGGGAACCACTTGGCTTCTCTCCAATGCCACCCATCGGACTCATGTAGCCGGGCTCAATAGTCTTTTCCGGATGCGGTGGATCAGCCAACGGTGGATCAACATGTGGTGGATCGCCATGTGGTGAATCATCAAGCGATGCGTTCATGGAGTGCTACGCTCCCAAAGGACTGCCGGGAAACAGTTACCATTCAAAACAGGTCCAAGTTGCATTGGAACCGCCCGACGTCCGAACTACAAGCGAATTTTCTGAGAGTGCTGGCAATGCCCGGTAAACCCCTTCGGGCAATACCGTTTTGGAAAGAGGCCGAAAACCCTCCCGAGTCGCGGGTAACAACCAGATTTTTCCATTGATACCAATCAAAAGAATTTTAGGTTTCGCTTCCTCCCCGTTTCCACGCTCAACTCCTGCAGTTGGCTCGGCATTGCTCGAGGACGTGTTACCGTCTAGTGCAATCGAATGGCAAATGGGCATTCCCGCCTCGGACCATAACAATTCGCCTGTCTCGCTATCCATGCATTTGTAGCTAGGCCAGCCACCATCTTCACGGCCATCAGATCCAAATACACTCGTCCCGAAAGAGACCGGTGTTGCATATTGGCTAGAGATCGCGTCTCCCTTCTGCTCGACCGAAACAGGGGCCATCGGGTCAGAAGGCAACCGAGCGATCACAAATCCGATGCCGTAACTCGAGGTCAAAAAGAGCTGGCTGGGGGCGCAGACGATGGGCGTCGCCGCGTTGACCGTAGGTCCGCGTTGCCCGAATGGAATTTGCCACAACACCGATCCGGTTTTGGGCTCCAAACCGTACGTCACATACCGCGTTGGTACAACCACTGTTCCCGCTTGATCAGGTTTAGCTCCAGCAACGAGGATGGGTGAAGCGTAACTCGCATCAGCATCCGTCGACTGCCATAGATTTTTGCCATCGGACAAACGGACGGCAACCACGCCCCCTTTTTTGCGCCCACCCACGTTGATGATCACGCTCGAGTCGACCACCAGTGGGGTGCTTCCGGCACCGAAATAACCATCTTCCGCGGCAAACTCCTTACGCAACTCTCGAACCCAGCGCCGCTTTCCATCGCTCCGAGAAACGCAATAGAGCGTCCCGGCGGCCGAATAAGCCAGCACGGCATCGTCGACAATTTGTGGCACGCATCGCGGACCTTTGTCCGAATCAATACCTTGTTGATAGACTGCAGGAAACGACGCCGACCAAATCTCCTTACCGTCGGCCAGTGAAACCAATCGAATCACATCCTGCTTGCCATCCCGCTGGAACATGGCGACCTGTCCATCTCGAATCGCAGCGCCCGCATAGCCTTGGCCAGCATCAAGTTGCCAACGGATCTTGGGGTTCTCGGGAAGCTGGTCGGGAACGACTACCTTGGAATCCGCATGCCCATTCCGGAACGGACCCAACAACCCTGGCCAGCCGGCCCTTGCCAAACCCAGTATGTGTGCAGGTGCTACCGCGAATCCGACAACACAAAGTACCAGCGGGACTGCCTTCTGCAGGCTACTGCGACACAGGCTACTGCGGCACAGGCTGGAACAGAGCAAACTCAAAAATGGCAAGTTCAACGATCGAAGACTCGGAGACTGCAAACCTAATTTCGAAGTCGGCATGGCACTATCCAAAAAGTTTGACCAAGAAGTTTGGTACGAGTTGGACGCAGAATGATATCGGGCATCGGATTGTATCCGATCGATCAAGTCTGCCGGGCAACACTCACCGAACTCCCAGCCATTCCGTAGGATTTACCTAGCGTTGCGATGGCAAGTTGTTTTGAGCGGGCAAGCTGAGCTCTCGTGCGGGTGCGATGGCTTCTAAACTCCCTGCGGGAGCGTAACCGGGCCCCCTCACCATGGAAACACTCGACTTGGTGTCAGGCCGAGCTCGCGTATTCATCGCTTCCCACGGCTTTGGATAGTTGTACACAGGGATGCTTGCGCCCGCATGATTGCGATAATTCCCGTTGCAATAGTTAGTCTGCCAAGCCATCGCTTCCTGGCTTGATGGCTCGATTTTGTAAGCGAGCCAGCCCGGGATGTAGCGGGGCCGATTGTAGACCTGACGATGCTCTGGGATCTTGGATGTGATCGTATGCGGAAAGAAATCCGGCCGCTGCATCGCTGGATCCAAATAGGTGCCCGAGAGGAAATCATGAGGACCATCCGCGAATACCGGCGTTTCCAAAGCTCCGCTAGCCATCATCCCACCGGCTAACACACTCGACATACAAGCCGTTGCGAAAATGTTCCTTAGCATTTAGTTCCCTCCCAAGAATTTTGACCAGTCCCTAGCCGTACCCTCTATCATCGCCTCCACCCAGTACCAGATTGAGGGTCTTCCCAACTTCATGCCCCATTC
>Ga0194130_10001773_pt1 | contig 33320 bp, 25 predicted proteins | sample TA2KigsurfametaG_FD_160084 | JGI IMG/M metagenome (GOLD analysis project Ga0194130, IMG submission 160084) | Freshwater microbial communities from Lake Tanganyika, Tanzania - TA2015050 Kigoma 12 surface | ecosystem: Environmental > Aquatic > Freshwater > Lake | place: Tanzania: Lake Tanganyika...
TTAAAAAAAAAAATAGATTAAAAAAAAAATTTTTTTTTTTTTTGCTGATTTTTCGTATTTTAAAAAAAAATTTTTTTCTCCATAAAAAAATGAATAAAAAAACTATCCAAGATTTTTTTCTGAGTTGTAAAGAATGTGTTCTTGAAAATCCAAGAAATTTTTATGGTTGTTTTACTTTAGGTCCTTTTCAAAATAGCCAAAGTTTAACAGTTGCAAATGCATTGAGACGTACACTTCTTTCTGAAATTTATGGTATTGCTATTACAAATGTAGAGATAGATGGAGTTGACCATGAATATTGTACGTTGCCTGGAATTCGAGAATCTGTCTTAGATATTTTGTTAAATTTTAAACAAATTGTCATAAAAAAAACTTCTCCAGTCCAAAAGCCACTTTTTGGGTATTTAAATGTGCGTGGTCCAGGAATTATTCGAGCATCAGATTTTAAACTTCCCCCGATGATTCAATGTGTTGATCCGGACCAATATATTGCAACATTAAACGAAAATGGAAAACTTATCTTAAAATTTAAAATAGAAGATTTTCAAACATATGTGAAAAATAAAGAATTTTCTGAAAAGTTTTTGAATATTCAAAAACTTGACAATTTTGAAATTTTTCAAGGAAAGGAAAATAGACAGGAAAGAATTGAACGTGAAAGCAATTCATCGTTTCCAAGACAATCATTGAAAACAATTTCTTCTTTTCATCTAACTCCTCAGAATGAAAATAGTAGTTCAAAAGAAACAAAAAGTCCTTCAATTCTTGAGATGGAATTTCAAGAATTGAAGAACGTTTCACAAACTTCTCATAGAAATTTTTTATGGGTAGACCCCTTGTTTCACCCTATTTTGAAAGTGAATTATGTTATAGAACATATTGAACCTATTCAAAAAAATATTCCAAATCAAATTATTATGATTGAATTATGGACAAACGGAAGCATTCACCCTCGAAAAGCATTATATGAAGTTTTATCTTATTTAAAGAAAATGTTTGAAAAATTAGAGGCAATGCGATTTATTAATTATCAATTCACAAGTACTGTTTTCGAATCTGAAATTACAAATACAAAATTTCTCAAAAATTTTGAATATGATTATAATTTTTCTCCTTTTTTAAAAGAAAAAGATTCCACTTTTTCAAGAAACATGAATTCAAGAAACATGAAATTTTGTCCAGAAGAAATTAAAGAAATTCAAAGAAATTATATTCTTCAACTAAAAGAAAAAGAAAACGGTGAATTTTTTTCTTTTCCTATCGAAACATTAAATTTGCCAATTCGAATTCAAAAATGTTTACGAAAAAATAATTTTCAAACTATTGGTGATTTAATGAAAACAAATAAGAAAAAATTAAAAATGTATTCTGGAATTGGAAATTTTTCTATTGCAATAATTCAAAAAAGTTTAGCTGATATTGGACTTGAGTTTTTTTAAAACATAAAAAGAACGAGAGTTTAAAAGAGTTAAAAAAAATTTTTTTTTTTAACTCAAAAAACCTTCCTTTCGTAAAAAATAAAAAAAATTTTTTTTTTAAGACAAAATCCTTTCATTATTTTTCACTCATTCGAATGAGTGAAAAATAATGAAAGGATTTCATATTTTCACTGAAAATAAATTTTTTATCTTCATTCTAAAAAGTATCTTTATTATTTTTTTGTAAATTTTTTTCTGTCACTTCCAAAAGAAAGAAAAGATTTAATTTTTCACGTATAGAATCACAAAAAACTTCGAAAAATTTTTCAAATCGGGAAAAATTTTTTTTATTTTTCTCGACAAAATAGAAAACTATTTAAAGCTTTTTCGACTTCAAAAGTTGAATTTTGAATAAGGATTTATTAAAATAATACATTAAAGAGAGTTTTATGCGGGTATAGTTCAGTTGGTAGAACACCTCCTTGCCAAGGAGGATGTCGCGTGTTCGAGTCGCGTTACCCGCTTTGGCAAAAAAATTTATTTTTTCAAAGACAAATACTATTTATTCTCTTTTCCAATACTTTACTTTTAAAGTAAAGTATTGACTTTTTGTTGAAAAAGTGTAATAATAACATTAAATCGTGATAAATATGCGGTTAACAAAAAACATAGAGAAAAAATGAAAAAAAAAAATCACTTAAAACATGAAGAAAGTACTTAAAAAATTCAGAATTTCATTTTTCCTAATATCTCGAATATAAATTTTTTTTTTGAAACGCTCTTAGTTCAGTTGGTAGAACGCAGGTTTCCAAAACCTGATGTCGTGGGTTCAAGTCCTACAGGGCGTGAATAAGTCAATTAAATAATTGACTTATATGAAATGAAAATTTCATGCACATCTCATTTAAATGAAAAAAGAAATCCCAATTTTTATTTTTTTTCTGTCTGTCTTCACTTATAAGTGAAGACAGAAATATTATTTCTTGAAAAAAAGGGAAGTTTTTCATTCAAAGAAATGAAAACTTGAAAAAGATTTTGTTTTCGAAATTTTTTTTTTTTTTTGGACAGAATTAGAAAAATAAAACTTCAAAAATATTGACAATTTTTGAGAGAATTGTTATAAAATTTAAAAAGAGGTAAAAAAATAAATTTTATTTTTTTGTTGAATTTTTTCTCGTTAGCCCCCATCGTCTAGAGGCCCAGGACACCTCCCTTTCACGGAGAAAACGGGGATTCGAATTCCCCTGGGGGTATTATAATATATAATAATATACAAATACTTGGTTTAGATGAATACAAGTTTATTAAAAAAAAAAAATTTGCGTCAAATTATGAAAATTTCTTAAAACGAAAAGAAAAATATTTCGTAAAAAGCAGAAGAAACATTTTTATCTTTAATTGTTCATTAAAAGCTTAACTTTTTCGATAAATTTCTGTTTTGTGTTAAAACAAAAAAATTTGAAAACTTTCTTCTTAATGACTAAAAATGGAAAAAATTTTCAGTATATTTCAAACTAGAAAAGAAAGCTCAATGCATGAAAATTTTTGAAAAAAAAAAATAAGTATATAGCTCATAGTTAATTCTGTTCATGGATTTCAACGTAGAAATTGAAATTTGAAAAATCTGTCGTGTCTAATTTTTCTTTTTTCTAAAAAGAAAAAAATCTAAATTAAAAAAAAAGGCTAAAAATTAAATTGTTTTTTCATTTAAAAATCTTAAAGATTGAATGTTTTTCTTTTTATGATAAAATAAAATAAAAAATTCAATTAAAGAATTTCTTATTGTATGAGATAAGAAATTTTTTGTATTTAAAACAAAGATTTCTGAAGAAGAACAAAGCCTACAAAAAATATTCTGACATCTGATAATATTTTTATTTCAAAAATAAAAAATTTTTATTTTTTAAAATAAAAAAAGGAAAGGAAAACTAGTTGAATTTTTGAGACAGTTTTTCACATAAAGATTTTTCAGCAGAATAAACGGATTTAAAAAAAAGAAAATCGATTCTTTTTTATTATTTAGAATAAAAATAGCATTTTTCGTAATAATATTTTTTAATAATTCAATAAATTTTCACAAATTTTTTTTTTAATTAGAAGAAAAATTGTTGTTTTTTAAAATAACAAAATAAAAAAAAACAAAATTTTTAAGTTCAATGAAAAATTTTCAAAGAAAAAGTTTCAAAGAGATTTGAGAAGGAAAAAAGAAAAATGTGAACAAGTACGTAGTACTTGGGTTACGGATTTTGGTTCTGTTTCTGAGAACGGAGCTAATAAAATTTCAAAACAAATATCTTCTTTTTTGATAATAAAAACAAAAAATGTTTCAAAATTTCTTTGTGAATTTTGATCCTTTTTTGTTTGAAAAAAAGAAAAAGATTGAGTAGGTTAAAAAAAAAAACTAAAAAAACACAGTTTTTTTCTTTTTGAATTTTAAAATCGTAAAAGAAAAATAATTTGTCTTGGTATCACTTTTTAGTAAAATTTAAAGCAAAGTTCGCTTTGCAAATTTTTGAGCAAATTAGGATAAAAAAAAACTATGGCAACAAAGTTGTTTCCTAAATTTAGCCAAGGTTTAGCACAAGATCCTACAACTCGCCGTATTTGGTTCGGTTTAGCTGTAGCACATGACTTTGAAAGTCATGATGGTATGACAGAAGAAAATCTTTATCAAAAGATTTTTGCTTCTCATTTTGGGCAATTAGCTATTATTTTTTTATGGACATCTGGAAATTTATTCCATGTAGCATGGCAAGGAAACTTTGAACAATGGGGTGCAGATCCTATTCATGTTCGACCAATTGCTCACGCGATTTGGGATCCACATTTTGGACAACCAGCAGTGGAAGCGTTTACTCGTGGTGGAGCTTCAGGACCTGTAAACATTTCAACTTCTGGTGTTTATCAATGGTGGTATACTATTGGTATGCGCACAAATCAAGATTTATATGTTGGTTCTGTATTCTTAGCTTTAGTTTCTGCAGTATTTTTATTTGCAGGTTGGTTACATTTACAACCAAGTTTCCAACCTTCACTTTCTTGGTTTAAAGACGCAGAATCTCGTTTAAACCACCATTTATCTGGTTTATTCGGTGTAAGTTCTTTAGCTTGGACTGGTCACTTAGTTCACGTTGCTATTCCAGAATCTCGTGGAAAACATGTAGGTTGGGATAATTTCTTAACACAATTACCTCATCCACAAGGATTAACTCCATTCTGGACAGGAAATTGGGCAGCTTATGCACAAAATCCTGATTCAGCAACTCATGTTTTCGGAACATCTGATGGTGCAGGTGAAGCAATTCTAACATTCTTAGGTGGTTTCCATCCTCAAACTCAAAGTCTTTGGTTAACTGATATTGCTCACCACCATTTAGCAATTGCTGTTATCTTCATTATTGCAGGTCACATGTATCGTACGAATTTTGGTATTGGACACAGATTATCAGCTATTTTAGATGCACATACTCCTCCTAGTGGAAATTTAGGAGCTGGTCACAAAGGATTATTTGAAACAGTGAACAATTCATTACACTTCCAATTAGGATTAGCTTTAGCTTCTGTAGGAACTATTTGTTCATTAGTAGCACAACACATGTATTCTTTACCACCATATGCATTCTTAGCAAATGATTTTACAACGCAAGCTGCATTATATACACATCACCAGTATATTGCTGGTTTTATTATGTGTGGTGCATTTGCTCATGGTGCAATTTTCTTTATTCGTGATTATGATCCAGAACAAAACAAAGGAAATGTTTTAGCTCGAATGTTAGATCATAAAGAAGCTGTTATTTCACATTTAAGTTGGGTTTCATTATTCTTAGGATTCCATACATTAGGTCTTTATGTACATAATGATGTAATGCAAGCTTTTGGAACTCCTGAAAAACAAATTTTAATCGAACCTGTTTTTGCACAATGGATTCAAGCAGCACACGGAAAAGCTTTCTATGGATTTGATTTATTATTATCATCTTCATCTAGTTCTGCTTCTTCAGCTAGTCAAACTTTATGGCTTCCTGGTTGGTTAGATGCTATTAATAATAACCAAAACTCTTTATTCTTAACAATTGGACCTGGTGACTTCTTAGTTCACCATGCTATTGCTTTAGGTTTACATACTACAACATTAATTTTAGTGAAAGGTGCTTTAGATGCTCGTGGATCAAAATTAATGCCAGATAAAAAAGATTTTGGATATAGCTTCCCTTGTGATGGTCCTGGTCGTGGTGGAACTTGTGACATTTCTGCATATGATGCTTTCTATTTAGCTGTTTTCTGGATGTTAAACACTATCGGTTGGGTTACTTTCTATTGGCACTGGAAACATTTAACATTATGGCAAGGAAATGTTTCACAATTTGATGAATCTTCTACTTACCTAATGGGTTGGTTACGTGATTATTTATGGTTAAACTCTTCACAACTTATTAATGGATACAATCCTTTTGGTATGAATAGTTTATCTGTTTATGCATGGTTATTCTTATTTGGGCATTTAGTATACGCTACTGGATTCATGTTCTTAATTTCATGGCGTGGATACTGGCAAGAATTAATTGAAACTCTTGTTTGGGCTCACGAAAAAACTCCACTTGCTAATTTAGTTATGTGGCGTGACAAACCAGTTGCTTTATCTATTGTACAAGCTCGTCTTGTTGGTTTAGCACATTTCTCTGTAGGTTATGTATTTACATATGCTGCTTTCTTATTAGCTTCAACTTCAGGAAAATTTGGATAAACAAAAATAGATAAATAAATATATTGGAATATTTGTTGTGTCCTATTCTGAATTTATTTTCAGGTATAGTCAACATTAAATATTCCAATATATATTTTTTTTTCAGTCAAAGAATCCCTTCAAAACAGAGTTTTCAAAAAATTTTTTCTTCTTTCTGAAGAAAAAATATCTTTTGTTCTTTTTATTTACGAAAAGCTTTTTTTTATTTGAAAAAGTTTTTCTTGAGAAAAACATTCACATTTTATACTTGGGGAAATTTCAATATCTAGTCAAAATACTAGATTTTTTTTACTATTTTTGAAAATGAAAGGATACAATATTACTAGAAAATGAAAGAAACTTTTTTTTCTTTTGAATTTGTAATTTTTTTGAAGCGACTGATTTCTTTTCAAAAAAATGAAATTTTTTCCTTTTCTCTTTTTTTTGAATTTTCAAAAAAAAGAAAAATACTTTCATAAAAAATTCGATTTTTTCAAATTATATGGATATTTTAGAAATTGAAAATCTTTTTGCCAAATCTTCTTTCTTTTTTTTATTCTTTTCAATGATTTTTTATTGGATTCAAATCGCGTTTGTCTTAAAAAGTTGGAATTATGGAAAAATGAGTATGATTTTTGCAAATTTTTGCCTATTTAGTTTTTTAATTTTACGATGGAATGAATCTGGACATTTTCCTTTAAGTAATCTTTATGAATCCTTAATTTTTTTATCATGGAGTTTATCAACATTTCATTTATTTTTAGAAAACATCTTAGAAAAAATGAATACTGGAGTTCCAAGACAAAATTTTCTAGGTGCAATTACTTCACCTGCTGCTCTTTTTACAAATGCTTTTGCTGCTTTTAGTCTTCCAACAGAAATGCAACGTTCATCTGCATTAGTTCCAGCTTTACAATCAAATTGGCTAATGATGCATGTTACTGTTATGATTTTAAGCTATTCTGCTTTAATTTGTGGCTCATTATTATCAATTGCTTTTCTCATTTTCACAAGAAATATAGATATGGATAATAATAATGTAGAAGAAAAAACAAAAATTTTAGAAAATATTCCAAATTTTGCTACACAAAATTCTTTAGCTTCTTCAAGACAAACCGCTTTTTCAATTGTAGATAATTCTTCAGTGACTCTTGATAATTTTGGCACAGAGCAAAAACAACAATTAAATTCTTTTAACTTAAGTATGAAATCATTTACACCAGCAAAAAAAGAATTTCTTGAAAATTTAGATAATCTAAGTTATCGCATTTTAGGAATTGGATTTCCATTTTTAACTATTGGAATTTTATCTGGAGCTGTTTGGGCAAATGAAGCATGGGGATCTTATTGGAGTTGGGATCCAAAAGAAACTTGGGCTTTAGCAACCTGGTTAGTATTTGCTATTTATTTACACACTCGTTTGACAAAAGATTGGCGAGGAAAAAAACCTGCCATTATCGCCTCATTTGGTTTTGTTATTGTTTGGGTTTGTTTTTTAGGAGTCAATTTATTAGGAGAAGGACTACATAGTTATGGATTTTTTAAAGAACGTTTCTAATTCCTCATTTTTTCTTTTTTAGAAAAAACAAAATTTTCTTTTAAAGTTTAAAACTTTTTTTTAGCAATTCAAAAAAAAAAGAAGTTTCTCAATTTTTATTTCTTGATTTTTCTTTGAAATGAAAGAAATTGAGAAACATTTAAAAAGAGAAAATGTAAAATGCTCCACAAACGCAAAAAAAATATATTTTTATTTCTTATAAAAAGAGAAATGAAATTATTTTCAAAAAGAATTTTTCAAAATTTATTTGTTTTCCATTTAAGGTTCTTTATCTAAAGAAATTTGTTAAGTTTTTCAAAATTTGTGATTTCCTATTTTTTTCCAAAGAAAAAAGAGAAATTTAAATTATTTCACAAAAAATTCTTCATACATAAAAAATTTATTAACAAATAAAAACATAAAGAGGTCTTTTCCTATTTGATTATTTCTCTTGTTTTTTTCGATTTTTTGTTAAAAAATTGAGATGAACAAATATTTTCAAATTCTCTAACTAAAAAGATTTTTTGAAAAAAATTTTTTCAAATTCATAATTTGAAAAAATTTATGTACTTTTCTTGTCAGAAATTCCAAACTTTTTGAAAGTTTTTTCTAGTTTTATTCTGACTTAAAAAAAGAAAAAATTCTTTAAGCCTCTTCTTGAAATTTGACTCTTGCAAAGCAAGAATAATTAAAATTTTATGACATCAGTTCTTCAAATTGCATTATTAGCATTAATTGCTGTTTCTTTTGCTTTAGTAGTAGGTGTACCTGTTGTTTTTGCAACACCAAATGGATGGTCAGAAAACAAAGGTATTGTTTTTTCTGGCTTAAGTTTATGGCTTGTTTTAGTTTTTGCAGTAGGTATCTTTAATTCTTTCGTTATTTAAGAATTCTAAAATATATTTTCTATCCTTTTCATTTCTCTTGAATAAAGAAAAATGTGAGAGAAAGTTTTTCAGTCATTAAAACTTTTTAGTCATTATTTTTTATTGTTTTTTGAAGTCCTTTTTGTTCTTTTAATTAAAAAGAGTTTTTATTTTTATGAAAGAACAAAAAGAACAAAAAGGACTTCAAAAAACAATAGGAAAAAATGAATATCTCTTAAAGAATTTCAACAATAAATTTTCCAAAAAGGTTCAGAAATAACTGATTTCAGTTTGAGAGTTTTGTTTCAAAAACTCTTTCACAAAATTCTTTTTTCTTCTTTTCCAAAAAAGAAAAAAAGTTTCAATTGAATTATTTTTTTGTTCTTGAAACTTTTTTGAAAAATCAAATTTCTTTTTGTATATAGAGAGAAATAACATAAAAATTTGTTCAAAATTTTTAGTAAAACTTTATTCTCCTTTAGGTTTTTTCTTTCATTTTTATTGAAAATGAATTATTAAAAAATTAATATATATTAAGAAAAATAATTTGTTTTCGATGAAAAAATTTTTGAATTTTTCAGTAACAATTTTTCAATAAATTTAGTTTCCTCAAAAAATTCAAAAAACATTTATTTTTCAAAATAGAAAACAATATTTAGAAATTTTCTTGAAAAAAACTTATGGAAGTTAATATCTTTGGATTAACAGCAACAGCTTTATTTATTATTATCCCTACATCGTTTCTTCTTATTTTATATGTAAAAACAGCTTCAAATGAATCTGCATAATTCTAAATTCTTAAATCAAAGTGATAGCGAAATGTTTTTGAACTTATGAAAACTATTTCATATTATCTATCACTTTGATTTCAATTTTCTTTATTTCAAAGAAAATATTTCAAACTTTCAAAAACTTGATTTTCTCTAAATTTCAAGTTATAATCATATTCAAAGAATAAAGAAAAGTCAAAAATTTAAAAAAAGGGCATGTAGCTCAGTGGACTAGAGCATGTGGCTACGAACCACAGAGTCGGGGGTTCGAATCCCTCCTTGCTCAAAGAGAAAAAAAAAAGTTGAATTTTTTCTATTTCTCATATAAAATAATAATAAAAATTCAGGCCCATAACTCAGTTGGTAGAGTGATTGCCTTACAAGCAATAGGTCATCGGTTCAAGTCCGGTTGGGCCTAAATAAAAAAAAATTGAGAAAAATGAGAAGAAGAATAAATTTTTTTTTTTTTCTTTTTATTATTCAATAAAAGTTTTTGAATTTTTATTATATATATGATATAATAAAAATTACTTGAAAAATTGGCTTATACAGAAAAAATTTTAGAAATCAATTTTATGGCACGCGCAAAATTTGAACGTTTAAAACCACACGTAAATATTGGTACTATTGGGCACGTAGACCACGGAAAAACAACTTTAACAGCAGCTATTACAATGGCATTAGCTGCTCAAGGTGGTGCAACTGGAAAAAAATATGATGAAATCGATTCTTCTCCAGAAGAAAAAGCTCGTGGAATTACTATTAACACAGCACACGTTGAATATGAAACAGAAAATCGTCACTATGCTCACGTAGACTGTCCAGGCCACGCGGATTACGTAAAAAATATGATTACAGGAGCAGCACAAATGGATGGTGCAATTTTAGTAGTATCAGGTGCTGATGGTCCTATGCCTCAAACAAAAGAACATATCCTATTAGCAAAACAAGTAGGTGTACCAAATATGGTTGTTTTCTTAAACAAAGAAGATCAAGTTGATGACGCTGAATTATTAGAATTAGTTGAATTAGAAGTTCGTGAAACTTTAGATAAATATGAATTTCCTGGAGATGAAATTCCAGTAGTAAGTGGATCTGCTTTATTAGCTTTAGAAGCTTTAGTAGAAAATCCTTCTATTAAACGCGGTGATAATAAATGGGTTGATAAAATTTATGATTTAATGGATCAAGTAGACAAATATATTCCTACACCAGATCGTGAAACAGATAAACCATTCTTATTAGCAGTTGAGGATGTTTTATCAATTACAGGTCGTGGTACAGTAGCTACTGGACGTGTAGAACGAGGAACATTAAAAGTAGGTGAAAATATTGAATTAGTAGGATTAAAAGATACAAAATCAACTGTTGTTACTGGTCTTGAAATGTTCAAAAAAACATTAGATGAAACAATGGCTGGTGATAACGTAGGAGTACTTTTACGTGGTATTCAGAAAAAAGATGTAGAACGTGGTATGGTTTTAGCAAAACCAGGATCAATTACTCCACATACAAAATTTGAAGCACAAGTTTATGTATTAACAAAAGAAGAAGGTGGTCGTCATTCACCTTTCTTAGTTGGTTATCAACCACAATTCTTTATTCGTACTACTGACGTAACTGGAAAAATCGTAAGTTTTTCTCACATTCAAATGAAAAATCCTTCTTCAGTTGCTGAAGAACATTCAAATAAAATGGCAATGCCAGGTGACCGTATTGAAGTAACAGTACAACTTATTTATCCAGTTGCTGTTGAAAAAGGAATGCGATTCGCTATTCGTGAAGGTGGTCGTACAGTAGGTGCTGGTGTTGTTACAAACATTTTAGAATAATTTTTTTTTCAAATTTTTTATGAAGGAATGTTAGTTTTGAAAATAAAATAATTCTTTCATAAAAAATGAAACAAAAAGTTCACCATTTCTTTAATTTCAAAAATTGCTTTCCTTTTTCTAAATAAGAAAGGAATTCTGCAAAAAGGAAGCAATTTTTGAACATAAAGAATTTTTTCAATTTTTTTGGAAAATTTTTTCTTTTCTCTTTTTTTTTCATTTTTTATTTATTAGAAGTAAAAGAACTTTCTGTCTTGAAACAGAGAATAATATATTGCTTTTTTTTTTTTTTTTTTTTCTAATTATAATAATAATTATAAATTCACTTGAAAAATACTTTCAATAGTAAAAGTAGATTATTTTTCGTTTTTTTTTATTCTATTTGACCTATTCTTTTCTCTTTTTAAGAGAAAAAAGTACGTAAAGTAAACGGGATGTAGCGCAGCTTGGTAGCGCATATGCTTTGGGAGCATGGTGTCGCAGGTTCGAATCCTGTCATCCCGATATGGAAAAAAAGAAATTTCTTTTCCAGGTAAGCGTTAGAAAATATATATAATAGTGTTTTGTGAAAAACATTATTCTTTGAAGAAGAATTCGTCTGGTTAAAGAAGCAGTAAATAATTGCTCCATGTTGCAAAAAAATTCTTTTAGCTTTTATTTTTCAAAAGTTGTAAACTTTTGTCATTTTTGCCTCTGTATTATTGATCGGAAAAAAATGAGAAAAATAGGGAGTGCTCGCTAAAATTTCTATTTTTGAAAGAGTTTTAATTGAAAAATAAAAAAGGTAAGTTAAAATTTCAGACTTAAGTTCTTTTTTCAAAAAAATGAGCGATTTAAATACTAAAAACGTAGGAAAAATTTCACAAATTATTGGTCCTGTATTAGATATTGCTTTTGGCCAAGGGCAAGTTCCTAACATTTATAATGCTTTAATAATTCAAGCAAAAAATGCTGCAGGTTTAGAAATGAGCGTAACTTGTGAAGTTCAACAACTTTTAGGAGATAGCTGTGTACGTGCAGTAGCTATGAATCCAACAGATGGTTTAATGCGTGGTATGGAAGTTTTAGATACAGGGAAACCATTAAGTGTACCTGTAGGTAAAGCAACTTTAGGACGTATTTTTAACGTTTTAGGAGAACCAGTAGATAACTTAGGTCCTGTAAAAAATGAAGAAAGTCTTCCAATTCACCGTACAGCTCCTGCTTTCGTGGATTTAGATACTCGTCTTTCTATTTTTGAAACAGGTATTAAAGTAGTAGACTTATTAGCTCCATACCGTCGTGGTGGGAAAATTGGTTTATTCGGTGGTGCTGGTGTTGGAAAAACTGTTTTAATTATGGAACTAATCAATAATATTGCAAAAGCACACGGTGGAGTTTCTGTATTTGCTGGTGTAGGTGAACGTACTCGTGAAGGGAACGATTTATATACAGAAATGAAAGAATCAGGTGTAATTGTAGAAAAAAATTTAGCAGATTCAAAAGTAGCTTTAGTTTACGGACAAATGAATGAACCGCCAGGAGCACGTATGCGTGTTGCATTAACAGCATTAACTATGGCTGAATATTTCAGAGATGTAAACAAACAAGACGTTTTATTCTTTATTGATAACATTTTCCGTTTTGTACAAGCTGGTGCTGAAGTTTCTGCATTATTAGGACGTATGCCATCGGCTGTAGGATATCAACCTACATTAGCTACTGAAATGGGTGCTTTACAAGAACGTATTACTTCAACAAAAGATGGTTCTATTACATCTATTCAAGCTGTTTATGTTCCTGCAGATGACCTTACTGACCCTGCTCCTGCTACAACATTTGCTCACTTAGATGCTACTACAGTATTATCTCGTGGATTAGCTTCAAAAGGAATTTATCCTGCTGTAGACCCATTAGATTCTACTTCTACTATGTTACAACCTTGGATTTTAGGAGAAAAACATTATGGTTGTGCTCAAAGCGTTAAGAGAACTTTACAACGTTACAAAGAATTACAAGATATTATTGCAATTTTAGGTTTAGATGAATTATCTGAAGAAGATAGACTTGTAGTTGCTCGTGCTCGTAAAATCGAACGTTTCTTATCTCAACCATTCTTCGTTGCTGAAGTATTTACAGGATCTCCTGGAAAATATGTAAGTTTAGCTGAAACTATCGAAGGATTTAACAAAATTTTATCTGGTGAATTAGATAATTTACCTGAACAAGCTTTCTACCTTGTAGGAAACATTAACGAAGCTTTATCAAAAGCAACTTCTATTAAATAATTTTTCAAGAAACTAAAAAGAATTGAAAATATTTTTAGTTTCTTTTTTTCAAGAAATACATTGCTTTATAAAAAAAAACAAAGCAATGTATTGAATTTTGAAGTTTTTTAGAAAAAACTTTTCTTCTAACAATTCAATGAAAAAAATTTTTCATTGAATTGTTAGAAGAAAATTTCTCTTTGAGAAATTTGTTGTCTCCTCTGATATATATATGATAAAAAAAAATAGCTTTTTCAATGAAAATTTGTCTCTCTTCATAATTTGAAGAAAAATTTTCTTTTTGAAGTACATTAAACATGGAAAATTACCAAATCGAGAATTGACAAAGTTTTTCAAATTTCTTTTCAAATAATTTATGGAAAAAACACAAAACCTTGAAAATGGAAGAACTCAAAGTCCTCGTGGAACAAATTCACGAATTTCTTCCAATTCTGGAAAAAATTCCAAAGGAACAAATAATACAAAACGTAAAGTTTTATCAGTTTCACAAATTTTAGCTCGTGTAAATCAAAAAAAACAACGTAAGTTGGAACAAAAAAAACGTAAAAAACCTCTAAAACCAATTATTCCACCAAAATCATTTATTCTTATTTTTAAAGATAAACCTGAAAAATATATTTATAATCGTCGCATTATTGATTATAAACATTGTGGATTACTTCAACGTTATATTGGTTTAGGAGGAAAAATTTTACCTCGCAGACAAACAAAATTAACTGCAAAACAACAACGTTATGTAGCAAAAACAATTAAAAGTGCTCGTATTATGGGCTTATTACCATTTGTTACAAAAGAAAAAAGTTTTTTTAGATAATTTTGGATTTCTCTTCTCATTTTTTCTTCTTTTTTACAAAGAAATTTTCCTTTGAGAAAAAATTTTGCAAATAAAAAAGAAACAAAATTTCTTCTCCCAAGTGGAAAAGAGAAATTCATTTTTGAATTTTTTTATTTTCAGATATTTATTTTATATCAATTTCATTTTTATCCGCAATTTCGTTTAATGGTACTATAAAATTTTTCTTTTTTTCTTTTTATGAGTAAAGTTTATGATTGGTTTGAAGAACGTCTAGAAATTCAATCTATTGCTGACGATATTACAAGTAAATATGTGCCACCTCATGTAAACATTTTCTACTGTCTGGGCGGAATTACATTTACATGTTTCTTAGTTCAAGTAGCAACTGGATTTGCAATGACGTTTTATTATCGTCCAACTGTAGCTGAAGCTTTTGCTTCTGTTCAATATATTATGACAGAAGTAAATTTTGGTTGGTTAATTCGTTCAATTCACCGTTGGTCAGCTAGTATGATGGTTTTAATGATGGTTTTACACGTTTTCCGTGTATACTTAACAGGTGGTTTTAAAAAACCTAGAGAATCTACTTGGATTAGTGGTGTAATTATGGCCGTTTGTACTGTTTCATTTGGTGTTACAGGGTATTCTTTACCTTGGGATCAAATTGGATATTGGGCTGTAAAAATTGTAACAGGTGTTCCTGAAGCTATTCCTGTTGTAGGTGGTCCTTTAGTAGAATTATTACGAGGTGGTGTAGGTGTTGGTCAAGCTACTTTAACTCGTTTTTATAGTTTACACACTTTTGTTTTACCATTATTAACAGCTGTATTTATGTTAGCTCACTTTTTAATGATTCGTAAACAAGGTATTTCTGGCCCACTTTAATATTTTCTTTACATTTTTTTTTAATTTGCTTTTTTTTGTTTTTTTACATAAAAAAGCAAATTTGAAAAGAAAAATAGAAACAAGAGCAATATGACAACGAAATTTTTATTTCTTTTTGTAATTATAGACTGTTCTTTTTTCTCATTGTCTTGCTAGTTTTCTTCATTTTTCACAAGTATTCAAAACACCGTTGGCCGAGCGGATTAGGCAATCGACTCATAATCGTTTTGAGATAGGTTCAACTCCTATACGGTGTAGAAGGTGTTTTTTTTTCAAATTGAGTGAAAATAAAAAAAATTTATTTTTTTCATACTAGATTTTGAAAAAAAGAAAAAAATGATTTCTTTGGAGTTGATTTTTCTTTTTGAAAATGTTAATTTAGTAATTAAGCCCAGAATTTTCTTTAAAAAAAAAAAATACATCATGTCAGAACTTTTTGAGAAGCAGCATAGCGTTTCTTTTTTTAGAGAAAATTCTTGGGTGAAAATGATGGGACGTCGCCAAGTGGTAAGGCAGCGGTTTTTGGCACCGATATTCGTAGGTTCGAATCCTTCCGTCCCAGTTTTCAAAAAAAAACCAATTTTAAAAATTGAAGATTAGATAGAGACATTGTTCTTAAGAACTCAAAAAAAATCGAAAAAATATTTTTTTTTTCACTTGTTTTGTTTTTCTAAACAAAAAACTTTTTTTTCGTTTTAGTTTTTTTTTTCTTATCTTTTATTCTTTTTGTTTTGCAATATTATTTAAGAATTTCTTTCTTTTCAAAAAAGAAAGAAATTCTTAAATAATTGAACACAAACTTGCGATTTAGGGGGCCATATTAATTTTGGACAAAAGAGTAATTAGCAACAAATAAAGAAAATAATGAGTAAAAAAATTCACAGGTGAAAAAACAAGATTGAAAAAAATGAAATGAAGAATAAAGAAAAATTCTTTTTCTGTTTTTCTGTAAAAAGAAAATTCTAATTTGGAAAACAAAAAGAAAAAAATGATAAAATCTGAATTTGCAAAACAAGTAAATGATTTCTCGGCAAAGCAACCAACATTCTCTCTAAATAAACAAGAAGTCAATAGAGAAAATTTAGAGAAACAAAAGAATTTTATAAAAAAAAAATTATTTAAAGGTTATTCAAAAATTCATGAATTAAAATTAGTGACTATTGGACTGGCTTCCCCAGATAAGATTAAATCTTGGGCTGAAAAAGAATTGCCAAATGGCAAAATTTTTGGAGAAGTAACAAATGCAAACACTTTTCATTATAGAACATTTAAACCAAGTAAAGGAGGTCTTTTTTGTGAACGTATTTTTGGCCCAATTAAAGATTTTGAATGCGCGTGTGGGAAACGTCACCGACCTACTGCATTAGAATCTCGAAAAATTTTGGAACATGAACAAACAACACGTTATTTTTGTCCGACTTGTGATGTTGAATATACTTGGTCAATCATAAGACGTTATCAATTAGGTTATATTAAATTGAATGCACCAGTTGTTCATCTTTGGTATTTTCAAACAAATCCAAGTTATTTGAGTATATTATTTGATATGAAGCGAAAACATTTAGAATCGATTATTTATTGTACAGAAAGAATAACAATTGAAAATATGTGGAAATCTGAACAACAAAATTCAAAAATTAGTCGTTCTCCTACAGATTTATATATTACATGGCAAAAATTTTTCACACTTGAAGAAAAAATCAAAAAATACCAAAAAGTTTTTGAAAGAAAACAACAAAAAAAAAGAATGTTTCAAAAAAATTTTCGTGAATTGTTTTTAAATGAAAAAAAAAATCAAATTTTGTCTGAAAAAAGAAATTGGCTCTCTATTGATGTTCAAAACAATAAAGATTTTTCAAAAAATCCATTTCTAAATGATTTCAATTTTGTGGATCAAAAAAAACAAGAAATTTTTTTCAATATTCAAGAGCGAAAACAAAAACAAATTTGGTCCAGAACGAAAAAAACTTTTTGGAAAACTATTATTCAAAATAGCTATAAAAAAACTCTAAAGCAAATATATTTGCAAAATCTTTTTTCGCAATTTTTCTTTCCTTTCAATTTCAAAAATCAAAATGAACTTCAATCTTTTCAACTGAAAACTCATGAACAAGGTTTTCAGAAAATTTTTCAAATATATCTTATAAATAATTCACAATTTTCTTTCACATCTTTTGAAAAAGACAATATTGAAAAAACTGACTGTCAAAAAAATATCTTGTCTTTTTCCTATTTTCAAAGATTAAGCACTAACAAGAAAAATTATTTGAATATGAAGAATTTTTCTTTTTCTGATGAAATCAATGATTTTTCAAAATTTGATGTTTCAAAAAATGAAAAATTTTGGAATTCATTGTCTTTTCTTTTCGAATCAGGAATTTTTTTCATTTCTCAAAAAAAGAAAAAATCGAAAGATTTCCAAAATCTTTCGAAAAAAGATTTTCTTTTTTTATTGAATGTTCTTCCTTTTTTTCAAAAAATTTTTCTTTTAAAAAAGAAAACAAAATATTCCAAATTATTTAATATTCTTTCTGAAGAATTTTCTTTTTTAGATGGAAATAAAGAAGACAGGATGAAACTCTTGTTTTCAAAAAAATTTCTTCAGAAAAAGAGAGCAACGAAAAAAACACAAAAAAAATTAGTTCTTCAAAACAAATATTTTATTGAGATTGTTGACTACTTAAATATGCTTGAAAATTTTGATAATATTTTTTCTTCTTTAAAAAATTATTCGGAGTTAGATTTTTCTTTTTTTTTGACAAATCAAAAAGAAGTAGAAAAGAAACAAAAATTTTTCCCCAATAGTAAAAAAAATCTTTTAAGTTTTTTTCCTGACCAAACTTCGAATTTGAGAAATGAAAAGAAAAATGAACAGTTTCAAAAAAATGTTTATTTCGTTTTGGAAAAATCACCAATTTCTTTTTTTGTACAACAATTTCTTTCTCACTATTTTTATTTATTTTTCTTTCTTTCTCAAAGTCAATTTCTTCATCTAGTCAATTTTCAAATGAAAAAATATATAAAAAGTTTCCAATCCGGTCAAATAAATGAGTTTTTTCAAAAAAAGAAAAAACTAACGTTTTTGATCAGCAATAAAAATTTTCAGATTGAAAATATTTTTCAAAAAAAAATAAATATGTTTTTTGACGAAAGAAATGAAAAATTTCAGTTTCAAGAAACTACAACATGTTTTTTTATTTCTCAATTTTCTTTTTTCTATTTTTTCAAAATGCTTTCGAATTCTCCAAAACCAAAGAAATTCTTTGAATTTTCTGATTCTTTTTTCTTTTTTTCAAATTTTTCAAATATTCAAAAAATTCTTAAAAATCAAAACAAAAATTATGTTCGTCATATTGAGAATTATGAATTTCAAGGTTCTCAATTGAATATAAAAAAAGATGGAGGAGAAAAGTTGAGAATTTCAATTTTCAATGAATCGGAGAGTTTTCAAAAAAAATTCAAAGAAAGAAAAAAACAAATTCAAATTAATCAATATTTACGTGTAGGGTTTAAATATCAAAACTTTGAAAAATTCAGTAGAATACGAAATGAAAAAGTTTTGTTTTCAAAAAATGAAAAAGTTTTGTTTTCAAAATCAAAAAAAGTGAACACAAACAAAACTGAACATGTTTTTAGAAATAGTGTTTATACAATTGCCTATAATTATTTATGGCTAAATGATAGTGATTGGAAATATTTTGTGTATTATAATTCTTTCTTTTTGCACGAATTTCAAGATATTCCAATTCCTCAATACAGATTTTTTTCAAAAGCTTCAAATAATTTTTTATTTAAATTTGGTTCTCAAGAAGGGAATTTCTCTCTTGATGATGGACAAAATCCAAAATTGGATGATTCTTTCTCATCATTTTTTTCATCACAATTGGAAGCTTTTCACAAAAATTTTTTTGTAGGAGCAGGCATTTTGGAAAAATTTTTAGGAGAATATTCTTCATTAGAATTGAGAAAAATGACAAAACAACATCAAATTTTACTTCCAAAATTGAATCAAGCGATTCGTTTTTTAAAACAAACAGCAAAAACAAAAAAAGATTCTTTAAAAATTCAAAAATATTTTCAAAAACGAGAACACATTATTCGACGTTTCAAATTTCTTCGAAAATTTTTTCGAAAAAATTCAAATCCAAGTTTTATGATTTTACGTAACCTTCCCGTATTACCTCCTGATTTGCGACCTATTTTGAAATTACAAAATCAAATAGCTGCATCTGATTTAAATAGATTATATCAAAGAATTATTTACCGAAATGACCGATTAAAAAAATTTTCAAAAGATTCAGCTACGAATCAATCTTTTGAAATTCAATATGCTCAAAGATTACTCCAAGAAGCAGTAGATAATTTAATACAAAATGGAAAAGGTGGAGTCAAAGCCGAGACAAATTCTCGCGGTCAACCTTTAAAGTCACTTTCTGAAGTTTTAAAAGGAAAACAAGGAAGATTCCGACAATATCTTTTAGGAAAACGAGTAGACTATTCAGGTCGTTCTGTTATTGTTGTAGGGCCTCAATTAAAATTATATGAATGTGGTCTTCCAAAAGAAATGGCGTTAGAATTATTTTTACCATTTTTAATTCAATATATATTAAATTCTAAATTAGCAAAAACAGTTACTGGTGCAAAAAATCTCTTAAAAAAAGATTCCACATTAACACTTCATTTATTAAATAAAGTCATGAAAAATATTCCTATTCTTTTAAATCGTGCTCCTACACTTCACCGACTTGGCTTTCAAGCTTTCTTACCAAAATTGATCAAAGGAAGAGCTATTTTATTACATCCAATGGTTTGTCCTGCTTTCAATGCTGATTTTGATGGAGACCAAATGGCTGTTCATATTCCTTTAACAGTAGAAGCTCGAACTGAAGCATGGAAATTTATGTTATCTATGAATAATTTAATGAATTCTGCGACTGGAGAACCTATTGTTTTACCAAGTCAAGATATGGTATTAGGTTGTTATTATTTAACAAGTGATTTTTTTGCAAAACCTTTAGGTACTCAATTGGCAAATTCTCTTAAACAACACGCTTTTTTTATGTTTCAAGATTTCTTAAGTTGTAAACAATCTTTCTTATTTTTTCAAAATTTTCAAGAAGCTCTTGCTGCTTATCAAAGAAAAGAAATTTCACTTCATACAACAGTATGGGTTAAATGGAATTCGAGTGTGAATTTTGGAAACGATATTTCAAGACCAATAGAAATTCGTCTAAAAAAAACAGGTTTTTGGGAATCTATCCAGCATAAATATATGATATTTTTTGATAAAAAAAATCACCAATTTCAGAAATTAATACGAACAACACCAGGACGTATTATTATGAATTTTATGATACAAGCTTGTATAAAAGGAGAAAATGAAAAAAATGTTATTCAAAATTCAATTTTTTAATTTATTTATTAAATATAGAAAAATGTTCAAAAATTTTTTTTGGACATTTTTCGTTTTTCATTTCGTCTATATTTCATTTTTTCTAGTTTTCTATTTTTTCAAAAAAACATAGAACTTTTGTTTTTGAAGACAAAAAAAACAATAGAAATTTTTTTCTATTTCAAATAAATTCCTTTTTTCTTTTTGAAAAATTGATTAAAGAAAAAAAATCAAACTCAAAATTTTTCTTTTGAGTAAGAGAATTCTAGAAACATAGTTAAATAAAAAATTTTGTTGAATATCTTGCTTTTTCATTGAAAAAAAAACAAGATATTTTATTAATGAAGAAAATACAAAAAAAGCCAACGTTTTTTTATAAACAATCTATTTTTTTATAAACAAATAGATTATATGAAAAAATGCTTTTAAAAAGAAAAGAAAAAACATTTTTCAATTCAATAAGAAAAGAAGAAAATGTTAATTTTGAGTTTGTGTATCTAAACCAGAAGTTGCACTATCACGACTTTCTAATAATTTTTGTTGTTGAGTATCATGATAATCCCAAACTTTACTTGTCATTTCAATAATATCATGCATTACTTCATTCGTAGCAATTTCGTCAGCTAATCCATAGTAAATTGTTTCCATTGCAGTTAAATAAAAATCTCTATCTAAATCGCGTAAAATTTTATGACGAGGTCTATATGTTGATAATGAATAAATTTCAGCAACATCTAAACGAATTTTTAGAATTTCTTGACTATCAATCCAAATGTCTGAAGCTTGACCTGTTAATCCACCTTCAGGTTGGTGCATCATAACATGACAACCTTCAGTTACATATCTTTCTCCAATTGTTCCTCCAGCTAAAGCTAACGAAGCGGCTGAAGCAGCTACTCCTAAAGCTAATGTCATAGAACCTGCTTTAATAAATTGTAAAGCATCATGAATAGTAATACCGTTTCCAACAGAACCCCCAAACGAATTAATAACCATAAAAACTTTTTTTGATTCTTCTTCTTGTAAAGCTTTTTCTGTTTGTTTTCGATATGAATCTCGATATTCTAAATAAGCAGTTTCTTTAGACATTTGATTAGGATTTAAATAGTTAAAAGGTGCTGTTTGTTTATTACGGAAATTTGAAGAAAAAAGATTTTCTTGACTATAATCACGACGAAGTTGTCTTTGTGTAAATGCTTTTTCAGATAAATTTTTTTGATTTTTTGATGTTTCAAAAAAATTCAAAATATCTTTATTTGCCATTTCTGAAACAAGAGAATCCACACGATCATCTGAAGATGTGAGACTAGATTGTTTTCGAAATTGTTCAAGTTTTTTCTGAAAATTTGCAGAAATTCGAAAATCTTGTGGATTTTGTGAAATTTTATTTGCTAATAATCGGAATGGAGAATAAATATCAAAATTTTGATTTGTCTTTGCATTTGAAAAAAATTTTTGTTGATCTGAAGCATTCATTTGTTTAAATAACATCATTAATTTTGCTAATTCAGTGTCACTCATTGCTTGATTATGATTCATTCCATGTGATAATAAGCCAGCATTATTTCCTGTGATATCTTTTGCTAATAATTCTGCTAAATAAAATAAATATGGTTCTTCAGAATAATCAAAAAACTGAGAATTCCAATTTAACCATTCTAATGAAATTTTTTGTAATGTATGTGTTTCTAGCATATTATTTTCATCAATAGCTAAATCTTCTTCTGAAATCATTAAATCTTCAATTGAACGTTCTTTTTTCTTTGCAGAAGCTGAAAATTGACTAGACATTTGCGATTCAAATGCAGTTCCTGATGGTTTTTTTTGTGCTGTAGAACTTTGAAAAAGCCCGCTGCTTTCCATTTCTTTTTTTTCCATTTCTTTTGAACGATCTTCCATATGAATATTGATTAATAAACCACAAATTTGATTACAAAGTTCATCATCCAAATATTGCATTAAAAAAACCATACGTCGACGAAAGATAAAATTATAAATATCTGTCCATTGTGCTGGAAGTTCTTCACCCCAACAATAAATAATTCTTGGTACCCCAATTGGCATAATTGAAAAAAATTTTTTTTCTCAATATGACATTGTTTTTCATTTGCTTTTTTGCTTTTTTACTGCAAAAAAAAATTTTTTTTTCAAATGTCGAGTTTTCTCTTTTAAAATAACCAATTTTTTTCCAAAAAAATCAAAATAAATGCCTTCGGTCGGATTCGAACCGACACGCACAAGTGCACTGGTTCCTAAAACCAGGATGTCTACCAGTTCCATCACGAAGGCGCATTACAATGGAATTAATTTCAAAAATAGAAATAATTCTTTTAATAGAGAGAAATATAATAGAGAGAAATAAAAAAGTGCTTTTTTTTTTTCAAAGTTTGAATTTTTATTTGCAATAAAAATTTTATTTTTAATTTAGAAGAAGAGAAAAAACAATTTTCTATTTCTTTTTGTTTGAATTTTTTATTTGAATGAATTGTCTGGAAAGTAATTTTTATTTATTTTATCAATATTTTCTTCTTTTGTCTAGTTTTAATTAACCTTTTCTATTCTTAAAAATACAAAAAATGTGTTTTGAACTCCAATAAATAAATTTGAGAAAAGGGATTTTTTAAATCATATCAAATTTGATATGATTTAAAAAATCCCTTTTCTCAAATTTATTTATTGGCCAAATTGAATTTTGCGAATTCCTTTTTCAGTTCTTACTGAAATAGTATCTTTTGACTGACATAAATAATTTGGGATATTTACCCTTCTATTATTGACTTGAACTTTTCCTTGATTAATCATTGCTAAAGCAGTTGACATATTTGGAGTAATATTACGATCAAATAAAATATAAGCTAAAGTTCTTTCTAAACGTTTTTTATAAGAACCCATTTTTTGAGAATATTCTTGTAAATTTTTATTCACCAATTTTAATGAACTTTGTTTCATTGAAACAGAAATTACATCTTTTGGTTTACACATGTAACTAGCAATATTCACTTTTTTATTATTTACATGAATATGTCCATGACTAATTAGTTGTCTAGCTGCACAAATAGTAGGAGCCATATTTAAACGAAAAACAATATTATCTAAACGCATTTCTAAAAGTTGAAGTAAAACTTGACCTGTTGATTCTTTTGTTTTTTTTGCTTGGCGTACATATTTTACAAGTTGTTTTTCAGTAATTCCGTAATTATAACGTAATCTTTGTTTTACTTTTAAACGGATTAAGTAATCCGATTCATTCGAATCAAATGGTCGACTTTTAAATAATTTTGTTAATCCGTGTTGACCTGGTGGAATTACTTTTCCTTGTAATGCACCCTTTCCTTTGAAAAATCTACGAAAAGGTTTTTTTCTTGTAAAACCTCTTAATTTTCCAAGACGACGAATAATTCGTAAACGAGGTCCAATATATCTTGACATAGAGAAAAATAGAAATTATTCTTTGATAATTTGATCGGTAAAAAAAAAAAATTTTTTATTTCAATTTTTGATGATTTATACCCCCAGGGGAATTCGAATCCCCGTTTTCTCCGTGAAAGGGAGGTGTCCTAGGCCTCTAGACGATGGGGGCTTATTTTGTTTTGTCTTTTTTTGAAATAGAAAAAAACGAAACTAATTTTTTAAAATATATCATATATATATTATATATATTTCGATTTTTTTGTCAATAAATTTCGAAAGCATTTCAAAGAAAATTCAAAAATTGAAAAAGTTTTATCAAATAATCAAAAAAAAATTTTTGAGAGAAACGAAAACCTAGTTCTTCAGTAATTTGAAGTTTTTTTTTTGAAATTGAAGGAATTTTTGGAAAATGCTAACATACTAATAATAAACAACACAAATAAAAAAATTCAAAAAACAAAAAAAGCCGGGGTAGCTCAGTGGTAGAGCAGAGGATTGAAAATCCTTGTGTCACCAGTTCAATCCTGGTTCCTGGCAAAATAAATACGTTTTCAATATTTGTTTTTCGTCCTTGTAGGTCCAATATAAATTTGGAAATTTATATCTCTATTAATCAGTTCTTTTTTTTCGAAAAAAAAAGAAAATTTTCTAAAAGAAAATTAAATGTATTTGTTTAACTCTTCAAATAAGAGTTGAATAGATTTTTTTTATTTTTTATTTCTAAAAATTTTTTTTTCTGAATACAAAATAAAAAAACGATTTTTCAAAGACTTTTTTCTCAAAAAAATTGCTCTCTAATCTTTTTTTTTGAGAAATTTTAGAAAAAAGAAATTAGAGTCTTTGGAAAGAAAAAATTTTTCTTATTATGGCAGTACCAAGTATGCTCTATTTTTTTTTTCTACTTCATAAAAAGATTTTTTGATAGAAAATAGTCAAAAGAATCAACTTTGTTTTCTTTCAACAAAAAACTAAATTTGTAATTCAATTGTATGATTGGAACTTTTTTTTCTTAAAAAAACATTCAAACTTAATTCAAAAAACTTTATTTTGGTTTTAAAGTATATTGGTATGTTTTTCAAAAAGTTTTCTCAAGTTGAAAAAAACTTCTATTTTTATCTTAAAATAGAGAATTTTCAAAAAGGATTTATTTAAATAAATAAATTTTTCACTAAAAAAAAAATTTTTTACGTAATAGTATTTTCTTTTTTCAGAATTTTTCTTTTTTTGCTCAAATTATGATATAATTGTAAAAAATATTTGTTTATCTACAAAAAAAGAAATTTCTACGAAAAAATAAAAAAAAAGAAACTTAGCATTTTGCCGATTATTATCTTATGTGAAAAAAAGAAGTGAAAACTTTTTTTTTGAAAAATAAAATTTTTGATAAATAAAAGAATGAAAAATGAAATTAATATGAATACTCTAAAGAAAAATGGAGATTTCAATAAATGGAGAGAATTAGTAAAATCAAATTTCTCTCCAGTAAATATGATGGCTAATTTTATTAAATACCCTGTTACAACAGAAAAATCATATTTAGCAATGTTTCAAAATAAACAATATACATTTGATGTTGATGTAAAATTAACAAAACCTCAAATTCGAAAACTATTTGAAACATTATTTCAAGTAAATGTTATTGGTATTAATACACATAGACCTCCACGTAAAAAAGTTCGTGCTGGTATGTCAGCAGGATATAAACCATCTTATAAAAGAGTTATTCTTACATTAAAAGAAGGTCAATCTATTGAATTTTAAATTTGCAATATTTTCAAAACCCTACTTGAAAATCAGAAAAAAAAAGTGAACTAGAAAAAAACTATTTCAATATGGAAAAATTTTCTGATCAGAAATAGAAATCAAACAGAATAAAAGTTTGAATAAAGTAGGCATTATGAAAAGTTTTTGAAATCAAGAAAAAAATTTCAAAAAAAGAATTCCTAGAAAAAGAAAACAAAGAAAAATTTTTTTCTTTTTAATTTCTTTTTTCTCTTTCCTTTTTCTTAAGAACATGAATTCATGTTCAACAAAAATTTTTTTATTTTAAGAGTTATTTTTTTTATTTTTATAGTATGGGAATCCGCTTTTTAAAACCGGTAACACCAGGTACTCGAAATAGATCAGTATTTGATTTTAGCGAAATTACAACAACAAAACCAGAGAAATCCTTAGTAAAAATGCAGCATCGTTCGAAAGGTCGAAACAATAGAGGTGTAATTACTTGTCGTCATAAAGGTGGTGGACATAAACGTCTTTATCGTGATATTGATTTCAGACGCGATAAAATTGGTATTCCAGGAAAAGTCATGACTATCGAATATGATCCCAATCGTAATGCTCGAATTGCTCTAGTTATGTATGAAGACGGAGAAAAACGCTATATTCTTCAACCTCGTGGTTTAAGTGTAGGTGATTCTATTATTTCAGATATTCAAGCTCCTATTTTAGTAGGAAATACTTTACCTTTGCGAAATATTCCTTTAGGTGCTCAAGTTCATAATGTTGAATTCCAGCCTGGTTCAGGAGGTCAATTAGCACGTTCAGCTGGGACTCTAATTGATATTTTAGCAAAAGAAGGAAATTTTGTAACTATTCGTTTACCTTCAAAAGAAATTCGTTTAATTTCCAAAAATTGTTGGGCTACTATTGGACAAGTAGGAAATATTGAAGCTTATAGCATTCGTATCGGAAAAGCTGGTCGAAATCGTTGGTTAGGAAAACGACCAACTGTTCGAGGATCAGTTATGAACCCAAATGATCACCCACATGGTGGTGGTGAAGGTCGTGCACCTATTGGACGTTGTCATCCAGTAACTCCTTGGGGGAAACCTGCCTTAGGAAAATTAACACGCAGTCCAAAAAAATATAGTTCAAAATTCATTTTAAGAAAACGAAAATAAGCTTTTTTATTTTTTTTGAAAATCTAAAAAAAAACGAAAAATACTATTTTCAATATTTCAAATATTTTTCTTTGAAAAAGCAAAGAAAAAAAAAATTACTAAAGAAAAAACAAAAAAAATTTTTTTTGTTTTTTCTTTTTTTGTAGTGAAGTTTTCAAAAAAATTTTCTTTAATTTTTTTGAAAAACTAAAAGCTAAGGATTTGAAAAAATAAATTTTTTTATTTTATGCCACGTTCTATTAAAAAAGGTCCTTTTGTTGCTGATCATTTATTAAAAAAAATTGAAAAATTTGAAGCACAAGGACAAAAAAAAGTGATCACTACTTGGTCACGTTCTTCAACTATTTTACCAATTATGATTGGTCATACTATTTCTACTTATAATGGAAGAGAATTTATTCCTGTTTTTGTGACGGATCAAATGGTTGGTCATAAATTAGGGGAATTTGCTCCTACACGAACTTTTAAAGGTCATGTAAAAAGTGATAAAAAAGCAAAACGACGTTAAAAATTTTTTGAAGACAGAAAATACTTCTTTATCTTTTTTTGTTTCAAAAGAAAATTCCCCAAATTTTATACTTAAAAAGTATTACTTTTCTTTAAAAAAAAAAGTAGTTTTTTTCTCTGAAAAAAAAGAAAACATTTTCATATTTTTTAAGACTTACGGTTTATGAGTGACGTTTTCTAAATATCATGAAGAAAATTTTTCGATTTTAGAGATTGAAAATTTTTTCAAATGAAGATTTACAAACTTTCAATTTTTGGAAAAAGAAGACAAAAATTTTTTTATTTTTCATAGTAGTCAAATTTTTGCTTCAACATTTTTTATAAAAAAAATTTTTTTTTTATTTATTCATGGCAAATAAAGCAATGATTCAACGTGAGTTGAAACGTCAAAATTTAGTAATGAAATATGCGAAAAAACGTGCTTTTCTAAAAGAACAAATTAAAAAAGCTTCATCATTTAAAGAAAAACTAGCTTTCCATAGAAAATTACAACAATTACCAAAAAATAGTTCACCAGTTCGTTTACATAATCGTTGTCTGGTAACAGGAAGACCAAAAGGATATTTCCGTGATTTTGGTCTTTCAAGACATGTTTTACGTGAAATGGCTCATGAAGGACTTTTACCTGGCGTAAGAAAAGCTAGTTGGTAATAAAAAAAATAATAAAATAAAAGAAAAAAATTTTCTTCTTTTATTTTATTATTTTTTATTCTTGAAATTTTTTTATTTATTTGTTATACTAAATATATATGAAATTGCGGATGTAGCTCAGTTGGTAGAGCGTGGTCCTTCCAAGTCCAATGTCGCGCGTTCGAATCGCGTCATCCGCTTTTAATAAATAAATATTTACCTTAAGTTTCTCGTACTTATCTTCAAAGTATTCTGTTTTATTCAAACAGAATTTCTTTTTCTCACTGTGAATGATACACTAATATCATCTTTTCATATTTCAAAGAGAAAAAATAAAGAATATTTTTTCTTTAAATTCTTTGTATTTTTTTTTTTTTCAAAAAAAATATTCTTTTTGAATTATTTATCAAAAGTACTCTTTTCAGTTTTTAGAAAAGATTAAGAAAAAAAATGAATGAAATTTTTTTTCTTAATTTGTAATAGTGCGAAAAGAAATACTTTTTTAGTTTATTTATTATTTTTTTTTATGTCAATGCGTACACCCGAAGAATTAAGTAATTTAATTAAAGGATTAATTGAAGAATACACACCAGAAGTAAAAATGGTAGATTTTGGTATTGTATTCCAAGTAGGTGATGGAATTGCTCGTATCTATGGTTTAGATCGAGTAATGTCTGGTGAACTTTTAGAATTTGAAGATGGAACTTTAGGAATTGCTCTAAATTTAGAAGCTAATAACGTAGGAGCGGTTTTATTAGGTGACGGTCTAAAAATTACTGAAGGAAGTCGTGTTCGTTGTACTGGAAAAATTGCTGAAATTCCAGTAGGAGAAAAATATTTAGGCCGTGTAGTAGATTCTTTAGCACGTCCAGTAGATGGAAAAGGTGCTATTGAAACATCTGACAGTCGTGCTATTGAATCTCCAGCACCTGGTATTGTAGCTCGTCGTTCAGTATATGAACCTTTACAAACAGGATTAATTGCTGTAGATGCTATGATTCCTATTGGTCGTGGACAACGTGAGTTAATTATTGGAGACAGACAAACAGGGAAAACAGCTATTGCTGTAGATACTATTCTAAACCAAAAAGGAAAAGGTGTTATTTGTATTTACGTTGCTATTGGACAAAAAGCATCATCAGTAGCACAAGTTTTAAATACTTTAAAAGAACGTGGTGCTTTAGACTATACTATTATTGTAATGGCAAACGCTAACGAACCTTCAACTTTACAATATTTAGCTCCATATACAGGAGCTACTTTAGCTGAATACTTCATGTATACAGGTCGTCCTACATTAACTATTTATGATGACCTTTCAAAACAAGCACAAGCTTATCGTGAAATGTCTTTATTATTACGTCGTCCACCAGGGCGTGAAGCTTATCCAGGAGACGTTTTCTACTTACACTCACGTCTTTTAGAGCGTGCTGCTAAATTAAGTGATGCATTAGGTGAAGGAAGTATGACTGCTCTTCCAGTTGTTGAAACACAAGAAGGTGACGTATCAGCATATATTCCAACAAACGTAATTTCAATTACTGATGGTCAGATTTTCTTATCTGGTGACTTATTTAACGCTGGTATCCGTCCTGCTATTAACGTTGGTATTTCTGTATCACGTGTAGGTTCTGCTGCACAAATTAAAGCTATGAAACAAGTTGCTGGTACATTAAAATTATCACTAGCTCAGTTTGCTGAGTTAGAAGCTTTCTCTCAATTCGCTTCTGATTTAGATGCTGCAACACAAAAACAACTTGCTCGTGGTTCTCGATTAAGAGAAATCTTAAAACAACCACAAAACTCTCCATTGTCTGTTGAAGAACAAGTAGCTAGTATTTACGCTGGAACAAATGGATATTTAGATTCTTTAGAAGTTTTAGATGTTCAACCTTTCTTAAGTGGTTTCCGTACTTATTTAGCAAATAATGTTGCTCAATATGCAGAAATTGTTCAAAAAACAAATACTTTCACACCAGAAGCTGAAGCTTTACTAAAAAAATCTATTACTGATTTCTTAGCTGAATTTGGTGCTACAAAAACAAACTAAAATTTCAAAAAATTAAAAAAAAAAAAAAAAAAATTTTAAAAAAAAAAAAGGTTTTCTATCATATTGATTTTTTAGTTTCAAAACTAAAAAATCAATATGATAGAAAACCTGAACTTTGTATTAAAAAACCGTGAAAAATTTTCTTTCATATTATCACACATGTTAACACTTAAAATTTTTGTTTATACTGTTGTAACTTTCTTTGTATTCTTATTTATCTTTGGTTTCTTATCTAATGACCCTGCTCGTAATCCTGGAAAAGGAAATTTAGATTAATTTTTTGAATCAAAAGATAGCTTAGTTATCGTTTCAATTTGAAAAAACATTTTTCTTGTTTTTGTCTTAACTTTCAAAAAAAGCAAAAACAAGAAATGTTCTTTATTTCCTTGTTTTTATTTTCACAAATTTGAAAAAAAGTTTTTTCGTCTACACCCTTTTCATAATTATTTCCTAAATTTGAAATATCAAAAAACCTTTTCTAGTATTTTTTCTATTATAATAGATTAATTAAATGAAGAATTTTTCACATAGAATATAAAAATATTTATACTATTTGTTTTTGCTTTTTTTGTCTTCTCTGTTAAACAAGTGTACTTGATAAAAACAAAAAATTTTTGAAAAAAAGGACAAATTTTATAATATAAATATAGTTTTTTATGTTCTTCTTTTATTGTTCAAATATTTAAGAACTTCCTTTTTTATAATTTTATGAAGAATTTTTTCTTTTTTTCTTAAATAAAAATTACTTTCTATGCTATTTATTTTTATTTTGGTTTTTGAAATAGAGCGAAAACCAAAATTTATTTCAAAAAAATTTCTTTGCATATTTTGTAAGAAAATATCATATTTAGTTTTCTCAATTTGTGGAAAATCCAATTCTTCGAAACGAAAAAAAAATCTCGAAATAAATTGAAAAATTCAAAACAATGTTTCATTTGTCAGAATCAATTAAATGATGAACCTTACGAATCTTCAAAAATTTCTTCAGAAAACTTGATTTCTCAAAAAAAATTGACAAATGGAATTTCAAATCCTTCAAATTCTTTCTCAGAAAATAGTCAATATCAAAAAAATTTCTTTTCAGGATTTAATAATGAAAAAAAATCTTTTAGATCAAAAAAAAATTCTCGTTTTTCGGATACATCAAAACAACAAGTTGTTTCAATTACATATGAAGAAATCGGTCTTTTTCCAAGATCTTTTAACCGTGTTTTTGACAGATTTTTTAAACAATTATTTTTTGATGTTGAAAATTTAGTTATTCAAGAATATCGATTTTATCGTTATCTTTTTTTTACCACAGTAAAATGTTTATTTATTCTTATTTTTGTTCCATTGGGTATAAATTTTCTTGCAAAAAATTATTTTATTCGTCCAGTTACTGAGTATTATTGGAATACTCATAATCATGAAATTTTTCTGAATTCTTATCAACAAAAACGAGCTTTTCATGAATTAAAAAATTTTGAAGAAAAAATTTATTTTGAATCTTTACTTTTGCCTGAAAATCAATTATTTTTTGAACGTATTCAATTAACAAAAAAAAATCCCGCAAATGAAAATTTTCTAGTTCAGAAAAATGAAATCGATACAAAGTTTTTCGATAATTCCTTGTCTCTGAAAAATTCAAATTCTGCAATTAATGGAATTAGAAATGCGAAAATTCAAACTTCTGTTGAAAATAATTTAGGAAAAAATGCATTACCAATTTCTTTTATTTCACAAAATTTTTCCGAAAAAAATTTGACAAAAATGTCGTCTCCTTTAGATAATTCGCAAAAAGAAGAGAAGAAAAGTAATATTCTCAAATTTTCTGGGTATATTCAAGAAAGTTCTTCTCTTCCTTTACCAATGATATATAAAGAAGAGAATAGAAATAAAGAAAAAAAGGAGAATTTTTTAGAACAAGAGCGTGATATTTTCAATACTGGAACAAACATTGATGTATCTATTCTTTTTCGAAATTCTATTCAAAAACGTTTACAAACGAAAATTATTGAATTAGCAAATCATTATAATGAAGAAAGCATTGAAGCTGTAACAAATTTTTTTGCTGATGTTGTAAGTTTTAGTTGTTTATGTTTTTTATTATTTCGTTTAGAAATTCAAATTAATATTACCAAATCTTTTTTATTAGAAGTTTTTTTTGGTCTTGATGATAGTAAAAAATCTTTGCTTATTTTATTTGTCACCGATCTTTTGGTAGGTTATCATTCTCCAAATATTTGGGAATTATTTTTTCAAACTTTATTTGATCATTATGGTTTACCTGAAAGTCAAACTACTATTTTTTTACTTGTAGCAACCCTTCCTGTATTACTTGATGTTTTATTTAAATATTTAATTTTCCGTCATTTAAATCGAGCCTCTCCAGCTACTGTAGCTACTTATCACGCAATGATTGAATAATTTTTTTTCAAAAAAAATGGAAAAAAAATATTTTCTTGACAAAATATTTTGTCAAAGTTGACAATTTTGTTTTTTTTAGAACTATACTTATAGTTTTTCTTTTGAAAATGCAGTTAGTTTGTTTTTTGCGTTGAAATACAAAAAAAATTTCAAGTCAAAGTCTTTAATTAGAAAATACAAGATTGACAAATTTTTTTTCTCTCTTCAAAAATAAAAGAAGTGAACAATGTTTATTAATAATTTAATTATTAATAAAGTTTTTGAAAAATTTGTTTTTCAAATAATTTTAATTGAAAAGAGATGAAAATACAAAAATAGATAAAACAATATGTCAACAGTAAACGAAATTATTGAAAAATTAAAAACATTAACTTTATTAGAAGCTTCTGAATTAGTTTCTCAAATTGAAGAAACTTTTGGTGTTGATGCTTCTGCTCCTGTTGGAGGTGGTGTTATGATGGCAGCAATGCCAGCTGGAGGATCTTCTGAAGTAGCTCCAAAAGAAGAAGAAAAAACTTTATTTGATGTTGTATTAGAAGAAATTCCAGCTGATAAAAAAGTTGGAATTTATAAAGTAGTACGTAATATTGCAAATATTGCAGTAAACCAAGTAAAAGAATTTACAGGAACATTACCAAAAGCATTAAAAGAATCAATTTCTAAAGAAGAAGCTGAAGCTGCTAAACAACAATTAGAAGAGGCTGGTGCTAAAGTAAAAATTGTGTAATTATTACACATAATTGTTATTTTTCTTGAAATAACAAAGAAAAAACTCTAAAAACGAGTTTTTTCTTTGTTATTTCAAGAAATTTCTTCTTTCTCGTGCGAAGTATTTTTAGCTCCTTGAAGAAAACCAAAAACATTCTCCTCCAAAAATTCAACTCAAAAGTCCAAAAATTCAACTCAAAAGTCCAAAAATTCAAC
>Ga0194130_10001776_pt1 | contig 33282 bp, 53 predicted proteins | sample TA2KigsurfametaG_FD_160084 | JGI IMG/M metagenome (GOLD analysis project Ga0194130, IMG submission 160084) | Freshwater microbial communities from Lake Tanganyika, Tanzania - TA2015050 Kigoma 12 surface | ecosystem: Environmental > Aquatic > Freshwater > Lake | place: Tanzania: Lake Tanganyika...
ACGCCTTCATGCTTGCTTCCTGCGTAACCACATCGCCAGTCTGATCTAGGTTGTCTAATGTTGCAAAACCTGAGACTGTTCTTTTTTCTCTGTTGACCTTCGTGAACGGAACTGATAAATTAATAACGTTTCCGTTAGAAGACCAATGGGATTTTTCAATGGTCATATGTGTATATTATAGGCTTTTATATATCTAAAGGCAAATAACTAGTTGAGTAGGACTACTCGACTTGTCTGCCGTCACCCTTTGCATTTCTACCTTCCCCTGAATTATCTGGGGAATTTGCTTCACGCTCCTGATCCCTGGTTCTGCTATTTAAAGCTTCAGCTTTAATTTCGGCGGCCTTAGCAGCTAAATCTACTACCTCGTCTCCGCCTTCTCTTGGGACCATACCCTTTCTAATTCTAATTTCATTAGGGGTAACTACTTGTAATCTTAAATATCTTTCATCAATTTTAGACTGAGTATCTTCATCGGTTAAACTTAATTCATTAAATTTAAGAACTAGGGCATCAGTCATTTCTTGAATAATTTTATTTAATTTCTTTTCAAGAATATCTTGCGATGGACGGCATACCTGCTCCTTAAATGTCTTATCGGCATCCCTAGCATTTGCCAAAGATATTCCAGTAGCCGTTCCAATTTTATTAATTGGAACTCTGTGTGCCATCAATATTTCATCTCTATTTGCTTGACGATAAACATTAAATGAAGACTCTTGTGCGCCCGCCTCAATTGGTTCCATCTTAAATTCTGTTTTAGAATCTGGAGAATCTGGTGGCAATGGAATATATAGAGATCTGTGGTTTTTGCCACGAAGCCCAACTTGGAAAAATTCTAGCAACTTACGCTCAGATTCAGGAGATAATTTTGCTCCCTTAACCGTAATAATGTAGCGAGGGACTGCCTTGTTTTCAAAATAATCTAAGTTATATTTGCCAGCAAACTCATTTCCTGCCATAGCATTTTGTGCTGCAATAATATCTGGAATTCCATAATAGTTATTCTTAGGTGTATATTTCTTCAAGTGAATAAGTTCATTAGGACGATCTGTTGCGCCTGCTATTGGATTAGGAGTTTCGGTGTCTCCAAAATTACGGAAGAATACAGCCTTACCGTATAACAACTGCACAAAACCGTCTCTAAGGCGCCTTACACGCATTGTCTTTGAAGGGATGTGTCCGATGTACCCTATCTTGCCAGAAGTCGTTCTACCGACCTCTAGATAGCCATTACCAGTGGCTTCTACGTCAGTGTAGAACTTAATAAGTGTTTCTTTAAATGTTTCCTCTTCATTGCAATCTTCTAGCCACTCATGTAAATCTTGTTTAATTCTATTTAATTTTCTGCGGGCTCTTTCTAATTGTTTTTCATCATTAATACCATCTAACATATCTGTAGTTTTTCTAGATTCAATAAAATCAAATCCAAGGCCTACAATATTAGAAACCTTAGCATTAATTGCTGCATAATTATATGGGGAAATTTCATATATTGTGGATAAATAATCTAAATTATATTCAGGCATTACAAGATCAAATAGGGCATATCCGCTAACTGCCTGCTGAGTTAATAATTGCTGGGTTCCAGTTCCTTCGGTCCCGACAAATTTCTTTTGTATATCTCTGCTTGCTTTTCTTCTTAATGCTGGACTAAGTCCAGATAATTTTAAAAGCTCTTCGCCTTCTAGGGAAAATGAATCATTGTTTTTTTGAGTTATACTAGAATTAAATCTAATCCAGTCTGTGATATTTGATATTTCTACATCATTTGACAATGTGTCTTCTTCGTACTCAATCATTTTGACCCTTCCTTAATTTAGCCGTTTCATCTTTATAAACACCTACATCTAATGGATCTGGTGTTAGGCCCCATCTTAGTCTCTGCTTTTGATACTCAAACTCTTCATCATCAATCTGCCTGCTTCCCTCAAGAAACTTTGGATTGCCTTCAGTAATTCCATATCCCCTTACTGCCTTGGCCAACAAATTGATTCTGTCTCTATTGTCTTTCATTGACGCTATTGAAAGGAAATTACCATCATCGTCGCCTATCCACCTGCCATCTGGCATTTCCCAGACGTACACGCCCAGCCTGGTTTCATTTTCTTTAACCTTTGCATTGATCTTTTTAATTTCCATAGGTAATCATTTTACCACTTTCGGTGCCTCAAGTCCAGCTTTTTGTCAATTAAAATGACAAAACTATATATTATTTAACAGAACCCTGTCTCTAGAATATGTCTTGACTGCTTCTTCTGTGATCTGAATGACAGAATCACTAGCCTCAATAATATCTTTTCCAATATACAGGTTATAGTGTTTCAAGTGGTCTACTGACTCTAAATCATATATAGCTATATTTTGATAGGTATTATTATCTAGTACTCCTGATCTGTTCCCGCCATCCTGTTTCCCGTTTATCCAAATCTGGCCTGTCATTTCAGATGACGATTTTATAAGAATATAGTTAGGCTCATCAACATATAAATAGTTAGAGATATTATTTTGAGAAGTTATATCTTGACCATTAACATACAAATTTGAGATATTTGTCTTTGTTATTGTGCCATTGGTGGCCCAATACAAAGATGACTCTACCCCGTCTGTTTTATTGTAGAACAAATATCCAGAAGATAATGATTTTGGACAAAATATCATCTCAAGATAATTTATGTCTTTTAATGTATTTATATAAAAGACTGAATTATCAGGAGTAATTCCATTATCCTTTTCTCTTAATAATATATTTGAATTTGTGTTGGATATAGATATTTCCCATGAGTCTCCTAAATTTGGTTGCTCAACAGAAATTATACTGCCGCCGCCATGGGCTAAAAGCTTTTTCTCATCATAAAAATGTATTTTTATATAATACAATTCTGGAACATATTTTTCAGAATCATCAGATTCAAATGTTACTTTTATTGCTATAACTTTTTTATTTAAAAAATCAGAACCCTGGCTAAATCCAGGAAGAGCCTTACCGTTTTCACACTCTTGCCAAGTAGACTGATTATCTGTAGAAATATAAACTGACACTCCGTCACTAGCCAGTATTTCCAATTTGGAGGAAACAAAATTTTTCCAGTGTGGTAAGCTAATTACTTTTATAAATTCTCCATAACTTGAAGACGGGGAAAGATATAGGCTATTAGTATATTCTCTGTACAATATATTATCGTCTACGTGATATTGCCAATCTAACAGTGCTGGAAAAGACACGGTTGTGTTTATGTTCTGATACATTTCAGAAGCTTTAAAAATTTCTCCAGAGTCTGGCAAAACAATGTTTGACTCTGTGTTAGAAATAAAATTATTATAATGGTTTAGAATTTGATTAGGAGACAGGGAATATCTATAAATTGCTGGAGCATCTACAATAAAATATTTGTTTATAGGTGCTGGACCACAATTAAAAGACAAAGATTCGTTGGTAAAATTTATTTTTGATATTGATTTATTAGCAACTAAATTTCCGTTTAAATATAATGACATTGATTTAACTGAGTATATAGCTACAACATGTAAAGACCTACTAGGATTTGGAACCGAATATTCAATCTGTTCTTGCTCTAATTTAAACACTATATTGCCATTATCCCAATACACTCCTATTCCAGATGAGTCTGCTAATATTGGAGTTAATGTTGTTAAACTTTTAGGATGAAACCATATTTCAAGAGAGAAATCATTGTCAGAAGTTTTACCTGTTCCAAATCCTCCTACGCCATTCAGGCCACTAAAATCTTTAGTTATTGAAAATTCTAAATAATTTGTATTAGTTATTTTCGTAGCACTAGATCCTCCAGAAACTATTGGAATTGAAGTATTTAATATATTGCCAACATAGCTTCCATTGTTGCCGCATCCAGAACTATCATATGCGACTGACCCAACAACCTCATCAAGTTTCCAGAAACCTAGTGGGAGGTCTTTTAATACGTTATGATAATATGACATTTTTATATTATATCAGTATAGCTTTTATACCCAGTATCCCTTTGCTATATACCTTGAGTTGTTTGTTGCTGGATTATGTTCTATTTTAAATGTAGAAGGAGAGATTATAATGCTGCCTGCCTCTGGTTTAAATGCAGGCCTACCAGATACAGTTACCTCTCCGCCATCAAATGAATTATTAATATATAGTCTTGCAGTATACCTACCATGTGATGTAAAAACATCATCAGTATTATTTTCATTAAACTTTTGAATAGAATATGTTGTTTCTAGGTTAACATCATCTTCAATGTTATTAAATATCTTATATTGTCCAAAACAATAGTGGAAAGTGGCTTTTAAATTATTTATTAAAAACAAAGCTCTTCCATCTATTGGTTTTTCTTTATCACTAAAATCTGAGGAAAAGATTTTTTCATATCCCCATTCTCTATCTTGCCAGCTACTAATTAAATTATCTTTAGATGGTTGAGATTCCGTCTCTTCAATAAATTGTATATAATTACCTATTTCTTGAAGACAATAAGTAAAATAAAAAACTTTTGGAGAAAGTTCTTGAAAAACATACATTGCCATGATTTTATCTTTCTAGGCTGGAACAAAAACGCCGTCTACGAATTGTCCTTTGTTTAACCAAAATGATGGAACCATATATTTATTTCCGCTTTTTATTAAATGAGCTGTATGGCTATATGGATCTACTGATGGAAATATAATTACGCTACCAGCTTCTGGTTTAACGTGAAACATTATTCTATTATGATTTAGCGGACTATTAAAATCTTCAGCTGCGGCATCGTCTGTAGAAGTAAGAACTCCATCTTTAACATTAAAAGAAAGTTCTCCCCCCTCATAGTCGTCGTTTAGATACATTACCAAAGAATATCTTAATCTCTTATCTCCTTCTTGCTGATCAAAATGAGACCCCATAAAGGTTCCTGGCATATACTTTTTAATCGCAGTATCTGTCATCAATATTATTTTAGCATCATCATTTACCTTCTGTGCGTAATCTTCGCAAACTGCCTTCATGCCGTCAAAAATTTGACTATATATATACTTGGCCTCATCAAGAACATCGTCTTTACATTCTTTTAATACCTGCTCGATGGACAAACATTTAATTCTTTTATGTTCTCCATAGACATACATTTCTCCACTACATGCTGACCACTCTTCCCATTTAGTAATAAAGTCTGAAAAGTTGTCTGCTTGAGTAGATTCAATTAAATTAATTAATTTTTTTGGATCCTCAATTACGTTTTTATAATAATAAACATTGTCAAAAAGTTTTTCTGCTATCATTTTAACCTCCGAAAATAGTATATCATATTAATTAAATAAATCCTCTTTATCTGGATAAACAAAGGTTGGTTCCCATTCTGGATCCTGTTTAAATAACACATCTTCTCCGCTTGGATCTATCCAAAACATTGGGAGCATATACTTCCATCCAGATTTAACTAAATGTGCAGTATGACTAAATGGAGCAGGTGAAGGAAAAATTACAATGCTTCCTGCCTCTGGTTTAATGTAAAAGTCATATCTTCCTTCGTTTTCTGGGTCAAGTAGGTCATCTTTTAACGCATTTTCAGTTCCAGTTATTACACCATCCCTAATGCTAAAAGAAAGTTCTCCACCTTCATAATCATCGTTTGGCCAAACAACTAATGAATACAAAAGTCTTGTATCGCCTTCTTGCGAATCATGGTGAACGCCCATATAATTTCCAGCACGGTATCTGTGAACCCCAAATTGTTCTAAAAGTATAAGTTCTTTTTCAATGCCTTGTTCTTTTTTGTAATCTTCACACACTAACCTTATTGCATTAAAAAGTGGATCTCTAATTTTCGCAAACATTTCTTTTGTTTCTTCAGAAACTTCTTTGTCAATATTATAAACATTATTTAAAAGACATAATTTTTTATAACCATAAATGTATGGGTGCCCCATTGATCTATTTTCATCTACATCCCATCTATTCCAGGGAGTAAGAATTGGGTAGATATCTGGATAATTTTCAGAATCATTTACTAAATCTAGCCACTCTTTTATATTAGGAATTGCATTTCTGTAATAATAAACTTGAGGATGTAGTTCTTCACGAATCATTCCGTTTTCTAAAACTGTTGTTTTTTTCATTTAATTTAGTCCTCCAGTTTTTAAAGCTACATCTTTTTTAGCAGTTTGATCTGGACCTGGCTGCATTCTTTCTCCACGTTCTTTCATTTCAGCCCATTTTTCTGCATCCTCAGCTTGTCTTTTTCTTTGCTCAGCAATATCTTCTTCCCACAGTGCTCTTTTTTCTTCGCTATAATCTGCCTCTTCATTATCCCAAAAAGATCCTATAGTCCATCTTTCTCCGCTAATTATCATTTGAACTTCATGAATATTATGATGTCCTCCATTAAACGCTACCAACATTCCTGTTTTAGGTTGTATTGTAATATCATGGTCTCTAAAATTTAATGCCCCGCCTTCAAAATTATCATTTAAATAAAGAAATGCTGCCCATTTACTTCTTTCAAAAGAATTATATTCTTCTGAGTCAATTGCAGTATTGTCGGAATGGTATCCAGCGTATGCGCCTTCTACCCATTTTTGACAATGATAACTTACAAGCTTTACGGGTTTTCCTCTACAAATAGCGGTGGCTTCTTGAATTTTATCTTGAAGGGTTGTAAAAAAATCTGGTGGTAAATCAAATTTATCTTTATCCTCATCATCTGGTAAATTTGATGCAAACGAGTCGTAAAAAGAAATCGGCGCCCACAATAAACTTCCTTTTTCTGCAGAGTGCTCCCAATATTTTAAAACTTTATCGCATTCTTCTTTTGTAAGAAAATCTTCAAATATTAAAACATCTTCTTTAATTTTAGTTTGATTATTTAAATTATATGTCATTTTATTCTCTCCGCATTTTTATATATGTAATCATAATCTAGGGTTTGGTATTTACCCTCTTTTCGTTCTTGTTTTGTTCTTTCTGACTCCATCTGTTGCCAAACGTCTTTACCATAAATAGACTCTTGATCTAACCATTCTTTTGAACCCAAGTAATATCTTTGCCAGTGGTTTCTAATAAAATATTTTGGATTACCATAAACTTTTTTAACGCCATGTCTATATAATTCTCCTGGCTCTGAAAGATAGTTTGGATCACCAGCTGGAAAGACTAAAACATCTCCAGCTTTTGGTTTATAATAAAATAATTTATTGTCTCCTACCAAAAACTCTAGGCCTCCACCTTCGTAGTTATCGTTTAAATACATGGTACAGGTTACTGTAAATTTATATCCTCTGTGATTTTCATATTCCTGTTGATAATCTGTATGCATATGCATTGCTAAATCAACGTTATTATCATCAATGCCGCCCTCTACTTCATACTTACAAATAGAAGGACCCATTAATTGCCAAAGATTCATCTGTTTGTCTTCAACTGAATCATGAACAATTTTGTCTTTTTCTATTGGCACATTATGTATTTCTGAATAATGTTGTGTTGTTAAATAAAAAACTTCTCTAACGTCATCCCACATTTCTTTTTCTTGCTTATTTCTTTCACTATCAGTTCCTCTATCAAAATTTAACATGTTTGTTTCTTTTCCAAAAGTGTACCATCCTTTCCAATCTCCTAGGATAGACCCTTCTGGATTTTGTTCTGATTCAATAATAACTTTTTTTAAAAGATTAAGATCTTTAAATGGATTCTTGTAAACAAAAATTTTTGGATATATTTCTTCAAACTTTAGCGTCATGGTTTTATTTCTCCAGTATGTTCTAGTATCTGCCAAAAAAATGGGGATGTAAATCTGCCGCCAGATATTACTGGCCTTACTCCATGGACATACCATCTATCTCCTGGGAAAAAGTATGCAGATCCTCCTACTGGCTTAAACTCTATTCCTTGCACTGGAAAAAATAATTCTCCGCCTTCATAGTCATCATTAAAATAAAATAGTGACGCTATGTCATAGTGAGGAAAATCATTTGGAGTTCCAGCATCTGGACCCTCGTGTAATTCTTTATCGGCATGAGGATCTTGTCTTGCGCCAACTGGCCATCTAACTATTGCTGGACCAGTAGCCTGAACTTTAACATTAAAAAATTTTTCAACTTCTACCTGTAATCTTTGTATTAGCCCCTCAACAACATCTACAATTGTCGGGTCGTGAGATATTTCCATAGAAAGTCTTGTACACACCCTATCGGCCCATGCATTTGCATCATATATTACAGTTCCATTTTCATTTTTATGAGAATTGGTTATATCCCAAGTCTGATTTGTTCTGGCAAAGTTAGTTAGTCTTTCTTTTTCATACTCGGTTAAAAAATTAGGTAATTCAACAATATTTTCTTTTCCTTTACCAAAAAATCCAGATGGGGTAATAGAACCAAGGGACCTGTAATCGTGAGTATCGTTTGTATTAACCTGCTTTTGCATTATTTATATTTCCTTTTTGACCAAAATAATTTCTTATAGACCCCGCCCTCGCTGGTTCTAAATGTATCAGAAGTTTTCATTGTTTTTGCCATAATTTCTTTTGCAGTATGAAAAACTATTTCAGACTCCCAATCTTCTCTTTTAAATGGAATTACTTGTAAATAAGGAGTGCCAGCTGGAACTATTCCAGTAAATCCTTCTTTTAAGAAGAACGGAATAAGGCCAGATGTTGTAACCTTATCGCTATCTATTATACCACCCACAGTAATCCACGGCAATTCAAAATGATTTATTGGTGGAACATATATTGAACTATAACCTTCTGGTAATTCTGGAGCCCAATTTGCATACCAATGAAAATGCCATTTACTGCATCCTATTGGAGTTGCAAATTCTTGCATTGGCGGTCTTTCTCCCACAAAATCGTCAAAACCGACTGGAACTTTAACTTTTATTCTTCCGTTTTTTTCATAAAATTCTAAATCACATGGAGTCAATAACATATACCCAGTTTGAAAAGTATCAAGTACTGCAGGGCAGGCTTTAAAACTTAGCATCTTGCCCTCACCATTAAAATTTGCAACTGGATTTCCTTCATGATCTTTTACAAATGTGTCTGAATTTTCCCACCAATGGGGTAAGGTTTTCCTTGCCGTTACAGGAACAGTATCTTCTTTATTGTAATGTTTATTTGAATGAAATATAATTTTATTCATTATTTTATACCACACTGTTCTGGACCATCAACTATATTTAATCTTAAAACTTTTATTTCATGGTCTCCAATTTTATTTCCCTTATAGTTAACACCGTCTCTATAAAAATTTGTCCATTCGCCTTTTTTATTTATTTCTGAAACTATTTGTCCGTAATCCGCATCTGGGAAAAAATTAGATGGAAGATCTGATATTTTTTTAATTACACCTTCTGAATTGTTTAATGATTTTAAAGAAATTGGCATGACAGAAATAACTGGAGTGTTTGCTGGAATTGTTATTACTTCATTGGCTTTTGTTATTCTCCAAGCCACTGGAAACTCTCCTGCAAAAAAGGAAGTACTTATTAAAATAGTAAATGGCCAAACTCCATCTATTGGCCAATTTGGTGTAGGCATGGCCATCATGCTTAAATCTTCTTTGGTTCTTAATACTAATCCTGTTTTAAAACTAATAGTAGCATTTGATCTTCCAGTATAAACATATTTATGACCACTTAAAATTTTTACATGAGTATCTGTTGAGTCTGAAATTCCATCCCAAATGAAACTTATTTCTTCTGGAAAAGATATGCCCCAACCCAATCCATTAGATAATGTTACTGGAAAGCAGTGATATGCATGCTTATCAAAAGTCTCTTCCATCCATTGTCTTTTTATCGTTAATGGCTTTATTTCTGCAGAATAAGGGCTAGCCTTATATATCTCAAACTGCATATTTTAATATCCATCCTTTATAGACTTGTCTGACATAAATTGTCTATAAAATTGTTCATTGTGTGTAGCATCATTATAATCTGTCATTGTAACAATTGAATATTTTAATCCAGACTTTACTGGTAATGCTGCATGAGAAAATAAATAGTTAGAAGGGAAGATGTATAAATCCCCAGCTTTTGGCTTAATGGTTTTATCAATTTTATCAAATCTTATCCCGCCATCCTCATAATCATCATTGATATAGGCAACCATAGAAACAGTAGCTATGTATGACCAACCATGATCTGAGTGATAAGAAAAGTGTTGACCTGGCCCATATTTAACAAAGTTCATTGCCTCCCAATATTTCATTTCAATATTATAAAATGAACAATAATCATCTAAAGCAATTTTTTGAGCATCATGAACGTCTTGCCAAATTTTATCAAATTCTTTCATATACTTATCTTTGCCAGGATAATCAAAATATCTTAATTTAAAATCTACACAATCTCTATATTCTGGCATTTTTTCTCTATAACCAACCGTTGCATCTTGCCAGTTATACAAACCATTACTGTTTTTTATTGTATTTTCTAATCTATTAATAATTTCAAATTCTGGCTTTATTACATTTCTATAAACCCATAGTCCTGGAAATAATTCTTGTTTTTCCATTTATTTTCCTTCTTCTTTTCCCCATTTTCCAATAGGACATTCCGCATTAGAAAGCATTACTTTTGCTGACATGAGACAACCACATTTTAAACACTGATTAGTTATCGTGTAAAACTTGCAACCTTCACAAACTTTTAGTCTATTTTTTGCAACAGATTCATCAGATACATATTTTTCTAAACTTAACAGGTGCCAAGGTCTGGCCTCTCCTAAAGAGTTTTTCCATTCCTTCCATTTAGACATTATGCTGGAGCGTTAAAATTAATACCGTCCCAAATATAGCCTGCTGCAACAATGGTTGATTCATCTTCAATTTTTTTAATAGAAACTTCTCCAGCAAAGGCCGCCTGATACATATCGGCTTGTGCAGAACCTTCTATTGCAGTTAAAACTAAAGTAAGTTTATTGTCATATGTAAAAGCATATCTTTTATTTCTTGTTTCTTGAGTAGAAAAACCTGACTCTGTTCCTCCACTAAAAGAAGAACCGTCCCAAATAGCTCCTCTTTTTAAAAATTCAGTATTGACATTAGATATTTCTAGTCCAGCAACTGTCTCATTATTTGATATAGATAAATTTAAAATATTTGCAAGGCTAGTGTCTTCTTCTGAATCAGCTAATCTTATTACCTGAAAAACTTCCCAGGTAGTGGGGCTAGCCTTTGTCAGTAGTGCATATTTGTTCATTATATTCTCCTTGTATATATTTTATCATTTAATAATGTCTATGTCTAGATTACCAATGATTACATCCGTATCCGCAGACTCCTCCACCTACGAAGTGTGGTGGGAAGAATGGTGGGAAGTGTGGTGGGAAGAATGGTGGGAAGAATGGTGGGAAGAATGGTGGGAAGAACGGTGGGAAGTGTGGTGGGAAGAACGGTGGGAAGTATGGTGGGAAGAATGGTGGGAAGAATGGTGGGAAGAATGGTGGGAAGAACGGTGGGAAGTGTGGTGGGAAGAATGGTGGGAAGTGTGGTGGGAAGAATGGTGGGAAGAATGGTGGGAAGAACGGTGGGAAGAACGGTGGGAAGTGTGGTGGGAAGAATGGTGGGAAGTGTGGTGGGAAGAATGGTGGGAAGAACGGTGGGAAGTGTGGTGGGAAAAATGGCGGGAAGTGTGGTGGAGTAAACGTTTGAACTGTTGCCGTTGTTCCTCCAGAAGATTCTCCGTTAGCATTGCTTGCAAAAACTGTATAACTTTCATCAGCAGATGAATCTGGCAAAGATGGATCTGCAGTATCAAAAGGTGAAGTGGCACTAGCACTTAACTGACCACGTAAATTAGAAGTAACTCTAAAGGAAGATATTGCCTTACCGCCAGTTGCTGGATTAGACCAAGTAATTCTATCGCTTCCAGAAGGAATTGACCCTCCATGTGGACCAGAAGCAACTGATGGAGATGGTGCTGCTGGAACAGTTGTTGCTGTTACAGATCCACTTGTTGCTCCAGCAGAAGATCCAGCATTATTTGAAGCAACTACTGTAAATGTATAAGATGTGCCTGAAGCAAGCCCAGGAAATGTAAGGGATGTGTTTGCAGTAGTTTGTGTTGTAGTTGCAGGATTTGATGTAATTGTATAAAGAGTAGCTGGTGGTGAAGCTGCTGGCAAAGACCACGACAATGAGGCTGCGCCATTATTAAATGGCCTTCCTGTGCCTACGTCTGTTGCTGATAGGCCAGTTACTGCATTTGGCTCTAAGAAGTTGTCTTGTGCTGAGGATTTAATACCTCTCTTTTTATTAATTGCCATCTTTTTCTCCTATCAAATTTTGTTAAGCTGTTAAGTCTCCCATAATTATCCAAGTATCTGTTGCTCGCTTAAATAATGTTGCTGAAGAATATTGTGAACGCAATTTTAATCCAGGTGTACCATTTAATGTAACCCCTGCTGCGCCAGCAACTGTAATTTGACCTGTGCCAACCTGTAGGAGATCAATAGATGTTCCTATTGGGTAGGCTGTGGTTGAATTTGCTGGAATTGTTATAGTAAATGCTGATGAAGAATTGCATTCAACTAATGTATCTCTTAGCGATAATCCGCCAGTTGATAAATTATATGCAGCGGTAACTGTACTTATTGGCGTTCTTGATGGAACACCTTCTTTTGTTTGTGTGCCGTCTGTAAACGCTACTCCAGATTCTGAAACCGTTACTGTACCAGTAAATGTTGGGGAAGCAAGTGGTGCTTTAGCAGCAAGGTTATTTGTAAGCGTAGTAGAGAAGTTTGCATCATTGCCAAGTGCTGCTGCCAACTCGTTAAGAGTGTCTAGTGCTCCAGGGGCTGAGGCAATAACATTGTCTACTGCAGTTTTTACGAAAGCAGTTGTAGCAATTTGGGTTGTATTGGTTGCTGCTGCTGCTGTAGGTGCTGTTGGAGCTCCAGTAAGTGCTGGAGAAGCAAGTGGTGCGTAAGTTGAATCTGCAGTTGATGAAGCAAGCTTAGAATCAATCTGTGATTGAATTGCTGAGGTTACTCCGTCAACATATCCAAGTTCTGTAGCAGAAACTGTTGATGAAATTGCTAACTTAGTCCAATCAATTTCCGCTGAGGCATTAATGTCAGCATTTACAATTGTACCGTCTGCAATCTTTGCAGAGGTTACTGCGCTATCTGCAATTTTTCCTGTTGTTACGGCTAGATCATTAATCTTATCAGTTTCAACAGCGGATGCTCCTAGTTTTGCTGCAGTAATTGCAGTGTCTGCAATTTTACCTGTTGGTATTGTTGCATCGACAATCATTGCACCAGTTACTGTGCCATCTGGAAGGGTTACGGTACCAGTAAACGTTGGAGAAGCAAGAGGAGCTTTTGCATCTAGCTGTGTTTGAACTCCAGAAGTTACTCCGTTTATGTATGCAATCTCTACGTTGGAAACGTCACCAATACTTGTTGAAGCTGGAAGGGTAACGTTGCCAGTAAACGTTGGGGCAACAAGAGGAGCATAGGTTGAAGCAGCGGTTGCAGATGCAAGTTTATCATCTAGCTGTGCTTGAACCGAAGAAGTTACTCCGTTTATGTATGCAATCTCTACGTTGGAAACGTCACCAATACTTGTTGAAGCTGGAAGGGTAACGTTGCCAGTAAACGTTGGGGCAACAAGAGGAGCATAGGTTGAAGCAGCGGTTGCAGATGCAAGTTTATCATCTAGCTGTGCTTGAACCGAAGAAGTTACTCCGTTTATGTATGCAATCTCTACGTTGGAAACGTCACCAATACTTGTTGAAGCTGGAAGGGTAACAGTACCAGTAAGCGTTGGGCTTGCAATAGGAGCATAGGTTGAAGCAGCGGTTGCAGATGCAAGTTTATCATCTAGCTGTGCTTGAACTGAAGAAGTTACTCCGTTTATGTATGCAATCTCAGTTGCACTTACGTCTCCGATAGAAGTTGTAAGGGGCAAACCAACATTTCCACTAAATACTGGAGAAACAAGTGGTGCATAGGTGCTAGCAACATCAGATGCGTTTGCTTTTGTCGCTAAAGAATTTGTTACTGTTGTAGCAAAATTAGGATCGTCTCCAAGGGCTTCTGCTAACTCATTTAAAGTGTTTAAAGTTGAAGGTGATGCACTAATTAACGCTGTTATTTGTCCATCTGTATAAGATTCAGCATTTGATTGTGCTGTATTGGCAACTGTCTTGGCAAAAGCAGTTGTGGCAATCTGTGTGTTATTTGTATTAGAAGCCGCTGTTGGTGCAGTTGGCGTACCAGTAAGTTCTGGAGACGTTAAAGTCTTATTTGTTAATGTTTGTGATCCAGTCAATGTGGCAACTGTTGAATCAATATCGATTGTAATTAAGTTATTTACATCATCATATGTTTTATCAAGACCAGTTCCAGCAACAAGTGCTGCGTTTACTGCATCTTGTGACAATTCGTCTATGCTTGGTATCTGTGCATATGGCACCTTGCCAGAACCATCTAGAGTAGCTACGCCACCTGCTTCACCTTTTTGTGATAAAGGAATAAAATCGTCTACTGTGTCTGATAGCGCATAGTCTAAGCTATTCCATGCCGTTACGCCATCGCCAAATTTAAATGTGTTGGTATCTGTTTCAATACCAATTTCACCTGCTGCCAAAGTGGGATTAGCTGAATCCCATTGGTTTGAAGTGCCCCTTCTGAGTTGAATTCTTACTGTTGCCATGTTGTTTATACCCCTATATTAGAATTATACCACTTGCTCATTTTACTAGGAAACCACTCCCGAATCAAATGTAAGAGCAAATGATGAACTGCTTGGGGATCCGCCATCGGCAAATTTAATAGCCTCAGTCACAACCCCATCTCCACCAACAGAATATATTGGTGAACCATTATAATCAATAGCCAAGCCAATATCATTAAATCCTATATCGTTTGAGTCTGATATATCAATCCACTGATTATTAACTTGAATTCTTAATTTATTATTATCTGTATTAAATGCTAGGGGTACTGAGCCTAGTGTAACCTGTCCACCTTGGACTACTAGATTATTTTTAACTTTAAAATCTTTATTATTAGTTGCCACGAGTTCAATTTCCCCCGAATTTTAGGTGGGGGATTTTGTGTCCCCCACCAATTTTATTTAGTTGTTAGACAAGCAGAGTAGCGTGAGCCATTACCTCTGTACTGTTGTTTGTTGGAGTCACACGAATTCTGACATTTCCGCTATCAATATCAGCGTCAATTGTCATGAGTGATCCATTTGTTGTTGTAATACCATACTCGTTAAGAGCAATATTGTCTGAAGTGTCTAGTGTTACTATTAACTCAGAAACATGGGTATGTGAACCATGTTTTGCCTTAACAAGAACTTTAGCTGTTCTATAGTTTGTCTTATTCCAGCTTAGAAGAGTTGTAACTGCTGCGGTTGCAATATTTCCTGTTGTAGCCGCAACCTGACGAGATACTGAATTTACATCAAGTGCTGTAAAGTCTGTGTCGCCATCTAGTACATTGGCAAGAGCTGCTGCTGCAGTTGCCTCTGCGGCTGCTTGTGCTGCTGTATCTCCTGCATCTACATATTGCTTAGTAGCTGCATGTAGAGCGACTGAAGGATCTGCATGAAGTGTTAATGCTCCAGTTAGTGTGCCACCAGTTAGATTTAATTTACCAGCCAAGTTGTTTGATATAGTTGTAAAGAAGTTTGCATCATCATTAATTGCTGCTGAAATTTCATTTAATGTATCAAGAATACCTGGGGCTCCGTCAACAAGATTTGTTATTGCTGTATCAACATAAGTTTTATTAGCAATTATGTCTGTGTTTACCGAAAATGCACCAGTTCCTGAATTGTAAGATAATCCTGAACCTGCACTTACTGCCCCACGAGCACGAGCATCTGTGTAATATAGATTTGAACCCTCTCCAATATCTGAAGTTATAAGATCACCAATCTGGGAATCAGTATAGTCATTTGCATCCTGTAATGCATCAGAGGCTGCGCCATATGCATCAAATGAATTTGCAGCTACACTTACAACACCAGTTGCGGCGTTGTATGTGATTCCTGTTCCTGCTGATATAGCACTTCTAGCTCTTCCATTTGTAAAGTATAGATTTGAAGAACCTTCTGACAACTGATCAGTATTTGAATCTGCTACGCCATTTTCAGCAGTAATTGTAAGATTATTTGATCCATCTTTAGAAATTTCAATATTTGTTTTTATTGCATTAACAAGAAGATTTGCAGCCTCTTCTTTTGCACGAGCTGCTGTATAGTAAAGATTTGTTCCTTCTGTTAGCGCTGTGGTGCTGTGATTAGAAATATCTGAAACTGTACCAGTTACGTTACCAGTAACATTACCTGTTACGTTTCCAGTTACATTTCCTGTTACGTTACCTGTTAAATTTGCTGTGATTGTGCCAGCTGAAAAATTACCAGAACCATCACGCTTGACAACCTTATTAGCTTCATTTGCGGAGGTTGCGGTACCGCCTATCAGATTTACGATATACGATTGATCTGCGTCTTTCTTTGTTAAGATATCAAAGCCGTTTACGGTAGCGGTACTTCCTTCAACTACCAGGCCATTTTTTACTCTAAAATTTTTATTTACTGTTGCCACTCTGACAACCCCCTTATTTAAGCCTTAAGCGCAGTCCTCACAAATCTGGCTGTAACAGCCGAAGTTGTGGGGGTCACGCATAAACCAATTATACCTGAATTTACTTCAAATGTGATATTTGCTAAAGAATTTGAAGTATTTGATATTATGTTGGATTCTGATACATTTATATCGGTTCCATCATTTAATAACAAGTAGTCAGATGATACATATTCGTTATCCCTTGTTATTTGTAGACTGTATTTAATTGTTCTGTATATACTGGCAGACAAAGTATCCACGGTTGTCTTGTTTTCTATACCAGTTATAGTTAAATCATTATTGCCGTCAAGGCCAAGCAGCACTAGAGTTGAATCTGATTGATTATCTAGGTCAGCCAACTGAGATTCCAATGTTGAAATTTTGTAATCTAGAGATGTAGCTACGTTAGATCCATTTACACCAACCTTAGCCTGTAAAGCCTCTAGTGCATCATTTACGTTTCCATGTAATGCTGCATGGCCTGCTAGGCTATCTGTGCTTTGTGGATTAGATAAATCATCTAAAGTTGTTGGGAAATTAGTTGCCAATTTCGCCTCCGTCTAAAAGTGTCAAATCTGTAAAATTTGGATCACTATATGTTGAATTTGGAGAGCCTCCATCAAGTCCTATTATAGCAGGAATTTCTTCATTGACCGACGCCTCGTTATTAATATCTTCTGTAAAGTTAATTGTTTCTTGTAAGTTAACTGTGTGTACATTTCCATCGTAAGTGTGAGTGTGTATATAGAATGGGGCGGGATCTGTAGATCCAGGAGTTAAATCAACCCAAACTAAACCATTATATATTTTAATGTTTTTGCTTATTACATTAAAGTAAACATCACCTGCACTGCCAGATAAAGGATCTTCATCTAGTGTTAGTAAGTTCAATAATGATTTAAATTTGCGGGCCACTATTAAACTCCTATCCGATTACTACTACTCTATACTCTCCAGCTGAAGGTGCTACAGCAAATTTAATAGTTACTGCTGATGTTGATGTATGCTCAACATCTGCTTCTATTTGTGCATATGGAGAAGCAACTTCGTAAATTTGCACGACAACATCTTTCGTACCCAAGTTGTGAGTTACTGTATAAGTTGTGGCTGATGTGCTAAGTGTAGCCTTGTATTTTCTAGTTATTTCGTGGTAATTTGTACCATCATTTGTTAAAGTCCACTGATCGTCTGTTTCGTTCCAGAGTAGCTCTACGTCAGAAGAAGTTCCTCTGTTTACTTTTAACCCAGCATTTGCTGAAGGGGCGCCAGTTACATTTGTATTAAGTACAACTTTATTGTCAACAATATTAACTTCAGTTGTGCTAATTGAGTTAATTGTTCCTTGAACATCAAGGTTTCCACCAATTGTTAAATTACCAGTAACTGTAACATCATCTGGCAAACCAATTGTTACTGCTGCTGACTCAGATCCAGAACCAGATACTGTAACCTCATTTGCAGTTCCTGTAATTGTTGCTACATAGTTACCTGTAGTATCGGTTCCAAGGGCTACTGAATTAGGCTGAACTGTAGTGGTAATTGTTACATCGCCAAGATTTGTCATTGTAGCAGAACCAGCTACATCTCCTGATAATGTAATTACTGGATCTTTTGCTAAACTAACATGACCATTTGTAACAGAAAAATCTGTTGAATCAAAACTTGCAACACCCTTATTGGAAGAAGTTGCATCCTCTGCTGATATTGTTACTGTATTTCCAGAAACCGATGTATCAATTCCTTCTCCGCCAGTAACAGTTAATGTTTCTGTAAGTAGAGAAATTGTATCTGACCCAGAGTCAGAAGATATATTTAAATCTGTAGATATTGTTGAGCTGCCTGCTGCAGTTAATCTACCCTGTGCATCAACCGTAAAGGTTGGAATTTCTGTGGATGACCCGTAAGAACCAGCTGTAACTGATGTGTTATCTAAATCTATAGTTGTTGTACCAGAAGCATTGTTATATGTAGCAGTTAAACCTACACCACCTGATACAGAGGAACCGATTACATCTTGAATAACTTCTGTAGAACCAGAAGTAGGAATCCATTCCGCTCCATTGTAAAAGTAAAGTACATTATCGCTGGTGTTGTAGTAAACTTGACCAGATACTGGACTGCTTGGTGCAGAACCTAAGTTTTGAATTCGAGCATTGAGTAATTCGTTCTTGTTTAAATCAATGCTTACTAAAAATTTTCTTGCCATATTCTATGCTCCCTTAAGACAGGTATGCTGTCCCTGAAAATGGCTGTGCCATAGTCAGTGTTAAAGTGTTAAGACTATTATAGTCGATTCCAGTTTCTAAAACATCTCCAGCGCTAGATTTAACAGTCACATTTGGGCTAAACCCAAGATTGTGCGCTATTTGTATTGAATATAATCCATTTGATGGCCCTAAAACTTGAGCCATTTCCCAGGAAAATTCAAAAGATACCTTTTGAGCCAATTTAATTACTGCTGCGCCAGTCCAAGATGTTTGAGAAGGTTTCGGGCCATAGAACTCACTTGTTAATTTATTATAATAGAAATCCCCTTCAGTTCCTAGATTATTTGATGGAGCTCCATTCCCGTTAAGAATAGTTCTACCAGCTAATCCTTGAACTCCTGGGGAGCTGACGATAACTTTGTTTACATTTTCTATTACTTTAACATTATTTGTCATATAGTAACCGATCTATTTAGAGTCAAAAACCCTTCAAGGAGTTTTGTTTTATTTAAATTAGAATCGGTTAACATAAGGTCATAAGCGGACTTTGGATAAAACAATTTATTAGTTTGAGTTGGTGTCATTTTACAAGTTATTGTTCCTAACAAAGGATCAATAGTAATGCCACCGTCTGGTGAATTTAAAGAGAAGGCTAACTTGCTACCACCCTTTGTATCTCTAACCTGAAGCTTTGCAAAAGCTCCTGTTAAATTAATGGGATTTGCGTTTGAATCTTCATATTCTACTTTAAAAGTAAAAGTAGTATTTTGATCAACTTCCCAATTTTTTTGTCCTGCCATATGCTAAGGCCTCCTAAAATAGGAAAACTCCTATGCTTAATTTTAGCATAGGAGCAATCCTAATCGACTACTAAATTACGCCTTTTTGGTAAATCCAAAAGAATTTTCATTTGGATTTAATGCCTTTAGAATAACTGGTAAGCATGCTGCTATACCACCCTTAATTAAATCTCCTGGGTCAGTATTGCCAGTCATATATAAAGCAATTGCCGCACCTAAAAAGTGACGACCATAGCTTGCCAACGCTGCTAGAATTTTTTCTTGCATTGTTACCTTTCCATCATTATTAAGATCTTGTTTCATTAAAGACCTCCTATTTCTGGGCTTTGTGCCCAGGAATTTTGGGTGTTAACCCAACATTAATTGTACCACTAAGCCAAAATATCTACAATCTCACAATTGCCATCTGAGGTACAGGCTAGGGTTTGTGTGCCGCTTGTTCCGTCCTCTGTCTCGTAAAAAGATAAATCTTCCCACCGAATTGAAGATGGCATTTTAGCAACAAGTTCAAAATATTCTGTTTCTGTTATTTCTTGATATGGTGCTTGCTTATAAGAATGATCTGAATATGGTAAAAATGATATTCCAGAAACTTCATCAAAATGTTCCCACACCCAAGATCCGACAGCCATCCATTCATCTTCGTGAACCGAAACTGTAATAGAAGGTTTATGTTCACACCAAGCACGTTGATAAAGAAGCCATAAATTTAAATGATCTATTGCCGTTAAATCTTTTCTAAATGTTGCTTTTTCTGGAGATTTAACTGGAAAAGAAAAAACATAGGTATTGTTTGGGTTCATAAAATCATCTTCACATGGAATGCCAATATCTTTTAAAAAATTAGACAAGGGATCTTTTTTGTCACCACGAACCGTTCGAATATAATATTCAGAGTGCCAAGGATGCATTCCAGAAGAAACTCCAGTTAATTGAGAGACTGTTCCAGAAGGCTTGACACACGTTACCGCTGCTGAAGAATTAATTCCTATATGTTGTGCCTCTACAGCGTTTGCTTCTCGTGCACGAGATCTAAGCCTTTGCAGTAAATGTTCAAGTTTTGTATAATTATCTTTTTTTATGTGATCAGCATCGCAACACAGGACTGAACAACCTTTACCACAATTAAATTCTTTTTCTCCTCTAGCTTTTCCAGAAAATATTGAATTTCCAAATTGTCCAGTTAATGATACTCCCAACAATCTTTCTTCTTCTGTGTTCTGCTTCCAGATATCTCTTAAATATTGAAAGTCTGTTAATGTAGATTGCCATGTTCCTAATATTGCAGCTAGCTGAACCTTTCTTGATACTGATTCCTCATTGTCGTTTTCACGTATTACGACCTCGGACAGGTTACAAAATTGATACGGTCTTAAAATAATTTCAGAGCAAGGGTTAGTCCCGTAATGTATGTTTGGGTCTCTTCCATATAAGGCTGCCTGTTTTTGTGCAGCAGAGACATTATAAATTCCACGTTCTCCAGATTTTGAATCATAAAGATTTTTCCATTCTGTAATAAATTGTTCCATTGGTGGTTTTCTAGAATAAGCAACAGAGTTATTTGAAAGTGCTCTTTGAGAGTTAGTTTCCCACCAGTTTCCAGATTTTGCGTGAGCCATTTCAATATCATTAATATTAGATAACGAAATCATTGCTGATCTTCTAACTCCTCCGACAACAACAACCTCTCCTATTTTGCACATTATGTCATGGCATTCAATTGGTTTTAACTGTCTCCCAATTGCATTTTTTAAAGTTTTAATAGTAAAATCAAAAAGATTAATTAAAGGTTGGGGGCCAGAAGATCTTCCCCCCATGGTTTTTAATCTAGCGCCAGCAGGTCTTAAATTAGTAACATCTACAGATGGAATTTTGCCATTCCATAAAAATTCAATAAGTTTTCTGTACGCATTTGCCCAACCTGTTTTTGAATCTTCAACAACTATAACATCATTTGTTTTTTCTAAAATCAAAGGAACTTCTGGAAGTTGATTTATGTATTTGTATTCAACAGAAAATCCTACCCCTGCGCCACACATTAATATATACATTGTTTCATCAAAAGATCTAAGACTATCTACTGGAAGATAAGAGCAGTTGTATCCAGCTGCGTTGTCTCTTTCTAATGCTACCCCCGCAGTCATAACAGCTCTCATCGATGGCATTACATTTCTTGAATACACTGCATCTTTAAGATTAGATAAAACAATTGGATCTGGCGTGTAATCAAATTTTTCTTTAAGGTGATTTAATATAAATTTAAAATATCTATCTACAGATTCTTTCCATGTTTCCCTTCTGTTTTCTTCTGGAATCCATCTTGCATATCTAGATATAGCAATAAAATTTTCGTATGGGTTTTTTATAATATAAGAAAAAGGATTTTCTTCTACAAGTTGCATAGGTTTTTCTTCAAAATAATCTGAAGACAATTTAAATGAATCTAAATATGACATTAAACACCTTTTCCTCGTTTTGCGATTGTATTTTAAATTAGTAAGAAGACAATTCTACCAAAAAAAATTCTAGAAGGGAAGTGTTTTTGCTTATTATATGGTAAATAAACTATAACATTATCAGTTAACCATAAGTATATTTTTAGTCAACTAGCTTGACATATATCATAAAACAATGTTATTATTATAGTCCGTTATCTCTAATGGAGGAAATGCCAATGGAGAATATGAAAGAAAAACTTAGTGATGTTATTCATCATTATGTTGCAATAGCGGTTGGTTTAATGTTTTTATTTTCTGGTACGCCAGTTATTAATACACCGCCAGCCGAAGCTCTGATTGTAAAACCAGAGTCAAAAACAGAAGCACAACTGAAAAGAGAAACGCTGGAAAAATTCAGCAATACTGTATACAAGCCTTCGGAAATGTTAACAGACAATGAGTTGGTAAAACTTCTCAAGGCTGTTGGTTTTGAAGGAAACGCCCTTAAAATGGCGTGGGCCATTGCTAAAGCGGAGTCTAACGGACGCCCTATGGCACATAATGGCAACAGGAATACTGGAGACAGTTCCTACGGAATTTTTCAGATCAATATGCTGGGAACTCTTGGCACAGATCGTAAAGAGAAATTCGAATTGAGATCAAACGTACTTTTGTTTGATCCAGTCATAAACGCAGAGATAACGTATTATATGACTAAAGGCGGAATAGATTGGTCATCTTGGCCTAATTCTATACCAAAAGCAAAGAAATTGATAATTCAATTTCCAAAGTAGTTAGGAGATAAATATTAAGATACAGATAGTGTCTAAATATTTAACTCTTGCAAGAGAGGGTCTTGTTCCACAAATGGATTGTCCATTATGCCAAGGCCTTCTTTTTGCAAATTCGGACGGGGAAGACCAAATATTTATGTATTGCCTTTCTTGTGATTATAAAAAATATATTGGTATGCACCTATATAAAAATATGAAAGGTCTAGTAGATGCCATTAAAAAATGAATTTGATGAAAATTTAAGAGCTAAGGTAGCTAAAAATATACCATGTGTACATATGCCTGGATTATTGCTAGCGGAAAGAGCCCTAATTGTAGTTAAAGAATATTTAGAAGAGTCAAAGTCTCGTGGGCTTATCACCATAGATGACGTTTTGGAAGACATGAAGGTAAAAAATGGAGAATCTGAAAGCAACTAATTTAGAAGATAATTTGCCTATGGTAAATTATATAATGCTTCATAGAATTTATGACATGCTCACTTTAGTTGCTAACCTATTAGCAAAAGATGAAGAATCTAGACTTCAGATTTCAAAAATGGTAGAATATCATAAAGAGGGTTTCTTGCTGGGTCCCTCCCCAGCATTTAGAGCGGAAGAAAACAATGAACAAGGATAAAAATTCTGTAGTTGAATTAATGACAACTGTATACGAAGCAATGAATACTAGAATGGCCCTTATGTCGGGCATGTCGGAAGAAGAAACAGAAGAAAAAACAACACAGTCCAGGCCTGCAATAACTTATTACATGTCTGAGATATATGATCGTCTAGAACAAAATGACTTATTAAAGTATGAATAAGTGATATAATTATGTCATGCCAAGAAATTTTGCTAAAAAAATGTATGGCCCGTATTTTCCATATGATCACGGGCGAAAACATACTGATGAAGAATACCGAGAAAAAGATCTAGAGGCAAAGATAGAAAAACTTATCACAAGGATAATAAATAAATTTAAAAGGAAGTAGCCTTAGTTGAGCATTAGCTCCCAAGGCTATGCACGTGAGTGCAGCAGGTCCCGAATAGATCCGCCTCTATTCGGGATTTTTGCTATATATAAATCCTACCATCACAAACCTGTTACCAGAAATAATTTTTTTTACCCCGTGAGTGCATTCTTCTGATGTTTCATGAACTAAAAGAGTTCCTGATAAAGGCTTAAGAATAATATTTTTATCAGTATATACAACCTCTCCCCCCTCATAGTCATTGTTTAAATACAATACATATCCATAAACTGGAATTTCATTATTGTCAGAAGAATAATTTTCTTTGTCTGAATGTGGGTAAAATGCCCATTTGTCATTAGATTTTTTATATTTTAAAACTTGGTCTGGCACATATATTCTTTCATTATTTTTAATTAATGATAAAAATTTATTATTATATTTGTCTAATATTTCTTCTACTGTTTTATCTAAATTTATTTTTTTTGTAAAATGTATACTATGAGGCCAGCTGTTCCAGCCGTCTTCTAACTGACAAAAAGATAGTATGATTTGTAAATCTATCTTATCTATAAAATTTTCAATATAAAAAATATCTTTATCCAAATAAATTTTATCCATTAAAGATCTCCTAGTATTACGCTTTTCTCTATAGCCTTATTGTATAACTTGTAATGTTCTTCTAAAGGCAAACCTTTAATCATTTCCAGGTGGCGGTTATACAGAACATCTTTTTTTGAAGTAACAGTTTTTCTTTTGTCTTGAGTTTTAACGTGCCAACTAGAGTAGGATTTAAAATCTTCGTTGGTTAAGGAAAAGAATTTTCCCAATGAGTTACACAAAAATTTGGCAACCTTGTCTGTATTACTAATAACATCTTTAAAGTCAAAGAAGGTAACATTATGGTCTAGCATCTCAGAATAGTGATCTAAAAATTGATTACTTCTAAACTGCATTTGAGAAAAATTTTCCATTACATTTATGGATGTTAATGACTCAATTGGATCTCTTGCAATTGAAAAAACCTTAGAGTAATCTTTGCCTGCGGCAGACTGTATTTCATACATTCTAGATTTAAAGAATTCCGATGGAGTATCTTTATTTATTTTTACGTAGTGTCCAAAATCTATATCCAGGTCAGTATTTAAGTCTAAATACCATGATAGCCAATTTTTACCAGATCGGGGATAGGTTAAGAAATAAGCGTCAGGTTTTAAATTTACAATCATTATTTACCAAATAAACTTTATTCATTAAAGATCTCTTTTATCTTTATTTTTGTTTTCTATGTAGTTTAAGTTTAGCACAACACGAATATTTGTATCTGTTTGAGAGTATCCACTATGCATAATATTAGAATCAAAAACCACTAATCTATTTTCTAAGCTCCCAATTTTCTCTCCGCTTTCAAACATAGTAAATCCATTATTTGTGTTTAAATAAAATATTGCAGTGGTATGTTTCATTTTGCTATCGGTATGCATACCACCCTCAATATGAATAGGAGTTCTTGTTCCAAGATTTGCTTTTACTCTCAGTATCTCTTCTGGATTAATTTTATTTATTAATGGCATAACATCTGAATAAAAATTAGATTTTACCCCAACATCTTTTCTATACATTAAATTAAAAAATTGAAACTTATCTATTTCTTTTATTTCATTGGGATAGGCTACGTTAGGACTGTAGTACCATGGAAATTTTTCGTTATCTATAAAAACACTTTTTATTACTGCAAACTCTTTTTTGTCTAAATAGTTATCAAATATTTTGATGCTCAACTATATCCTCTTTTTTGTAAGTAAATCCAGTAAAAACTATTCTTCGTCCTCCAGAAAACCTTAAGACTCCATGCTCATATTCTTTTGATCCAGGATGACATAACAATGTACCAGATTTAGGTTTAAAAATAATATTTTTATTAGTATATTTAATTTCTCCTCCAGAAAAATCATCTGTAATAAATATTACAATACCTTGTGCAACATTTGCAATTACACCATCATGATCAATATATGTGTCTTCTGTATTGTCTGAATGTGGTTGCATTATCCATTCGCCATTAGGATTTCGAGGGCTTCCTAAGTTTTTTTCATCTCCATAAACTATAATTGGAGGAGATCCACATGACCTATAGAACTGAGTTTCATTATTTAAAAGATCTAATAATTTAGAATTATATTTTTGCCACAGATCACAAATTGAAGGGACTTCATAAATTTGATGAATTGCATGCTCATAAGCAGCTGATTTGGGAACTTTATTTACTTCTTCAACAATTATTTTTATGTCTTCTGGTGATACAAAATCTTCTATATAAAATATATTTTCTTCTAAATATTGCTTTTTAAATTTACTTTCTTTTCTTTTTTCTTCTACATTTTTTAAATTTAAAAAATCATGCGTAATGTTTTTAGTACTATCTTCAATTTTTGTTCCGTATGGAATAAAACCTTGAGATGGTCCCATTCTCCAAAAATGTGGAGTTATATATTTATATCCTTTAGGGTAAAGGGCTTCGTGTTCGTTTTCTAAATCAGAAGATTTAAACATAATTATGCTGCCAGCCTCTGGCTTTATTGTTAAGTTATGTTTAACAAATTTTAATTCTCCGCCCTCATAATCATCATTATAATAAATAACATATGAGTGTTCTAAATCATCATATGGGCAATCGGTATGAGGTCCTCTACTTGACATTGCGTTATATCTGCCAATTACATACCCTCCAGATGAAAGTTTTGGATTATGCTTTGTATCTATTTTCATCAAATCTGCATAAATTTCAGAACATTTATTAACTGCATCATCAATAGATTTAAAAACCCAATAACTATCTGTATACACTTTATCTCGATCTGCTACATTATCAATAATGTTATATATGCATTTTGCTGATCCAAAATCAGGAGAAACAATACCTTCTTTTTTCCAATCTCTTTCTTGCTCTAACGAAAAAGCATACTGGTTCCCCCAAGGAAGCCAGTCTGTTATCACATTATTGCTTGTTTTATTTATATAGTCTATAATTTCTTTAGAATTAGGTATTGCATTTTTAAAATAAAATATCTTTTCATTAAATACTTCATATTCCATACTATATCCTCCCAATTAAGTGAAAAAGTGCGGCGGAAAGTGAACCGAAAAATAGAACCATCAATATCCCTTATTCTTCCATTTATCACTATCAAATTCACTAAAGGATGCCAATAGGGCAAAACCCATTAATATAATGCCCACTATGCATCCAATTATGAAGACTGTTTCCATATATATATTATAATATATTTTTTATATATTGATATCTGGGGATATTAGATTTTAGCAAAGCCCCCCTTTCCCCCCGTTTGTAAAAATTACAAAAAGAGAGAAAGGAGGTTTATTTGTAGCTACACATCTGGTACATATTGAGTTTCAGTGTAAGCCCCCCACAAACCAAAAGTAAGTGTAGCATTTAGTTTTCATCAAAGTCAAGAGGTAATTAATATGAATAAGAAATATTAGGGACATAAAGCGCCCTATCTATTCCGCATCTTTGAGGTCTAATCAAACAAATTTCACATTTACATAAAGGTACGTATCCTTTACCTGGACCATCATGCCACATCTGTATTGTAAATGCTTTGGTACCTTCAGTTAAAAGTTTTGTGCCATGACTCAATTCTTTATCCGTAGAACTAAAAATTATTATATCCCCTGCATTTGGCTTTAATTCAAGCGGGTAGGATTCAAAGTATAATTCTCCTCCAATATAGTCATCAGTCCAATAAATTAAAATTGAATGTTCTTCTCCAACATAATCATCTGGAGTGTCTATATGAAAATTAAGTTGATGTAGTAAATTATATACGGATATTGCAAAGCTTTTTTCAGGCCTAAATTCAACCTTAACATTATTTTTTTCTTTATAAATTTCAACACATTGAAGCAAGATTTTTCTAAAACTGTTTAAATATGAAAGCGTTTTTTCATCACAATCATTTTCGTTCCAATATTTTTGATGAAATGATTTAGTTTTACCATAATTCTGATTCCATGTATCATCTCTCCAATCTTGCCATTCGCTAACAGCTAGATTGCTTGTTTTGTCAAAATACTCAAACATTTCTTTTGCATTTGGTATTGCTTTCTCAAATACAAAAATTTTGTCGTGTAGTATATTGAGATTAATTTTAGTACTCATGAGGCTTGGTATAAAAATTTTCTGGCAAATCATTTTTACCAAATATATCAGTTACAGCACTAGACATTTTAATTGCATCAACACCTTCATATAATTGATCTTTTTCTCTCAATGCCTGCGCTTCTGGTAAAGATGCAAATCCTGCCACTATATAACGGATTCTATTGCCCTTTACAGGCTTTGTCCCATGTAAGTAGTCCTCCCATCCTGGATGTAGGAGCAAATCGCCCTTATTTGGCTTGTATTCAAAATTTACGTATGGATAATATATTTCTCCCCCGTCAAAATTGCTTATATAATGGGTAACTCCAAATACACATTTATTATCTAGCCCCAGTGATTCCGCCAAATTATCAGCATGTTCAAACATGGTCTGTCCTTCTGTCATTCTGTGAACTGAATTCATGCTTTCTACCCAAAGTTCTTGATTAAATAATTCTTGTAGTCTTACACGCATATGTTTTAATTCTTGATCTAAATCAGGATCTTCTACAAAAAAGAATTTCCCGTGCCACCATTCTCTTTTATTTTTTTCCCACCATGCTTCTTCTCCAAATGATTCTGCATGATTTACTAGTCTGTCGCAAAGATCGTCTGATAGCCAGTTTTTTAAAACAACTATATTTTTTTCTATTAAAACAGCATTGGGTTCTTTTTCTAAAATTTGAGTTAATTGTTTTTTGACTATTGATGCATATGGTTCCATATTAGTTAAAACTATCTCCACAGGCACAGGAGCCCTGAGCATTCGGATTGTCAATGGAGAACCCCTGGCTACTGATTGTGTCTTTAAAGTCCATTGTAGCCCCTTCTAGGTATATCCAGGACATCTTGTCTACCCTAACATCAAAATCTTTATATCTAATTAACTCATCATCTTTAACTTCATAATCAAAATAAGTTTGATATCTTAATCCAGAGCATCCTCCAGGTTGTACAGCTATTCTCAAGAATAACGTTCTATCTGTAAAAATAATTTGTTGTTCTTTTATTAATTCTCCCGCTTTTTTTACAGCAGATTCAGTTAATTTCATGCATTAATTATACACCCTCACGCATTCTAGTCAACTATAATTTAGATTTTAAAAAATGTTAATATAGATTTATTTTGTATGATGCACTATCTAGAGAAATCGGACATTTCGGATAGTGCGCCCATAGTTAGCGCATTTTGTGATTATAATCACAGATGTTTCATGTGAAACACATCACAGATGTCCGAATTGTTCTATTTATACTCTTGAAAATGTCAGTCCCCCATGATAATATTTAATTATTAGATAAACAGAAAGGAAATATCATGTCAAATCTATACTCAGTAGAATCTCTACTAATTGGCAAGGCTTATCGGTCTGCCTCCGTTGAAGGTGTTATTACAGACGCCGAGCCTTATACTAAGGCTTACTATGCTGATGCTGATGCTTATCGTGTGCGTGTTCGCCCTAGTGGCTCGCTATCCGATACCTATCGAATCGTAGCCGTAGCGCATGTGAGCTAAATCACATGCGACACGCATAGGATAGGCTTGGAAATGTCAGTCCCCTATGATAGTCTTACAGACATAACAATTAAATAAGAATTAGTAGAGCGTGAGCCTAGCAAATAAACCGAAAGGGTGAGCCTAGCAAATAACCGCTCTACAATACAACTAAATAAATTACAATTAATAAACGAATAGGAAATAAATAAATGAAAATCACTTACTCTATCTGGCAGGGCTCCTTAATCAAGGGTTCAAAGTTCACCGCCTCCAAAATGTCCGAGATTATCTCAGTAATCGAAGACCTAAACTCGGCTAAGCCAACAACTAAGTTCGAGTATTTCATAACACAAATCGAGCAGAATTAATGAACGCTCAAGTTTTCGAGTGCGACTCTTGCTTTGGTCATGGGGTAATCTTTATCGGTGATGATGAAGATTATTTCATTGAGCCTTGCTTATGTCAGCCCGACCCGCTATAATAAAGCCCTAAACGAAAGGAAATAAATTAAATGTATGCTATGTCATGGGAAAGAGATGTATCTACTTACAAATACGAATCAATACAAGACCCTTACTCAGTAGAGTTTGACGAATACGAATCAAGCGAGAGAGATTTATCGCTTGACGAATTGCTAGAAAATGAGTTAGACGAAATGGAAATAGAGGAAATGCTATAAATGGATAACTCACACCCACTAGCCCCTGTCGGTGGCAGGTGCTACAATTACAGACAACACAAAGAAAAGGAAAACAAATAAATGACCGCAACTTACACAGATTACCCATTCACAAAAGATGGTGTTAATTTCATTTCAAGAGTTTATTCTAACTCACCACATGCAAAAGATATTGCAGAAATGCCTCTTGCTGATTTCGCTAACCTTAATGTTGAGGCTATTGACGAATTAATAGGCAACCCTTCTCTCTTAACTCGTGAAGAATTAGAGCATGAGTTAGCCTGCTTAAATGAGGGTGGCTCTCACTCTTTCGTCATGCTAAACGATGAGGTGTTAGTATGAGTTTAACTAAAACACATTTCAAGGCTATCGCCTCAATTCTTAACGATGTAAAAAATGACATTCACCCACAAGTCTATGAAGATTTAGTAGATGGCTTCTCAAATTATTTTGGAATTAAAAACGAAAATTTTGACAAAGCAAGATTTGAAACTGCTTGCGGTGTTGATGAGTTAGGACTAATTCCATCATGACAATTTTAACAACTGATGTAATTGCAATAATAATTGCGCTTCTCGGTTTAATCGGAATTACAATTCACGGACTAATTACACTTAGAAAATTAGAAAATGAAAATACAAGATTGAGAAAAGAAAATCTTGAAATGAAATGGAATCAAATAAAAGTTTGATCTAAAATTTCCTCAGCTGTCCCCCAGCTGCCCGCAACGATTGTGCGGGCGATTTGTCCGTTACGCCCGATTTTAAAAAACGCTGGAAATTTGTGAGATTTATCACACGACACGCCGTCTCATTATTTGATATTACTGGCTAGTAAGTAGAAAAATGTCAGACCCCCATGCTAAAATGTAAGAAATTAACGAAAGGAAAACTAAATGAAAATTTGTTGCTTTTGCGAAAAAGATTATTCAGATGAAGCCTTATTTTGCGGTTTCTGTAATGAGTATAAAAGTCTAATGACTGTTGAGGAATTTGACGCTATCTACGGATAATGTCAGACCCCCCTGCTATAATTAAAATTCAACGAAAGGAAAACTATAAATGACACCTCAAGATAAATGGGAAAGACTCGCTAAGATTGAGCAACTAGCGAAAGATAAATACGGAAAAGATTATGCCCACGCTCTTTGGAGTTCTGCCTCATGCTTTTTAGAAGAATATGAAATGACAGTCATGGAAAATGTGATGAAATGAAATTAGCTGAATTTAGAGAATTTATTATTGCTGAGCGTGAAGCAACACGCCAGCAAAACCTTGCGGCAATTTTGTCGGTGGTAAATGCTACAATATCAGACAACAACGAACGAAAGGAAAACTAAATGAGTAAGACACAACAAGCACTAGCAGATATTCTTGCGTGTAAATTATGCGGTGGCAAGGGCTACAATTATTGGGGAAATGGCGAGGACTACGATATTGAAAATTGTATTTGTAATCCTTATGGTTTAATTATTGACGGCGAGGAAGTTATCTATTCCGAACTAATTGACGAAAGTCTATTCACAACTAGCGAGGCTAACTAATGTATAAAATTTCTGTAATCTATGACGGAAAGCCTCACGAAGTTTTCCAATACTCAGACGCTCTTGACGCTTTTCACACTTATTTATTTAAGTGTGTAGATGTCGGCTTTGCTACAAATAGCGCAACCTATAATTTAGAACTACCTGACGGCAAAATGTATAGTAAAAATTTTGTGCGTGGTATTGGTTTTGTAGGTGGTAAATAATGATGACTAAAAAACACTATATTGAAACCGCTAAAATTCTAAAATATGTTAGCGATAAAACTCACCCTGCCGTTTTTTCTAAAATGGTAAATGACTTTGCGGAAATGTTCGCAAAAGATAACCCAAGGTTTGATGTAAATACTTTTCACAAAGCGAGCAATTATCATGTTCCAAAATTTACCTCGGATTAAAAAAGTTTTGGAATTGCGCCGTAGTAATGCGGCCTCTCCAATAAAATCTAAAAAAATCTATTCACGAAAGAGAAAGCATAAAAATAAAAATGTTTGAATTTATTTTATTTGTTGGCGCAGTTTCAATTTTTGGTTTAACTGTAATTAATTTAATTAGGTTGCGCCAAGATCAAAAAAATTGCTAAGCGCCCGCAAATACTGTGGGGGCCTGCAGCTCGTTACGTCAAATTAAAAATACCCCTGGAAATTTGTGAGATTTATCACAAAAAATAATTAGAACTAATTTAATAAATGTCGGTGGGCTAGGCTATAATTGCGACATAACCAAACGAAAGGAAATATAAATGGAAACTGCTATTGATACAACAAATTGGATTAAATATCCTTTTACTCTTGATGGAATTGATTTTGTGTCTTTAATAGACCCAAAGGGAGATTTTTACCCACAATTAGAGGCTATGCCTGCTGAAGTTAGAAATAATCTTAACAAGCAAGCACTTAGAGAGTTTATTGGCTCACCCACCAATTATTCTTTAGAGGAATTACAGGGTGAATTAGATGAAGTTAATCTCGGCTATTCGCAGGCTTTCTTAGCCTTAGCCTAATAATGTCGGTGGGTTAGGCTATAATCTAACCCACTAACCGAACGAAAGGAAACAAATGTTATCAACCGCAACTGCCTTAATTAAGGCAACCGAGGAAGCAATTTTTGATGATGAAGCCATGGCTTTTGCTCAAGGTTTTTGCCTTCATGCTAAAGACTTAAATGAAAAACAATTCGCTAAGTCTATCTATGTTTATTCCTCCATTATCGCAAGCCTAGCAGTAGATAAGGCTATGAAGGTATTACTAAGTAAAGAGCAGGTAGAGGAACTATGCTCTGCCATTGACGAATTAGAGCAAATGGAAAAGGAAGTGTTAAATGGGGAGTAATTTCGCTCATGAATTAGCTGACTATGACTTAGGATTAGATTTATCTACTGCTATAAGGATACACCTAACTGCTAATCATTACCCGCCCGTTCCCGTATCTATGGTGGAACCTTGCATAGATGCTATTGACGCATACCATAATGAGGACACGGATCAAGAAATACAAATGCCCGAAGGTATAACCTATAAAGGTAAAAAGACCGCCCCTGCTTGGGCTATCATAGAGCAACACCACCTAGAGGCTTGGTGCGAATAAATGTCGGTGGGCTATGGTAAGATAGCCCTCCAATAACGAAAGGAAA
>Ga0194130_10001777_pt1 | contig 33280 bp, 19 predicted proteins | sample TA2KigsurfametaG_FD_160084 | JGI IMG/M metagenome (GOLD analysis project Ga0194130, IMG submission 160084) | Freshwater microbial communities from Lake Tanganyika, Tanzania - TA2015050 Kigoma 12 surface | ecosystem: Environmental > Aquatic > Freshwater > Lake | place: Tanzania: Lake Tanganyika...
GTGCATGCGCGAATATTCCATACTCCCGGCTCAATCTCTCGAAGCTCGCGTTCGTCGAAGAGTTGTAGACGGAAGTTTTCTTGCACATTCGGCGAAGCAATCACGATAATTTGTTGGCTGATTCCCATTTGTTTCATGTAATCTCTCATCTCTTCTGCAACACTGATCGCAGAACAGGTTTTTCCTGTACCTAGACCGTGATACAACAATAAACTATTATACGGAGTCTCTACAGAAAGAAAATTGCGCACGAACTGCTGATTCGGGGCGAGTTCGATCTGGGCATTACACAGAATCTCAGCTTCTTTTTCAACATTTTTAGTATGATCTACATCCATTTTGGTATCAAAGAACTCCTTTCGAAGGGCGATTTTGGTATTAAAATTGGGATCATTCAGGGTGGGGTATAAGCCTTCGGCTGCTGCTGCGGCGGTTCGTCCTTCTTCATTGTCGCTATCCGGGAGAATTCCGATATCATGTAGTGTCATCTCTCGTTCAAGCAGTTCTTTTTTGAGTAATAACTTGTTGAACTCTTTACTAAATGGATTGTTGAGTTCTTCTGGTTTGATGCGTTTGCGACCATCTTCCAAGTCTTTTTTCATCTGGGCAATCGAATCTCTCGAATTAGGAACCACCCCTCCGGATGCGGCACCTTTTCTGGCTCGTGGTTTGGTTGTCATCATTCGTTTTTTTGGGCCAATATCCGCCGATGATGGTGGTGGCTCAGGGATGGCCGCCATCGCAGCGCTTGCAACGGATGCAACTGATAATTCCATTGGTATATTTTCGGTATCTTCATTTTCCATTTTTTATTATTGAATCAGTTATCCTTTATATAACTATACGAAATAAAAAGGATAGCTCAGAATATACGATAGCGGGACAATATGTTATTGACTTTACGGACAATCCCGATCTTTTCTAAATTATAAGGTCGTATCGATTGAATGCATTCCTCAAACGTCATCCATTTCATGAGACCGACTTCCATAATATCATGTGCCTTCTTTGGCTTCTTATCTAAATCCACCATTGCGAGAAAGTACTTCTGCTTGTAACATTTCATATCGGATCCCATGAAAATCTCTTCGAATGGCGCGATATTTTGGATCACATTTTCCGCAGTAATATCGTACCCCGTTTCTTCAAGGCATTCTCTCAATGCACATGGCAGGTCTTTCTCGTTGTAATTACGCCGACCTTTTGGAAATCCCCACTCTGTCTCTGTCCAACTTGTAGTAGAGTCATCGATAAACTGCTGGAGGGTTTTTACACGGCCATCTTTTGTTCGAATTCCACCGAGAACCTGGCGGTACTTTTCAAAAGAAATATGCTCCTCGTTCTTATACTGGCTACCACGGGTATACTCTCCCCACAATAACCGCCATAATTGGTCAAACGTGAGTCGTGTTAGATTCGACTTCTCTGTCAATGTCATTTCATCGATGATGCGTTGTATGTAAGCTTCATCATTCAATGAATACTTACCACGAACAAAGTCAACAAACCCGAATGAATCCCGACGACGAATCATGAGAAATTCGGGGCCGGTTTCACCACAACGAAACGCAATTACGCCGATGCTTGTGATGGGTGCGCGGCAATTATTGTAGACATGGTTGTTTCGGTTACAGTTATTACAGAAATACTTGTTTGGTTCATGTCCGATAGGTTCAAGAGTACTGGCGCTACTGCCGCCGCCTCCGCCGCCGCCGCCGCTTTGTTTACTCTGACGTAACTGTATGATTTCAGAATAAGACAACGCAGATTTAGGATTGTTTGTTTTTTTGGCGGGAGGTTCATTCACAGGATCGAGCGAACCAATCGACATTTGATTTTCATTTGCCATAACACTTATCGTATTTCTGTTATTGTTTTTATGTCATTTCATAGTAAGCAATGTTGAAACTAGATGCGAAAATATGGGGGCCGCATTATTGGTTTGTTTTGATGACTGCTGCTGTAAACTACCCAGACCATGTAAACGATGTTGTGCGCAAAAAATACTATGACTTTATACAGAATTTCTCAATGTTAATTCCCGATCCAGAAATGTCGGCTGAATTCGACCGAATGATAAGTAAGTATCCGGTTCGTCCATACTTGGACAGTCGAGAATCGTTTATACGTTGGGTCCATTTCATCCATAACCGATATAATGTAATCCTCATGAAGGATGAAATGCCCCTACATGAAGCACTTGAGAAATACTACTTGCATTATCGACCCAAACCGGTTCAAATCATGGAAGAGTTGAAATATCGTGAAAAATTGGTCTATGTATTAATGTTGGCGGGTCTAGGATATGCAGCTTATTATTACCATAACCGGTAATATATTCCCTGCTATATATAATCTAATGATCAAAACAGAATATATTGTATTTATCATTACTGCCATTCTTATCGCGAATACATATTACGATGGACAGTTAATAAAATTATTTCAAAGCAATCAAAAGTGGATCAAGATGGCGACATTTGGTTTCATTGGTCTATCTCTCTTCTTGTTTTTACGTCGCAATCCTGAAAACTCTAGGGAATTATTGTATCATGCGAACGACATCATTAAATATATGCCGATTAGTAAAGACACGGCGGATATGATAACTCCGTTTTTTGACATGACAAGGCGGATTTCATCTCCTAATGAAGGAGGTGCTGGTGCTACAACAAGCGCACTAGGTGGCGTAGGTGGCGCAATGATGAGCGCGATGGGAGTGAATACGCCGCAAAATACCATGCTACCGTCGGTGGGGGGCGGTGGAAATCTCAGTGCCGCTGAGAAACGTGTCCTTTCATCCGGTAAAGGGTCTAGCAAGCGTAGTGTTAGTGAAACTAAGAAAAAATATGTCGCTGCACAACAAGGATGGAAATGCGGAGACTGCCAGCGCCAACTTCCCGCGTGGTTTGAAGTTGATCACGTAATAGCTTTAGAGCATGGTGGGTCGAACCATGTTGATAATTTAGTGGCGTTATGTCGAGATTGTCATGGAAAAAAAACCGCAATGTCTTTTTTATAATTCAAATGAAAGATAAAGAGCGTACTCTTACTTGCATTATTATATATTATAATTATAACTGGGTATAGTTATCATTATCAATGGATGGTTCACCTTCATCCGTATCAAAATTAATAGATTTATTGCCATTGATTATTATTTCAGTAATCGTTTTGGTTGGTTTTTTTACATGGGAAGTTTTCACGAAGCATCTTGAAACATTTATATTGTTGATAACAAGTGTATTATTTGCGATATGGTTGTATTCTGGCGATATTTATTCTTACATCACATGGAGGGATGCAAGCGGAAAAGACCAGTTTTTTCCAGCACCATCCGAAGGACCTCCTGAAATATCAACGATGATCATGACACTTATTATTGTTGGAGTTGTATTTGTTTTGGGAATTGGATTGACTCTTGCGATCACCAGTTATCAAATTGGAAATAAAATCGGAAGTGCATCAAAACATGATAATATCTTGAGTTATGTCGGTTATGGTTTTATCGGTTTTGGAGGTATAACATTATTGTCGTTACTATGGAAAAGCTTTCAGGGCGAAACCGACGCAAATAAGGAAGGAAGTATATTGGGGTCAACCGCATTTAAAATTATTAGTGGTTTAGTGTTGTCTGTTGTTGGTATTTATTTAATTGCAAGATTCTCTATTATTGGCGCAAGTATTGGTCTCAAATCAGTTGAGAAGGAAGAAGTGAATGATTCATCCGCTGAACAAAATGCATTATCAATTGCAAGTACGGTACTGAACACCGGAATTATATTTCAGGTCGTAGCCCTGTTAGTTGCGATGTATTTGATGTATCGATACAGATGGTTTCATCCAGTTCCAACGGATGGAGGCAGTCCTGTAATGGCAAATATTGGAAGGTTCGTTCCATTTGTAATTCTTCTCGCGGCTGGGATGATTTTCATATCCGTGCAACAGGGATGGATCAAATCGGAGGACGGAATTGGAGCAGGGGATGATAAAAATAACATGTATGCAGCACACGGTATCGTTTACATGACTCTTGCCGGGATTGCGCTTATTATTGCATTAGGTAAAATGAGTACATTCAATATCTTCAAAGGCGCTGGATGGGTATCTGCATTGGGTGTGATTGGAGTCATTATTTGGAATTTTATAACATTGAATCAATCCTCGAATTTTAATCTGGAAGAGAGTGACGCAAATAATGGGAATGCATATTATCAACAAGTGAAAGATGAAGTGACGAAAGAGTTGAAAAAATCCGGAAATCCAGATGATGTTACTGACGATAAAATAAAGGCTCGAATGAATGAACGAATGGCAGAGCTCAATACTTCAAACGATCAGGCAATAAAAACCGTAAACAATTCATTACTCAGTCTTGCTACAGTTATTGTGATTATGATCGGGTTATTTTATGCTGCGAAAATGAAAATTGTCGAGTGTATGAAATTACCGGCGACAGTAAAGAATATGTTTGTAGGAAATTGCCAGGAAAACAACGACTATAAACCGAATGATGTATTGACTAGTACTCTCAAAGGAGATGCCGCCAATATTGAAAAGATGAACGCGGATGATTGGACAAAGATCCTGGAAACGTATAGTGATGACAGTAGTCAAGATTCTGCCAATTTCAGTGCAGTTACAGTTTATCTTGCCAAATTCTCACGTTGGATACCATTCTTGACGATCATTCTTGTCATTCTATGCGTTTCTATTTTATTCACAAAAGTAACCACATCAGAAGCAACGATGGATTGGATTGCAAAGTCATTCCGCGGAGACATGTTCCCGAAAGTGAAAGAATTGCTTGATACATTTTTCATTGTTTTTATTGTTGGATTATTACTGTGTGCGATACTGTTACTACCTATGGTGCGAGAACAGAACGTAGGTGGACTTGATGTCATTACAAAATTCATTGATTCGATTCAGGTATGGCAGTATAGAGAACATACGGACACTAGCTGGAAAAATTATGCAGCTGCGATTGTTGGCTGTCTTGCAGTTGCTACTGTTGGGTTATCGTGGTGGTGGAAATATTTAAATGAAGTTCGTAAAGGGGATGATCCAGTTGTACCAAATGGTTTGGAGTGGGCGATTGCTCTGGTATGTCTATTTGCTGTGTGCTGTATCCCGGCATTTTATCATGCTGTAGGAGGAGTACCGCATCAACAGTTCGAAACAGATAACTCGGTTATACGTGGATTACGACTGTTCTTTACTTCCGTCTACTTGGTACCATTCTTCGTATTTTCAGTATTCAAACTGATACTTTATTTCATTCCCTTCTTCATCGGTGGTCTCTTCAACAAGCCAGAATGGGGAAACTCATTTATTAGTGAAAAAATGAAATGGGATTTTACAAAATGGAAAGCAGCCAGTGGTGAAACCGACCGAGGAACTGATCTTCGAATGTTTGGGCTTGGAAAAATATTAACACCGGAAGATGTGGCTTTAAATAAGACGAAAGCTGGGTCGTCAAAACCAGAAAAGGCGGCGGCGAAAGAGCCTGAAGTGGAAGTAGAACCAGCATCAGCAGCCCAAGAGAAAACCGAAACTCCCGCAAGCTCAGATAATACATTAGAGTCAGTGGATCAGACCAAAGTGAACGCTGTCGGTAAACTGATCAAAGTCATCTTTATTGTGATCGCATTTGTGATTATGATATTAGGAATCGTGTATACAGTATACAAGTTTGGTTCAAGTAATAAAGCCCCTGCAGATGCATCGAATTACGAAGACACGACAACAAGCCTAGCGGACAATCTTAGTTCCCCAACTGCATATGCAATCTACGCTGTCATTGGAATCGTCGGTATCGCTGGTCTTGTAGCGTTTCTCCGAGAGAAATTCAAGGCAACCAACTCGAAAAATCCAGAAGACTATCTTTTCAATGACGTAAAGCCGGAAGATTCAAATAGCCCAATGCGTCAGCTCACCTTTGGAATGACACACATTATCTACATTGTGCTACTCGTGATTGTCTTAATTTATGACACAGACAAGGATGATAAAGAACGTATGTCGGTAACTGGTCTCACTGCGGTAAGTATTTTGATCATTTTGTTTCATTACCTCTTGGAAATTGCAGATAACAAGATGCCACCAACACCTGGCGCGCCTCCTGATGAAAAACCGACCATGGCGCCGATGGCAAATCTACTATCAAATATTCGTTTCATTGTGAATACTGTATTTTTCATCGTATTATGCGCTCTCTCGTACTACAAGCAACATACACTGATGATCGCAGTTATCGTAATCATGTTTCTCTTCCATCTTACCAAATCAATTCTTGGTATAAAAATACTGAAACTACTATGGGCGTGTATTATTTATATTCCATGTCTCTTCTTGGACCTTGTTCAAGGGTTGCAAGGTTCAGTCGGTGATACAACGCGCACAATCTGGGTTATTGTAGCCATTGAAATCGTCCTTATCGCAATTTTATACGGTGGACCTTATTTACTCAACTATATTGGCGCATCAGCATCACAAATTATCGCAGCACCTCAAACATTGAAGCAGAAATACGACACAAAACTAACGACTCAAAGCAAGGAAATCTTCATATACCATAATACAGGCGTAGACCGTACTCCAGAAGACAAAGCTGCTGACTGCCCAGTGGAAGAGAAAAAGAGATACCAGTATTCGATTTCAGGATGGTTCTTCTTGAACAATAATGTAACTACAAAATCAACAGATTTAGAGATATTCAACTTCGGAGATGTTCCGCGTATGACATACAACGTTGCAAGGAATGAGCTCAAACTCTATTGTAACACATTGAATACTGCAGACAAAGGTTCCAAAACCGAAGTCATATACAACTCTAGACTGAACTACAATGCAGTCTCAAAGGCGCAAGCTGGTTCGGAAGAAAAGAAGACACCTGTTCAAGATGCCGATATACCTCTTCAGAGATGGAACTATTTTCAAATGTCATTACAAGACCAAGAGTTAGATGCCGACATACCTCTTCAGCGATGGAACTATTTTGTCATCAATTATGACGGCAAGAATATCGACTTTTTCTTGAACAATAAATTAATATTTAAGAGTAACTTCATTATGCCAGATATTCTTTTGAAACCAATCACGATCGGTGATACAACCGACAACAAAGGGCTTAATGGTTCTATTTGTAATTTTGCGTTCCACAAAGTACCTCTTACAAAAGAGCAAATTCGTTGGACATATACAATGTTACGATCACAAAACCCGCCAATGGTTGGAATGGATACAGTTCAAGACCAAGCAAAGGCAGCTGGATCGACCACAATATATTCACAGTAGAAAGCAACGCCAGTTATTATTATATCTATAATATTTATACGAATAATTATCATAGATAGAATGAATTCCAAACTCGTTCTCGCAGTCATTGTAATTCTATTATTGTTGTATGTCATTTTTAAGGCATTAACGACGACCTATACAAGTTTAGGCGCTATGCAAAAATGGGTCAATGAAACCACTTTGCAAGGATCGAATCTACCAAGTAGTTTCAAAGCAAATAGTGCGATTTCAATATGGTTTTATATCAAGAAGTGGGTGAACGGTACTAAGGTTGTTTCATTTAAGAAAGCGAACGGTGCTGAAGTCATTTTTCAAATCCAGTTTAAGAACAACACAAACACGATTCAAATCATTCCTCGATCCAGTGCAGTCACCGATCCTGGCTTATGTGAAGTGTCCGAATTTCCTCTTCAGAAATGGGTGAACATGATTGTCAGCTTCAATGGTTCCGCAATGGATGTCTATGTTGACGGAAAATTAGTCAAGTCCTGTGTTGTAAATTTAGGTTCAAAATTGAATGAAACGGATACGATTGTTTTAGGCGATGCGAGCAAGAAACTTGATGATGTTGGTTTTATCACTAACGTCAAACTGAAGGCTGCCCCAATTGCACCGCAAGAAGCATGGGATATTTACTCACAAGGATTCGGTGGAAGCCCATGGAGCGATCTTCTCAACAAGTACAAAGTGAAATTGAGTTTTATTGTAGATAACCAAGAACAAGCTAGCGTAAGTACATAATCTAATTTGCTCTTTTTTTATTACATATATATAGTAATATATACGCAATAAGTATTTAGAAATGACTGATAATGGAGGAGGTGACGCAGGGGGAGGCGGGGGAGGCGGGCCTTTAGGCGGAATCACTTCTAGTTTTTCAAAGCCAGGTGATGCAGGTCTTTCTTCTTCAGGCGGAGGTGGTTTCGGATTGAAAGAATTTATGGAATCCAATAGTCTTGTTGCAAAATTCGCTTTTATTCTTATGGTTTTTATCGTATTATCTGTTGCAATCAAGCTTGCAATCATCGGTGTATCTTATTTACTGCTTCCATCTCTCTCGCCTTATGTATTGAATGGAACCGCAAACACAGAAGACATGACAATTACAGTAACACAAAATCCGGCAAAGAAAGACTCCATTTTCATATCAAGGTCTATGAATGAAGATGGCGGTTTAGAGTATACTTGGTCTGCCTGGTTTTTCATTAATCAGGTTCCATCTGATAAAGGCAAATATTCTCGTATCTTTAGCAAAGGAGGTGAAGGAACAAAGTCGAATGAAAATGGTATTTATTATCCCAATAATGCACCCGGAATGTATATTCGATTTTCTGATGATATTACCACAACAAACCCTGACAGAAAGGATAAAGGTGTGAATGTTTCATTGTTGGCAGTCGTTGATGTTAGCGGTAAGAATAGCACTTCAACTGATAAGAAGAATAACTTGCATGAACAACTTATCGCAACTGATATTCCTATGAAAAATTGGGTAAATGCGGTGATTCGTGTCACCAATAATGTTATTGACCTTTATATCAATGGACGACTTGCTCAGCGCAAGAAGACTGCGGGTGTTCCGATTCAAAACTACGGAAATGTCAATATCGGTGAAGAAAAATCCAAAGACCGTTTTAGTGGGTATATTTCCACGATTCAGTACTTTAATTATTCAATCGGGTCAAATAAGATCAAGAGTATTTTGGACGAAGGACCGAATATGAAGATGATCAGTAACACTGGCGCGGAGACATCTGGAAAGAATTTGAATTATCTTTCGAACAGTTGGTATATGAGATAATATTTTTTTACGTTTACATATCAGCAATACGTGTGGGTATTACGTGTAAAAAAATATAATAAATGGCAGTAGTACCCGGATGGTTTCCTCCATTAGAACAATCCATCACAACAGATGGTAATGGTCAACCTGTATACGGTGATGTATATTTCAATAGAACAACAGAAGGATTGACTACCCGATACAATGTCTATTCATTGAATTACATTACAACATTTACCATGGTTGCTGGTACATTTACGATTCCAAATGTTCCACCTGGCGTTGGTCCGAGAGATACTGATGTTCCGATCGAACTTGTAAATATGCGTAAAACACTTATTGGCGTGATTCCGTTAATCAATCTGACTTCTGAAAATAAAAAAACAAACATTGTGTTTTCATTCCCAACAAACAACTATGCGATTTCAGTTGTGAGTTTTGATCGTGATTATTATGTCATTCCGCAACCATCCGGATTATTAGATAACGCAGTACATTCATACGTCAATCCTGGTGCATCTTCCATTCGTCTTCCTTATCGCAATGCTCTTGTTATCAATGGTGTTTTTGATGTATCTGGCGGTTTCGTATATGGGCAAACACAGGCTGTATTTCGTATGGAAATGAGGCAAGCTGCTTATCAGGCAAGCGGATTGGATGGTGATACGATTTCATATCAAGTAAGACGAATTGTTGTCCCAATCACAATAAGAAAGGCACCTACCGCATTAGCAATAAAACCATTTTATGGAGTTGGAAAATACACTGTTTCAAATGCAGACATAAACGGTATTATTACACGAGAATATTTGGATGGAGTGTTTGAACTTCGTTTTTCGGATTTTGCGACGACCACGCGTAAAAACGTCAACATTGGAAGTGATGATCTTGCAGATATTATTTACTATTTGAAAATGACAGACGTTCGAACATTTCAATACACCAATGATAATATTTCGATATCTGGTAATAAAATAATGTTCAAAAAGGTGACAGTATTTGCGGATGGAACTTATAATCCAATTCCAATCAAGTTTCTTCAAGAGGAGACTGCGATCTATGAACGCTCATCTCAGCGAATCGGTGATTCAAATGGTTTTATGACAACAATCCGTATAAACATCATCAAATCCACGCCAACCTTTGTTGGACAAACACCAGTTGTGAATACTAGATTCACGAATACAGTATACCGACTCGCAGATATGAACAAAATGACAACAGAACGTTCATTTGTCATTGTACCTCCAAAATCGAATAACAGTGATCCTGACGCAACCTTTGAAATGACATCATCTGATGAGACAATGTTGAAAGTTGAACTGGTAGGTTCAATCTATACCGCGTATATTTATAAACCGGGAGTTGTTAGTGTAACGATATCGCAAATTTCCACAACAAATTTCAATCGAAAATCAGCAGTTTTCAATGTCAACATTTTCAATATATCTGCGCCAATCATAAACTGTAATATCAACCTTTTTTATACCAATCCATACAATCGCGATTTTTGGACACGTTTCAAACCAGAATGTCGTTCTTCCAATTTAGTCAACACCGTTACTGGATTACCTCTTACCGTAACCGAAGTGGATGAAATATATGATATGCGTCGAAAAGCCGAAATTCTTAAATACAATAAAAATGTTGGTGGGTTAACAAAGAGTCAAAAGTACGCAAAAGCTGCACGAGGCGAACTCATGCGAAAAATCGGAAATGAGCGTAATTATCTTAGTGAAACCAATGGAAATGTCACACGACTAATATGTCCTCCAACACCTGCGAATAGCCGATTATTATGCGGACTTACGAGTGCATGTGGTGTTCCAGGAAAAGAGCGAGTTCTATGTTATGATGCATCGATTAACTTGTATAATTTCAAACGAACCTATCAGTATCAGGCGGGTAGTCAGGTACCGACAAATATACAAAAAACGGTTTTGACAGAACCAACCAACTTGAGGATTCAAGATTACGATCGTATCAATAATCGAATCACGTTGATTTGGGATGCTCCAGATTCAAATGGTGGTTTACCAATTGTCGGATATGTAATCACGTTTTCAGATGATAATAAAACATGGAAACCATACAAAAGTGTATTTCCAATGAAACCGATAGATGCTGCTGCTGCCGCTGCTGCGTCCTACAATCTAATATCTGGTGAAATTAATGGAAATACGGTTGTCTTTGAGAGAATCCCAAAAGTAGTTGAAATCCGAACAAACACGGTATATTACATATCCGTATTTTCTGGAAACGAACGCGGCTTGTCAAGTGTTCCTGCAACGATCACGATAAAAACATCCGCAACGCCGTCGATTATTAGTGACTTTGGGTTTACAAACGTCACAGATGAGCGACAAAACTTGATGGTTGATCTCAAATGGAGTGACCCAATAAATACTGGAAATACACCTGGAACATTCAATGGACCGCCAATTACTCAATATAATTTATATTATCGTAAAGTGCCATCTATTTTATGGATATCAGAACTACTTGATATTAGTAATATTATTATTGAGAATCCGGGTTCACAGTCGCGTCGGTTCATTTTACGTAACTTAGACAATGAAAGTAAATACAACATCAAACTAGAACCAATTAATACAGTTGGAACTGGACCAGAGTCAGCGATTATTACTGCACGTACATTAATGAAACCGACTACTCCTACAAATCTGGTGGTAACTGGAAAATATGGGTTATTACCTCCTGTAATTACAGATATTTCACGAAATTATATCAACATTTCATGGAATAAAACGGATACAGGTGGAAACCCGGTGACAGTTTATTATATCACGATTACGCCACCAACACCCCTTCAACCGATTACTGTGTTGTACAACGTTGGAAGTTCAGATACACGAACATCATTCACTTCTGATATCGGTCGGTTTGGTCAAAATGACTTAATAACCGGTGTATATTCTGTAGTTTTACAGGCATACAATGGATATTTATTTAGTACTGAAAGTTTACCGGTGAGTGTTACAGTTCGTCCAACAACAACAAAAGCAAGCATTGTAAGTATCATTGGAAGTTACAGTGCTCAAGGATTAGAATATGCTGAAATCACGTTTTCAATCAACACATTTTGGGTGGAAACAAATAAGATATCCACAATAAAAGTAGCTGGTTTGAATAGTGAATACTCCACAAAACTAAATATATTCAATCAAGAAATTGCTGGAACTGGCGAACACAAAATTCGTGTTCCAGCAAGTGTATCTGGACGAGAAATCATAGTAGTTGGAACTGCTTATACGGTTACGATTACACTAGTATTCAGTGTAACCAATGAAGAACAAACTAGCGAGCCATTTTCATATACGCCAGAAATACGATATGGTTAACTTATACTCTTATTTTTGGATTTACACAAACATCTTGTCGTGTAAATATTTGCCCCGACATACATTCGTCACCTGGTTCGACTTTTACACAGCTTCTGTATCCGCGATCTTCGCCCACATAACAGTATCCCGCTTTGCTTGCGTTTTGTTTTCCGGATGCTTTATTCGTGTTATATGCTCGTGGTGACGGTCCTGTATAGTCGCGTTTGGCTTTGTCTAAAAATGTGTATTTATTCTGGTTATTTACAAAACCCGGTTTTTTGTTTGTACTGTTTGTCATCGCTGGTGGCACCGGTGGACGGTGTGCTGCAGGGTTTGGGCCTTCTCTAAATTTTGGTTTTGGTTTTGGGGTGGCTCCTGCTGCGGGAGCCGGAGGCGGGGTGGGAATCTGAGGCGGACTAGGAGGCGGAGGCGCACGTTTATGTTTTTTATTCTTCTTTTCATTGTCAGAATCGCTATCACTGTCACTGCTACTGCTGCTATCCATCAACGGTTGGTTCGTTACATGAGAAATAACTTTTCGGCCTCTTTTTTCCATCTTCTTAAAAAACGATTTCAATGATCGTCCAACCTCACCCATCCCTAAATAAAAGTCGCTGTTGGTTGTTAGACTACTCCACATAAACCATAAAATGACAAGAATAAGTATCACTTTCACAACCGTTCCGAATGAAAAAAAGCTGTCTGATCCGGCAGAATCATCATTTTTGATTTCTGTGTCGAGAGAAATATCAGGTAGTTTAACTTCTTTGAATGTGTCTTGTGCTTTCTCAGTAATCGTCGATAATATTCCTGACTTTTCCATTTTTGAACTTGAAGATAAAGCACTATTTACGCGTTCATTGCTTGTCGGTGCGCCAATATTTGTGAATTTAAAACTAGGAAGTGACATTCTACTATATATAACATACATTATTCATACGGACTATATTTACGAGGCGGTTGCGACGGCGGAGGAGGCTGAGGTGGTAGCGGCGGCGATTCTTCGTCTCCCGTCTTCCTCACAATTGTATTCATCGCATTCAATGCTTCAAGACGTTTGACCGTTCGCTCTAAATCACCATTCTTATCCCCCTTATAACCAGCGGATGAAAATAAGTAGTCGGTATCTGGACTGATTTCATGATGTTTGATTTGCTTATAAACCGAGTTAATGTTTTCTACTGCAGTCTCGATAACAAGACGATCATTTATCATTTCGATCTTACTATCATATTCTGTGGTTAGTAGTGAGATTGCAAAGTAGATCAAGTACCGTCTCTTTTTACGAATACCAGGTGTGAATCTGATACAATACAAACGTAATAGACTATTCACGATTTTCTGTGTAAGTGGTGAATAATCATTGACGTCATTACTTCGAGCAATAATAATATCCCATATCATCCAGATTGGATCAAATTGCAGTTTGTCATCTACTGGAATATGCGACCGACGTTCGCAACGACACGTCTCTTTCTTCGCCTTGCAAATCGTCTCGAATTCTACAATCCATTCTACCCAATAACACGCCAAGAGTGTATTTTTGGAATCACGAGAAATATGATAGGCAAACTCATTCATTGGAATAAATATCTCTTTGGGGTCTCTTTCTTTGAAGAACTCCTGTGCATAATCCACGCGCGGGGCTTTCAGGCGCTGTGACATGGTCGCCATGTCGTATTCTTCTTTCTTTTTGATTTTCACGCTCTCGTATTTGTGCTGACGCTTCGAATTCGCTAGAACGCAAATCATCTCTGCAAAAAGGTTGCGCATCTTTGGATGGTTTCTCAGTCGGAGTTCATTCCCAGCATACCCATTCGAAATAATGGACTTGAAGCTCTCGTATCGCATTTCGATATAAAGAGGCAATTTAGGATTGGCTAAATGAATATACTTGCTGACAAATGTTATAATAATATCCCATAGTTCGAGATAATGACCGGAACATACCAATTCAGCACTCCAGTAACACGCAGGTTCTATTTTGGAACTGGACATACTATTCAACAGCTCTTTACGCACATCTGTTTTTTTGTACGATGAAAACGTAATTCCGCGAAAATCGCTCTCTCCGCGAATATCATTGATTTCATTTGGATCTGACATGGGTCGTTATTATGTCGTCGGTTTTTTTTCGTGCGAGATTAACGATCAGAATATTTTATAACGAAATACTAGTAGAAGTATAAAGATGTACAAATCATTTTCAAATTATATTCATTCATTGACAAAATGGGAAATTTTGACTGTTATGTTGATATTATTGATGATTGTCTGTTTCATTAAGCGTGATTTATCCGTACATACTGAAGGATTCGAACAACGAGACAAATATAAAGTCCTTGAAAATGATGAAATCTATGACAGTTTTTATGCTGATATTTATGATGAGTTATTTATTCAACCTAACAAAATAGAGGCCGAAGTGGATGAAATCATTCACATTACAGGAGCATTGGAAGGTAGTGAAAAAGATAAAAAGAATTTCAAGGTGTGTGACCTGGGATGTGGTCGCGGGCATCATGTAGATCAATTGAAGCATAAAGGCGTTACATCCGTTATTGGGTGTGATAAATCTGCTGCAATGTTGAAAAATGCGAAGGACCTTTATCCGAACTCTAAATTCATTCAAGGCGACTTCATGAAACCAATGTTGTTTAGTGATGAGGAATTCAATGTGCTTACATGTTTCTATTTCACAATATATTATGTAAAAGACAAACGCGCATTTTTTCGAAATTGTCATAGTTGGCTTAAACCGGAAGGATATCTCATACTTCATTTGGTGGATCGTAATCATTTTGATCCGATTGTCCCCGGTGGAAAACCTTTATTTCTGGTTTCACCGCAAACCTACTCGAAAGAACGGATTACAAATTCTCTCGTGAAGTTCCGAAGCTTTCAGTATAAATCTGACTTTACTCCACCGCCTCCGACAAAAGGAAAGAGCAATGCAAAGAACACAACCGGTGAAAAGAATATTGGCAAGTTTGTTGAGAAGATCACGGATGATAAAAGTGGCAAAGTTCGAGAGAATATTCACACCTATTACATGCCGACGAACCGAGAAATGCTGGATATTGCAAAAGAAGTTGGTTTCACTGTCACTGGACAGGTTGATTTAGTACACGTGTTAAACGAATACCAGTATTTGTATATACTGAAGAAGGTCGCGTAATGGTGCGATGCTTGATTTTATGTTTGTAATATAATGAACACTGTGGGTGTGGGTACCGTGGACGTATTCGCAGACGTGATCGACCGTTTCACGATACCGTCGATCGAGTTGCCACCGTTCTTTTTTCATTATGTTATTGTATTCATTTGTATATGTTTTATTGTCTGTGTATGTTTGTTGAAATTCAATTACTTATATTGGTATACGCAACCGATTACGTTTTGGTTTACGATACGTCGGTGGACACGTAATAAGAATGGCGATACAAGTATCATGAACGCGTTATCTCTCAGTGAACGTTGTAATAATGCACTCGTCTACCCATTTCTACGTTTTGTAAATCATGATAGCGTGACTGTATACGGGAATCGTGGATGCATACATTCTATAACTGATGCGCCATATGAAAAACTCGCCTCGTTTTTGTCGCGTCGAGAGAATGAAGTGGTTATGCTTGGACGACGTCGTTGTTTGTCGGATGGGGGTGATTTTATGCATATACAAAGTGATCAGTTAGAGTACATTCTCTCGCAAGAGACACATGGTCTCTCGGTGTTTATAGGTGTGATTGGTGGTCGCAGCGACAGTATAAAAGGTCTTTGCATTATGACACCGCGAATCATGGTCTATACCAGAAACGGTCGATCTGTCTCTATGTATGTATGCGATTACCTTGCATGGTCAAACTACGTCACGACAGAACGTGAATCTCTCGAACTTCTCGAAACAACCGAGTATATTCAGAAGTCTCGAGAGATTGCAGGAGAACAGACCTTGTATAGATACAATGAGATTCCATGGTTTGTTATACCTTTTACAACGGTATATACATATACATTTTCAGTTACGCCACCCGGAAGTAGCCGCAGCCGCAGCCGCAGCCATAACAGGACCATCGGCACCGATGGACTCTCAATCATCCCTGTTTCGTCTGCCAACTTCGCCCTTTTTTATGCGTTTGTAAATGAATGCGCGAGAGATTTCCGTTACTGTATATTCAATGAATTAACACAGTTGCAAGCTCTCGTTCAAGGCGGATTGTACCGAATTTATATGCTTGTACTCAACAAAGTACGTATCATTGCTGTCTATATTTTCGAATCATCTTGGATGAAAGTTCGACAGGTGACCCCACGATCAAACATGAAACCAAAGATGCAGTCAAAAAAAACACGTGGGAACAGAATTTCTGCTCTTCATGATTATATCTCTCGAACATCCACTGCCGTCGTGAAATATCTGCCACCTGTTGTAAAACCAGAGTATGATCTCATGGGGAAGCGGATCAAAAATACAACAATTTTTACTGACCGAGGTAACAATACAGATAAAAATGGCGATGATATCCTCTTATTGAAATCATCCATTCGTCATACCGGATTATGCAAAGAAGATACATTCATGAAAGGGTTTGTGGATACGTTGGAAATGGTTGGTGCCGGTGCAAGCGCAGGAATGACGATAAGTATTGATACGGTCGCTCATAATTATTTGATTGTCGACTCAATCATGACACATAGGTTGCCGTCATGGGATTTTATAGTTCAAAATAAATGGTATTACATACTGTATAATGCCATTATACATGAAGAAGTACGGTGTAAAGATATTTTGATCATTTAGCGACGATACACTGCGGTTTGAGCACGTCTACTTCCACCGCCGAACATACTAAACCCACCGTTGGCGCCAGCACCACGTACTCCACCAGATGCACGTGTAAACGTGTCTACAATGAAGATGATAAAAACGCCTAAAAAGCAATACAACACGAGTTCTTCGATCACGTGACCTGTTTTTTCATCCTTCTTTTGTTCCAACATATGAATAATGTAGTTTAGCTTTTCGATGAGCGCTGCATTCGTACCGGAGATTGCGGTGCCTCCACCAGTAGAACTACCACCATGTGCTAACTGACCCGCGAGCGATTCTGCATATGGCACAAATTGTTCGTAGTATTGTGAAGCATATGTACTCGTTTTATCATTTGTTCCGCTAAATGGTTGAGCTTTTGGTTTTTCTGCGGCATCTTTCTTTGGTGCTTCAGCGATTCCGGTAAGTTTTTCAAAATAAGGAGATGGCGCATAGGTTTCAGTGGAAGGCTGCATACCTTCCAATAAAGTAGATGAATAGGAAACACCCGGATTTAGGGAATTCATTTGAGTTGTTTTATGGACGACTCCACTGGATGGATTGCTAGATCCACCCCGAACGATTCCAGAATGAGTTACGTTGGACGAATAAACACCCATTCCTTGCGATGGGTAAGATGGTAAAAGGTTGTCACTATCGCCGTCATCATCACTATCTTCACCGCCTTTACGATGAATATTTTCGATATAGTCCTTGATTTGTTTGATCTTCTTTCCGGCTTCTTGAATCACGCCATCGTTTTTCCCAGAATCAGAATCATTTGGTATACCCGAAATCGCCCCGTTTGGAGATTGCAATAAACCTCGTTCAGGAGCAATATTTGTGTTTCTCGGTATCTTTAGGGTTCGGTTGCTTCCTCCGGCCCGGCGATTATAAATCTTTGAGTTTCCATTTTTTGTATTATCATTATTACTTTCGGTGTATTCCGAAAAACCTAAAGATGTCATTTCTCCTATAAAAAAATGAGATTTTAATTCGGGAAGATTATCCAGTTATATACGAAAAATATATTTGTTATGTATATAAGACGAAAATGGTGAAATTAGATCAAGGACTCACTTTAGGTGTTTTACTCGTGATAATTGTTGTCATGATTCTTAAGCCGAATCTGCTTGGATTTTTGTACAATAACGTTTTAGGCAAACTTATCTTTGTTGCCGCAATCGTGTTTCTTTCATTAAAACATACTGCCGCTGGATTGTTGGCGGTTGTGTTCGTGGCGATTGTCGCCACCATGAGCGGATACTATGGATTTGAAGGGTTTGAAGGCGAGGAAGCGTTTGATGAAGAAAAGAACAAGAAAAAGGAGGGCCTTGAAGAAATGCAGGAAGGTTACGAAGGTGAAATGCAGGAAGGTTATGAAGGTGAAATGCAGGAAGGTTATGAAGGTGAAATGCAGGAAGGATTTACTGGCGAAATGCAGGAGGGCTATGACTATATGCAGGAAGGCTTGTGCCAGGGTGAACACTGTGATAACCAAGAAGGATATGATGACCAGTATGAGTCATTTACAGATTTAATTGAGGGTGCTACGAGCGGCAAGAAAAAGCACAAGTAATATAGAAAATAATTAAAAATCAATACATCTTACTCGTGTATATGTATTGAATTATATCTAGTATAATACTAGTAGTGTAGTCACATGGATTTTCAGTATTATATCAATTACATTGTTGCATGGTTTTATCATAATGTATTGCATACCGACGCAACATTTGCAATTGTACGTATTTTGATTATTGTTGGTTTAGTAACATTATTTGTCTACCAACAGTATATTTTGTTTGTATTGTTATGTATTGTCGTACTATGTGCAGAATTTTTCCTCGTGAACCGATCCAATGGCGGCGGATTCGTATTCGACGGAATAGAATCGTCAAAACATCGTCGCGAAGTTGACAAGGATGAACTCACCACTGGTGTTTCACTCACACGCGAAGGATTCTCTCTTGGAATGCCTAAGATTATCAAAGGTGATGACACTGGTACAGATTATCATCGATCGAATAAATTCATTGAAGAAGATAGTCGAGATTTTACTGAAAAATACTTTACTAGCAAGCAATGCTCTATTGGAACTGGCGTGGGCGGAATCACCATGTTTGGCGATAATGAATTGATTGGTGAGTCACGTACTGCAAAAATTAATATGGTATATGATTTTGCCGGTAACTGGACTTCAAATGAGACAACTGGCGGTGACCCAGTGAAGCGTTTGAAATATTTCAACGAGTGCGTATTTGAACCTATTAAAAGAAACGACTTTCGTGAATTGAAAAAGGAATTGTTTACAAATATCATGACATCCGTGATCGATATTGATAAATGTTTAAACCGCTTTGACGTGAATACCTTACTGAATACGGAATCGGACATCACGCTTGATTACAGTAAACGCATATCACTATCTGATAAAAAGGAAGGTGACCAGCCAGTAAATGATGTTGCATACGTTTCGATCATTCAAGGCAATACAAATGCAAAGAAACTTGAAAATATACAAGCACTGAATGCTGGCCCAAGTGGAGACAATGCTAGCGATGCTACATATGCCGCATTGATGAAGAAAACAAATGAACGAAGAGATGGTATTTATAACGATATTGCAGTACGACAACGCGCAAATGATGTTTACGGCAAAGCATTCGGTTATCGCAAACGAATCGACGAAATATTAGCTAGAATGCGTGAAGAAACAAAAAATGACGCGTCAAAACTGCATACCATTCGTGTAAATGAACAAATTGTTAAGGAACTGCGGCGGATCTTTGCATATTTAGCACTGATAAAACGGTGTAACGCGATTATAATGTTTGAAATGACACAAGCCAAGATTTACGAGAAATTAAATGTAGTACCGCCTCTTACGACCTTGGTGCCGATTGTTGTAACATCTACAGAAACTGCGCCGATATCTGATAATAATAATATTTTTCGTATTCCACTTGATGATGACTCCTACAATAACAATGACGAAAAGAGATACTTTTATGGAATTACTTATTATTTTGATAAGGTGAGAAGCGAAAAACGTTATGGCACATAAAATATTACATTAGTATAAGAGGTATAGTAATACATCATGAAACCACGAACCATTGGAATTTTACTATTGATGACATGTATTCTTCTTGCAACATCAGCGTTTGGTGCATACAAAGATAGTGTTAGCAACGACAGTCATAAACAACCTGAATCAAAGAAGGCAAAGGCGATTTCAACGAAAGAAGTGGTTGGCGCTTCTGGCGCAGGCACATCGCATAAGCAAAGCCACGGAGTGTTGGATATTTCTGAAAAAACAAACGGACCTTATGTGAAAGATGGTACGAATTCATACCGAGGAAAGGCCGGTGGGTATGACTTGCGCGACATGTATGATAGCGATGATGAAAAAGAGGACGACTCAGATGACGATGACGAGAATCAAACTGAATTTCAGCGAAAGACGAAATACATTAAAAAAATGTTCGAAGAGATATTTAGTAAGTGGAAGATGCAGGACTCTGTTATGGCACCTACCAGTATAGAAGAACAATTAGATAACCCAGAAGGGTTCAAAATACGTGAGAAGTTCAAGAAAGGTGCGCGTCAGGGAATGCGTAAACTTCGGAATGCGTTTCGTGGACGGTTTCGTGGTGAGGACGACTGAAATACCTGGACCCTGGACCCTGGATTATAAATAATATATCATAATAATAGTAGTATTATTATTATTTTATTAGAATACTTGAGTAACAATGGCAAAAAAAAATCGTAGTTTTCGTAAGAAAATGCAAGCACCGACAGCGGCACCTGCACCAGCACCTGCAGTAGGAGGCGCACAACTTCCAAAACAGGTTGGAGGTGCACCTGGATCCATCGCATCTTCCCCATTGATACCGCCAATCACATTGAAGTCGTTTACCGACCTCTTTTCTGGAAAAACAAACTTTTTTACACTGCAAGCCCCAGCAAATAATATTATGAACTCTCGCGTATTGACCACGATGCATAACTTCTTTCATAACTTGAACACGAGCACTTTTTTCGCCGGGTTTGTTATGCTTGTGTTGAACATTGGTGCAAGGTATATTAATCTCGATCTGAATTCATCCACGGAGTCATGGATTAAATATCTGATGAGTAAAGAAGTTCTTGTGTTCGCGGTGAGTTGGATGGGTACCCGCAGTATCTATTATGCGCTTGTGATTACTGCTTGTTTTGCAATTGTCGTTGACCATCTTATGAATGTTGATAGCAAGTACTGTGTTATTCCTTCTAAGTTTAGAGACCTACATACGATGGTACCTGAGAAGAGTGGTCCAGAAAAGAAAGTGTCCGATTTAGAGATCAGTAATGCACTCCATACACTCGAGAAGGCGAAGAAGGAAAAAGAAGAAACTGACCATTTAGAGCTTGTGAAATATCATCAGTTGTTCAAAGACGACACATTTGAATCGTCACAGCCTGGAACCGGGGGTGCGAAATAATCGTAAAAGAAAAATAGAATGAGTATATAGTTATTATACGCATTCTATTCATAGTATGCAAACCGAAGTACCACAAAGAAACGCAGAAGCAATTGCAGATGCAAATGCAGTTGCAGTAGTTGCTCTAACTGAATCAGAAGAAAGACTAAGAAGAGAAGCAATCAAAAAAATATACCCAATATTGAAACGACAATTAGCACAACCAGCAGAAGCACAAGCAGAAGCAGAAGCAGTTGCAGTTGCAGTAGTTGCTACAACTGAATCAAAAGAAAGACTAAGAAGACTAAGAAGACTAAGAAAAGAAGCAATCAAAAGAATAATTCCAGAAATCAAACGATACCCAACCCAAACAGCAGAAGCTATAGCAGCAGCGGCTGTAGCAGCAGCAGAAACTATAGCAGCAACAGAAGCTGTCAAAGAAGAAAGAAATGCAACTACATTACCAAAACCAGAACCCGGTTTACCTTACATTGTGATTACTGGACTCAAAGCAAGCATGGACTCTAGTATAGATCAATATGTAAGTGAACTCGCCGACCGTGTCACGTTACGCGAAGTTCCTGTAAATAAAGAATCTGCACCTGTAAATACTACAAAGTTCAAACCTGCCGATGGCGATTTTCCCAAAATACAAGTAAACTTATACGAGCAAATGGTATATCATCGATCCGCATCAATCAATCTGAAACCATTAAATTTATTTGTTCCAACACGATACAAAATAAATCATCAAAAAATTATTCAATATTTCAGTGATAAGGGGTCAGACGAAAGTGTAAAAGCATTAGTTACTGGTGTTGTTGAAGAGTATGGTAACAATAATAGCCTGTTCTATAAGCATACAATTTCTGGAAAATCAAATCCATCTGGTCTGAATTTGGATACTAAAAAAGAAATAATTATTCAATCGCAAATTGACAAATGGCATAATGATTACGCCGGATGGGCATTTTATGATAATGCAAGTACATTTTTTATGCAAAATCGCGATATTCCACGTGATGAACTTATTACGCTAAAAATGGAACTCGATGATGTATTTCTTGATGGTACTTCTACAAAAGGTATTGAGACGTTTGTAGATGAAACCGCGGAGAAATACGAAGAGTTGAGTGATTTGTACAGCGAGAAAGGCGATAATGCAACCAATTTTTTTGAAGAAACAGTTGTTCCGTATATCAAATTTTTTGAAGTAGTGTTCAAACAAATTAAAGAGAATATCAACGACCAGTTGAACTTTGTAACCAATCGCAAAGAAAATATGGGTTCGTCATATGACTTCAATGACACAATCAAAGCGACGCTCTTCAAAACATACGAAGAGATGAAAATGATCCTTGACAACTTTGGAGATGTCGCAGGTGTATCTTTATTAAATCTGATGTCTGTTGTAAATGTATTCAAAACGCAAATATTCGAACTTAATAAGAAATTTTCATTGAAAACCGTTTTTGACGATTACATTTTGAACCAGAAAAAAATTATACGGTCGAATGTCGTGTATGGTAGAAATGCAGTAACCAATGTATATGATGTGAATGAAATTAACAGTCGGATCGATGGTATTGGTGTATCGAGCGGCGAGGCCGATGGAGATGAGGGAGGCATCATGGATGCATTCAAAAAAAAACATATTGAATTCAAGGTTCGGGGGCTGGAAGGAGAACTACAACGTACCAGCTTTGGATTTCAAGACGATAAGCTTGACCTTGATATTCTATTTTACATTTTGTATCGCGCGACGAATAATGTAACCTATGAAATCATGAAGAATCCAAAATGGTTTGAAGCACTGGATCCGATGAAATCACCTGAATTGCGTACACTACAACAAGAGGTCGACCTCAAGGAGAAAAAACTCAAGAATATATGTCAGCTCATCGCGCATACAGGTAAATTTCCAGTTGAACGTATTCTTCCTGATACTGCAAAATATTATGAAACTAAACCCGGGCCGACTATGGGGTTTGTAGACCCGGATAAATACAAAGAAGAATGGACAAAAATACTCACGAGAAAAGAAGGACAGTCGAGTTCAGGTTATATCATACTTGCAATATCACTAATGAAAACTAAACTCGAAAAGGCGATCGGAATCTATAAAGAAAACGATCTCAAGGTCAAAAGTATACAAACAAAACTAATGTCAACCTTATTGGAATATAACGCTGTGCAAGTTTTGAACATGTTGTTTGGTAAACCACGACCAATATTATATTCTCCAGGTTTACGTATCCAGTTTTTAACAGGACTATCGAAATGGGTGTTTTTTCAAGTAGATAAACCAGAAATTATTTCAAAGCGGGCATTCAAACAGTTCAAAGACCGATTATTGACGCTGCAGTCACCGCCACCGTCACAACCACCACCGTCGTCGAATGGGCAAGGGGATACATGTATTGATTTATTGTTCAAAAAACAAAAAGTGGACGAGTTTGATGTGAAAGATGATATGCCATTTTGTGTGTTTATTATTTCTTCATCACCAGGGCCACAGTTGTTAGCACCAGGCAAAGATTGTACGAACGATAGTCGTCTTGAAAATAAATCATTTGTAGGTACAGCCATGGGTGAGAATGGGTTATTGGTCGATGATGGTTCAGTGATGGGTGCATTGAAAAATAAGTTCAATCAGCTTGGGATTCCTACTAAGCTTAATACTGAAAATTGTAACAATGCACGAAGCCAAATTCAAAAAGCATATGATGATGTAATGATGACGGCAACTGGATCATTGAAAGAAATCGGTGTTGATTTAACGAAAAAAGCAACGGTCGATCTTCCTGCAAAATTAAAAGAAGCTGCTGCAGAGGCCAAAGCGGCTGCTGATGCCAAGAGAACAGCTGACGAGAAGGCTGCTGCTGAAGCCAAGGCTGCTGCTGAAGCCAAGAAGGCTGAAGAGGAAATGATGAAGGCTGATGCTGAGGCCAAGGCTGCTGCTGAAGCCAAGGCTGCTGCTGAAGCCAAGGCTGCTGCTGAGGCCAAGGCTGCTGCTGAGGCCAAGGCTGCTGCTGAAGCCAAGGCTGAAGCCAAGGCTGCTGCTGATCAAGCCAAGGCTAAAGCAGCAGCGGATGCGGCCGAAAGAGCAAAAATAGAAAAGATAAGAATGATCGAGGATAAGATCAGTGCGGTTGGTAAAAATCTTGAAAAATTAATTAGCTCCAAATGGACATCGAATGAAGATTATCGCGCTTTTGCGAAAGGTCTTTGCAGATTTTTAATCGAGCATGGTAAAAAATACGAAATATTATTAGGTAGATACAAACCATTAGATTTACACAACCAACCTTTCAATGAAGACCAACGAATCTTATTATTAGAAACTGAATTTGGCAAACAAGATGAATACTGTACAAATTTTGAAGATCCAGAAGTTGATTTTATACGTATGTTTAGTGAATTATATGAAAAAGTAAAGACTCGTATTTCAAGTGTTGAAGACTTCGGTAGATTAATGTTTGAGTTTGTTGATTCTCAAATACAGACGGAAACGATTCTTACAAATGAAAATCTTGAATTGATCAAACAAACTCAACAAATCGAACAAACCGAACAAATCGAACAAGAACGAAACAATGTTTTACAACCGCTTCCTTTATCAATTCCTCCACTGTTACCTTTACCTCCACAAGAGAATACAGTATTAAGAAGTTCAAATAAAATAGAAGAAGAAATCAAACCAGATGGACCACAAGGCCCATTTATAAGAAGACCAAAAGCTAATTTTATTGAAAGACATGAACCCCCGACACGTAGTTACTCTTTGGGACGTGCAGATCAGAAACCGCTACCACCACCACTCAAAGACCGACCTGAATATATGCGAAAGCGAGTCAATGGATACACAGGTGGTGCTCGTAGTAGCGACACTACACTATCAGCATTAATACGTGTTAAAGCATTACCGATCGATTTTTTAGACGATTGCAGTAATATAATTAAATATTACAAAAATAGAATAACATCAAAAAAAAATGATTTTGAGAAATTCAATAATTTTGAAACAAAAACTAGCAAAATGTTTAATTCATTAGATAAAGATAAATTAAAAAAAACATATGAAATTCTCAAAGACATAATGAATAGTATTAATCAAATTGATAATACATATGAAACTTTCAATGAAACTTTATTTGTCCTAACGGATGACATTGATGAGAATAACAATATTGATCTTGTAACAAATTATATCAATTCAATAGAAATACACAGTGGATACATAAAAGTAAAAGATCAACTAGTTTTAACGAATACACTTTCAAAAGAAGTATATACTACATATTGTACGTATATTCATCAAAATCTGGAACGTATTTATAACTTTGATTTGAAAAGTGTTATTGGAATCTTTGTAGACAATAAAATTGTAAAGCCAGACAACAATTATAAAAAGGTAATAGATGAATTATATAAGTTGATTGATGAGAATATAGATTGTAATAATATTGAATTTGATTCATCGATACAAATTATTAAACAAATCGTTACTATAACAAATAAAGCTAAAAATGGTAATAAATTATTATGTAAAATTATTAATGATATTATTTCAAATTTGAATGAAGCATATGGTACTATTGATACCGAGGAATTGCGTCGTCTTCTTGATAAGATGAATACGCTATTTAAAACAACTGATATTAGTTGGGGTGAAATTGAGACAAAATTTCCGATTGATAAAGTTGACAAGTGGTGTGATTTTATGATAAATGTTAGTGAATTACAATTAAAATTACTGAACGAATTTAATCTCTTTATTGTCATTATCGAACAACACGAACCCACATTACCTGAAACTGTTTCTAACCCTGCTAATGATGAAGAATCATCGATTCGTTTGCCGCCCATAAAGAGTATTCCACCATTACTACCAATACCACAACTATCATCTTTACCACCACTTTCAAATATTGAATCCAAAATCGAAAGTGATATTAAACCTGACGATAGAGATGAAATTTCACCTCGTTTACCTTCTGGAACAAGTATTTTGCCACCACCGCCACCGCCACCGCCACCGCCACTAATTCCATCTTCAGATGGAAATCCACCATATCCACCAAGGAATGATGATGACGATTCATTATCAATTGGTCCTGGTTCTGAAGAAATTGGTCCTGGTTCTGAAGAAATTGGTCCTGATTCCGAAAGATATAGTATCTCTGATGATGATGATGATGATGATGATGATGATGATGATGATGAAATGAACCAATCAAATAGATCTTATTTTCCTCCTCCTGTTGAATTTATAACTCAATCGCCGGGATTACTGGAATCATCTCGAGGGGTAAATACTCAAAGAGAACTTCGTTCACTACAAAATTATCAAGCAAATGCTGCAGCAGAAGTAAAGGCAGCGGCAGAGGCAAAGGCTGCGGCGGAAGCCAAGGCTGCGGCAGAGGCAAAGGCTGCGGTGGAGGCAAAGGCAGCAGCAGAAGCAAAGGCTGCAGCAGAGGCGAAAGTAGCTGCGGAAGCAAAGGCAGCGGCGGAGGCGAAGGCTGCTGCAGAGGCGAAAGCTGCGGCGGAAGCCTTGGCTGCGGCAGAGGCAAAGGCTGCGGCAGAGGCAAAGGCTGCTGCGGAAGCCAAGGCTGCAGCAGAGATGAAGGCAGCAGAAGAGGCGAAAGCTGCTGCGGAAGCAAAGGCAGCGGCGGAGGCAAAGGCTGCTGCAGAGGCGAAGGCAGCGGCAGAGGCGAAAGCTGCTGTAGAAGCAAAGGCCGCGGCAGAGGCGAAAGCTGCTGCAGAGGCGAAAGCTGCTGCGGAAGCAAAGGCTCAAGCAGAGGCAAAGGCAGCGGCAGAAGCAAAGGCAGCGGCAGAAGCAAAGGCAGCGGCAGAAGCAAAGGCTGCTGCAGAGGCAAAAGCTGCAGCGGAAGCAAAGGCTGCGGCGGAAATAAAGGCTGCGGCAGAAGTAAAGGCAGCAGCAGAGGCGAAAGCAGCGGCAGAGGCAAAGGCAGCGGCAGAGGCGAAAGCTGCAGCAGAGGCAAAGGCTGCGGCAGAGGCGAAAGCTGCAGCAGAGGCAAAGGCTGCAGCAGAGGCGAAAGCTGCGGCAGAGGCAAAGGCTGCGGCAGAGGCAAAGGCTGCGGCAGAGGCAAAGGCTGCGGCAGAGGCAAAGGCTGCAGCAGAGGCGAAAGCTGCGGCAGAGGCAAAGGCTGCAGCAGAGGCGAAAGCTGCGGCAGAGGCAAAAGCTGCGGCAGAAGCAAAGGCTGCAGCAGAAGCAAAGGCAGCGGCGGAAGCCAAGGCTGCGGCAGAAGCAAAGGCTGCAGCGGAAGCAAAGGCAGCGGCAGAAGCAAAGGCTGTGGCAGAAGCAAAGGCTGCTGCGGCGGCGAAAGCTGCTGCGGAGGCGAAAGCAGCAGCAGAGGCAAAAGCTGCGGCAGAGGCGAAGGCAGCGGCGGATGCAGAAGCAGCAGCTGATGCCCAGATTAAGGCTCAAGAAGAGGCCGATGCTGCTGCTGCTGCTGCTGCTGCTGATGCCCAGATTAAGGCTCAAGAAGAGACCGCTGCTGCAGCGGGATCACAAATACCATCACCATCACCATCACCATCACCCCCTCGACCAGAATTTTTAGGAAAGCCTAAAACACCTAATAAACGTATAGTTGGTTATGAAGAAAGTTCATCAGATAACCTAGGTGATTTAATTCTTGAAGATATTGATGTTAAGGATGGAGGAAGTAATCAAATTATGAATCAAACCGGAGGTGCAAAAAAGTTATATAGATTGAAAATTAATACTACTATTTCAAATACTAAAACTATTCAATTTTTAACATTATTAAAACCAAGCCATGAAATCGATTTTGATGAATTATTTAAAGATAATGAAGATATTCGAAAAGTACAAATAGATCAAGAACCCAAATATGTATCTTTCACAGAAGAGGAACAGACAAAAACACAGTATAAAATTGCATCGTATACTGCTAGAAATAAACCTATAATGGAAAAGATTTTAGCACATATAGATCGTGCGAGAACCAAGCAGCAGCAGGCGAGAACATCTCCGTCATCAAAAACTACAGGTGACATATCAAAAACGTATTGTGTATATTTATATGAAAGTTTGTATGGTCTTCTAACAAAACCATCGCCTAGTGTCGAAGTTTTCAGAACAATACATCACGAAATAGAAAGCACAAAACCAACAAATTTACAATCAGGAAAGTTAATACAAAATAATAAATTTTTAGAAAATGTAGGATGGATTTCTGAACGCAACAGCATCAAAAACCGTTTATTCGATGAAGTATTGAAAAAAATGAATAAAAAAATTTGTGACATAGCTTTAGGTGTACATAAAACCCCAAGTAATCCATACGTGTATATGTTGAATATGTTGATAATATTTGCTATAAATAGCTCTTTATTTCATGATACACAACGTGAAACACATCCCAAAGCAGAATCTGCGAATGCGGACATGACAGTTTACAACCATACATATACCATAATTTATGATTTATATACAATATTTATTGGAATATTTAAACAGCGTGACCTTAATGATATCTGGTATATAAATATATTTGTTGAACCGGGGCCAAGACATCTAAAGATCGAAAACCCAACTCCTGATAGTTATAACCGTATTGTTAGCCAACATGCCACAACGTTTCTAACTACCCACATAGCATGGTCCAGATTAAATGATTTCGTAATTACTGTTGTACGCTCATCAGGGTTGGCTCCTTTAACAGCTTCTTCACCAGTACCTCCTTCAACACGATTAGATGAGTTTCAAAGGAGACTAAAAACTGCAAAAACAAATATAGATAGACTTGGCGGAGGCGGTTCTCACACCAGAAAAAAACATCGTATGAAATACAAAATCAATAATACCAAACGTAGATTTACAAAAGAAAAACTATGTATGACAAGAAAACGAGCTAGAACATAATAATCAATCGTCGATCGCTGTTTTTCGTATTATATGTCGCATGATAATACTCCTGAATGATCTTGCAATAATCTAGTGGCATTGAATTCATTGACAGGGCATTTGTATCAGCATCACTTTCAAATCCTTCTGTATCACTTTCATTGGTTGCACCATCCCCGCTACCGATACCGGATGTTACTCGACATAACTCTTCACTGTGTAGATGAGTCGACTGTGTCTTTATCACATACAGTGTCATTTCCTTATGACTATTCCATAAGTCAATGACGCATGATACTTCGCGCATCGTTTCATACGTGCTATTTCTCGAATGTGGAATATAGTAGCATTCATCCACTCGCGGAAAAAAGAGTGGTGCAGACGGATCATCATGAAATCGTACAAGATGATTTTGCGACGTACGATGCGATGGTGGCGGATGTACAACATTGTTCTCAAGCATGTTCCGTACGACTTCAATCACAACATTATTATTGGCAAGGTTGGTATGAATAATATCTGCAAAGTACATCGAGTTCGAAGATGGAATCATTGTTGTATCCGTGAATATAACGACGACTTTTGAATTCGGGGTGGGTAGCGGGATGGTTGTACGCCACACGTCACGTGACCATTCACGGTCTGCACGGTCGATGGTGTCGTTTCGCGCAAGGATTGCCGGGTATATTTGCGGATGAAGACCACGCGCGTTCATTTGACAGTACAAGCTGTGTGTGTCTTTTGGGAAACATGTGCCTCCAAACCCGCGACGTCCATCCGGACCTGGCACTTGAAAATGGGATGTTCCCAATCTCGGATCCTGCTTTGCGATCTGTGTCACCATATCATAATTTGTTTTGGTTGCACTGCAGAAATCATAGAACTCATTCATCAGCCCGACTTTGGCGGAAAGAAAGCAGTTCTTCATAAGTTTCAGCATTTCAGCTTCGTTTGTATCGCAGAATACGATGGATCGTGAATCGATTGAGCTATTTTTATGACTACGTTTAATCAGCTTTGAAATACGTTTTTTTAATTCTTCATGTTGTAAATCGATAAGATTCTGTGTGACGGTTTGATTACATTCTTCATTTCCAGATTGTCCTTGAATCAGCATAAATTTCGATTTGTGAGGTAATCCAATAACCCAATCCTTCGTGCTTCGAAAATCATTTTCCCACTTTGCTTCCGTAAGAAACTCCGGCATAAAGTAACATCCGTGTTTGGCGGCAAACCCGACGGGTATTGTGCTTCGAATGATTTTGTACGGGTTTGAGCATCGCGCGATCGTATCTTCGAGAATCTTCGTGTAACATGTTCCGTCGTGATTGAGTGGTGTTGGCAGACAAAGAAAAACGAGGTCACAATCACGGTCCAATTGTTCAAGTGTCATACCTGGTGGCTGGCATGCTTCCGGTCGTATATCATAAATGTAGACTTCAATCGGTTTGAACAGTAAACGTTTGAAGAATGGGGGTGGCCATCCTCCGGCTCCTATCTCTGGAGGGGGGGTGGTGATATGTAAATCACTAAGACTTGCCGAGTATGTTCTTATAGAATTTGGCTTGGCTGGAGTGGATGCTGTATCTGGTAAAACTTCATATCTCTCGGTCTTATCGTTTTCGTCCTTTGCAAAATAATTCTTTGCGAAGATCTGGGTTGCTTTACCAACGAAACCGTTTCCAATAATTCCGATTCTCATTTCCAAATGTAGTTTAGTCTACTGTAATCAATATTAGCAACTGGTATTTAATATTGATTTATATACGTTTATTATATTTGGGGTAGTTCTTCCTCTTCCTCTTCCTTGTCCTCGTCTGCGCACTCGTCCTCTTCCTCTTCCTCTTCCTCGTCCTCTTCCTCTTCCTCGTCCTCTTCCTCTTCCTCGTCCTCTTCCTCGTCCTCTTCCTCTTCGTCACTATCCAGCTGATCTAAATTGATATTGAAAATCGCAACAACCATGTCGGTCATGTATTGCATATAACTCATTTTGGTTCCAAGACGTGTTCCTACTGAATCCATAACTGCGACTGTAATAAACAATCGATACAATGATCGTTTGAACATCAATCCGTAGTTATTCAGAATGTAATTGATCTCATAGATCTCAGATACTCCAAAGAATTTTATTTCGGGTGTAGTATAATCAATAAGAACACGTTTTAGCTCATTACGAAGATTGTTGTATCGCTCCGTATTCTTTTGAGGAATGACTGAAAGATCATTGCTGTTTGATGATATATTCATCGGTTCTGAAAGTTCACAGCTTACAATGATATCAATGATTTTATTGAACTTTCGCTGATACATGAGTTTCAATGATCGAAATAATATTTCTTGATCCGTTCTTGATAAACGACCAACAATACCAAAATCAAGAATACCAAGTTTATAAATGGTATTGAATTCTCCTTCCTTGTCTACGCGTGGTCGTTGTTCTTTAATAAACAATAAGTTACCTGGATGTAAATCACCATGATAAATAGCACTACTGAATGCGGCGTTTGCATTGAATGTCGCTAACACTTTTCCAAATTGATCATAATCATCTGGATCAATATCTGTTACTTTCATTCCATCGATGTACTCCATAACTATAATATCTGGATTAACCTTTTCTGTATAATCATGGTAAGGTTTTGGTATTTTTACAATTTCACAATTTTTCCAACGGTTGTAGTAAGTAGTAATATTTGATAATTCTTTACGAAAACATACTTGATCCTTCAAACAAACGATATTCTGAAGAATTAGATTTTCGACATTGAGTGTTCTGAGGTATGGAAAATATTTGGTGATCTTTGCAAACATTACGAGATTATTCATTGATGAATTGAAGTTTTTACTAATATTTTTGCGAAGGTATTTAATTACTACCGAATTGTCATCAGTTGGGCCAATGTATGCCTTGAATATAAGTGACATGAGTCCAGATTTGATAGGCGTATAATTGTTGATAATTCGAAGTGGAAGATATGGAGAACATTCTCTAGATTTTTCCTCCAATTCTTTCAGTTCATCCACGTTATATTCTTCTGATGTATAACTAACATTATCGGTATAATCACTAAAAAACTGGTTGAGTTCTGTGGATACGATATTTCTATTTGTTGCAAACGCCTGAAAAACCTTTACATACATCATGTTCTTTGTAGCAAGACGTTTGCTCACATCAATCACTGCATTTGTTCTAGACTTCCAAGTAATTTTATATTTCAAATACTCAGATAAACAAATATAGCATGATGAAATAGTGAACCATAATGCAGTGAAGAAATCATGGATTGTCATTGAGTTATAATATTGTTGCGTTCGTTCAACGTAGTCGTTGTAATCTTCTTTTTCATGTTCATTACGATTATCACTTTCATCATAAAAATGCACTTGATTATTACTTGTTATTAATTCTTTTTCGTATTGGATATATTCATTCAACAACTCATCCATTACAAATGTTGAAATCAGAATTCTCCGTGTCGGGTTCACGTATAATTATATAATATCTATTATTCTAATACATATTACGCTAAACTATTGTTTATTACAATTATTCATGCTCGAAGGCTTTCAATCGCCACTTTTAATCGGTAATACATTTTTTTTATGAGAATACCAATTGCATTTTCCATCGCTACTGTGAGCTCTGTTTCATTATCCGGTTTCAGTTTGAACATG
>Ga0194130_10001778_pt1 | contig 33277 bp, 39 predicted proteins | sample TA2KigsurfametaG_FD_160084 | JGI IMG/M metagenome (GOLD analysis project Ga0194130, IMG submission 160084) | Freshwater microbial communities from Lake Tanganyika, Tanzania - TA2015050 Kigoma 12 surface | ecosystem: Environmental > Aquatic > Freshwater > Lake | place: Tanzania: Lake Tanganyika...
GAAACTATTAAAAACTATAAAAGCTTTAGTGGCGGTATGCTTAGTGTGCCACAAGGCCGTATCGATCTAATACCAGATGGATATAATATAGTAGACAAACGTGTTACAAATCCTGTGCCGTTTCCTACAGCTAGATATCCGCTGCGTCCAGATCAACAAGAAATTTATGATCAAGTTACAGATACTTGCTTTATCAATGCACTAGTAGGTTGGGGTAAGACATTTACTGCTTTACATATAGCACGTAAGTGGGGCCAAAAAACGCTAATTGTAACTCATACTACTGCGCTACGTGATCAATGGCATGAAGAAATCGAAACATTATTTGGTATTAGTCCTGGTATTATAGGCAGTGGTAATTTTGATGTAGAAGATCACTTTATTGTAGTTGGCAATGTACAAAGCATAGTAAAAAATTTAGAAAAAATTAATCGTGAATTTGGCACAATTATATTAGACGAAGCACATCATTGTCCTGCCACAACTTTTAGTCAAACTATAGATAGCTTTCACAGTAGATATAGACTAGCACTTAGTGGTACTATGCAACGCAAAGATGGTAAGCACGTATTATTTCAAGATTACTTTGGTACCACAGTATTTAAACCTGAACAGGCTAATACTATTAATCCAGTAGTACACCTAATAAAAAGCAATATTTCATTAAAACATAACGTTCCTTGGGTAGAAAAAATTAATGAACTAACACAAAGCGAATACTATAGAAAATATATCAGTGCACTTGCAACTTATCATATACAACATGGGCATAGTGTGCTTGTTGTAGCAGACCGTGTAGAATTTTTGGAGAAAGTAAAAGAATATGTTGGAGAAACGTGTTTGTTGGTTACTGGCGACACCAGCTTTGAAGAACGGCAATATGCTAAAGAGCAAATCCTTAACAAAACAAAAATGTGCATTGCTGGTAGCCGCCAAATCTTTAGTGAAGGAATCTCAATCAACATACTCAGCTGCGTCATCCTAGCAGTACCAATGAGTAATGACAGTTTACTAGAACAAATTGTTGGCCGAATAATGCGACCATATCCAGGCAAATTATCACCAATTGTAGTTGATATTCAATTTAGCGGTTGGACCGATAAAAAACAAAATACTGATAGACTAGGACTATATATGAAAAAAGGCTGGGAAACGATATTGGTGTAGAAATTTTAACTTGTAGTAGTACTTCTATTGTGTTATAATATATGATAAATCAAAGAAAAAGTTTTCGATTTAGTCTTAGTAAATTAGAACGGCTAGCAAACAATAATCCAATTAAATTAGTAGAAATTCTTGAAGAATACTATAAAAGATTTAAACTTGGATTAGAAGGCGGAAGTAGTTATCTACTATCGCCAGCTGAATTATTTTTTGATGATAACACAGATATACTATTCAAATCGCAGTATATAACGCTAGCGGCACGTAGAAGTTATCAACAGTATATAGATTTAGGTTACACATATTTAGATTTAAGTTACTATCCAGACCTAAAAATTAACGCAATAAAATACAATCCGCTATTAACACTTAACAATAATAAACTATATTTTAAATACGAGGAATAAATGGCAATTAGCTTTAAACAAACTAAAGGGAAAGCAGCTACAAACAAAGTAGAAACTTACGAATACAAAGACGGTGAAAATACGGTTAGATTAGTTGGTGGAGTTTTGCCACGCTATATTTATTGGATTAAAGGCACTAACAATAAGGATATTCCTATTGAGTGCTTAGCCTTTAGTCGTGAAAAAGAAAAATTCGATAATCTCGAAAAAGATCATATGCCAGATTATTTTCCTGATTTAAAATGCAGTTGGAGTTACTCCATCAATTGTATCGATCCTAAAGATGGTAGAGTTAAGGCGCTTAATCTTAAAAAGAAGCTGTTTGAACAGATTCTTACAGCTGCAGAAGATTTAGGTGATCCTACAGACTACGATACAGGTTGGGATGTAGTATTTAAACGTCAAAAAACTGGTCCACTTGCATTTAATGTCGAATATACACTACAAGTATTACGTTGCAAGCCTCGTGCCCTTACAGAGGCAGAAAAAACAGCTGCAAATAGTGCACAAAACATTGACGACAAGTTTCCAAGACCTACTCCAGATGAAGTTAAAGCTCTACTAGAAAAAGTTACCACAGCTGAAGATGATGAGGGTGATGCTAGCGAGCAAGAAGCTATCAAAGAATTAGGTTAATAATAGGCCCAGTAATTTACGTTACTGGGCTATTCTTTTTGAGACTATAATGAAAGTACTATTTACAGCAGATATACATATAAAACTAGGGCAAAAGAATGTACCACAAGATTGGGCTAAAAATAGGTATAATTTATTGTGGCAACAATTAACTTTACATCAAGATAATGCAGATCTATTTATTATAGGTGGCGATGTTTTTGATAAATTACCTAGCATGGAAGAGCTAGAGATTTATTTTGATTTAATTAATCACTGTAAAATAAACACGATTATATATAGCGGCAATCATGAAGCAGTAAAAAAATCTACAACTTTTATGACTAATTTAGCTAAGGCTACTAATAAAATGAATCGTAAAGTTATTATTGTAGATGATTACTACAGCGATTATGGCATTGAATTTGTTCCATATAACAAATTAAAAGACTTTGAAAAAAATAATCCTTGGCCAGAAGGCGGAGAAATATTATGCACACATGTTCGAGGGGCTATTCCACCACATGTAACACCAGAAGTAAATTTAAATATTTTTAATGCTTGGAATGTAGTATTAGCTGGTGATTTACATAGCTATGAAAATTGTCAACTTAATATTTTATATCCTGGTAGTCCAATTACTACAAGTTTTCATCGTCAAATAGTTGATACAGGTGTAATTTTATTAGATACAGATACATTACAACATAGTTGGATAAAATTAGATTTACCACAACTTATTCGTAAAACAGTAGGTGTAAATGACCCTAAACCGTCAACACCTTATCATCATACAATTTACCAAGTTGAGGGTGATTTGCAAGAGTTGGGTGAACTAGAAGATAGTGACTTAATTGACCGCAAGGTAATCAAGCGCATAAGCGATGTACAGCTTATGCTAGATAGGGATATGAGTTTGGTAGAAGAGGTACGTGAGTATTTACAATATATACTAAACTTGCCAGAAGCAACTATAGAGCGTGCCATACTTGAAGTGCAAAATAATTTAGATAAAATAGAACATGAATGAGTATCATCCTAACATGATTTATGTAGCTAAAATAATAGCAGAAAGAGAGTGTGGTATGCAAGAACACTGGCTTGACTACTATGAACAAGCTAAAAATACAATATTACTAGTAGAGCAACTAGGATTTTTAAATAAAAAACGGTTTTGGAAAAATGATAACAATCAAAGAACTACGCTGGACTAATTGTTTTAGCTATGGTGCAAATAATGTTATCAACTTTGTTAAGGCACCATTGACACAACTAGTTGGTAAGAATGGACACGGTAAAAGCAGTGTAGCACTAATACTAGAAGAAGTATTATTTAATAAAAATAGTAAAAATATTAAAAAAGCTGACATACTAAACAGGTATGTTAAAGAAAAAAGCTATATTATTGAACTAGATCTAGAACGAGATAACAATGAGTATACAATTAAATGCACGCGTGGTACTCAACAAACAGTTAAATTATTAAAAAATGGTGTAGATATTAGTGCTCACACTGCTACACAAACCTATAAAATTATTGAAGAAATTATAGGCATAGATCATAAAAGCTTTGCACAAATTGTTTATCAAAGTAATGCTAGCAGTTTAGAATTCTTAACTAGTGCCGACACTGCTAGAAAAAAGTTTTTAATAGAAATACTAAACTTAACTAAGTATACTCGAGCCGGAGAAATATTTAAAGAGTATACTATTGAACTTGGTAAACAAATTAGTGAATGTCAAGGAAAAATTACAGCTATAAATAGCTGGCTAGATAAATACGAAAAGAGTGATCTAACACCAAGACAATTACAAAAGGTAGAAGTATTAGATAGTACTTTACCTACACAAGTAGCACAACTTGAACTAGAAATACTTAATGTAGATAAAACTAATCGTAAAATTAATCAAAATAATACTTATATTAAACAATTAGACAATTTAAACCCTATTATAGAAATACGTCCTATAAACTATAGTAAGCTTAAAGACGCGCAACAGCAACAAACCGAATGCATGAAAACTGTACGTGATGGTGAAGCATTTATTAAACGCTTAAATAACTTGCATGGTATATGTCCTACTTGTTTTAGCAAGATTGATGAAAATAAAGTAAGTGAGCTTGTACATATAAAAATGCATGAAATAGAAAGTGCTAGAGCAGAAGCGGTTGCAAATTTAATTGTTGCTAACGATTTAGAGTCACAGGATACTAAATATAAACAAGCTAAACAAATTGAGCAAGAATTTGAAAAGTTAATATTACTAATAGATAAGTCACTAACTACAAATATACTAGATAAGAACGAGCTTCAAGTACAATACAACGAACTATCTAAAAATTTACAAAATACTCAGCAACGTATTAAACTAGCCGAAGAATATAATAACAAAGCGCAGCAGCATAATAGTAGAATAGATGCTATTAAACAACAGCTACAAGAAATGAATATTGAACTTGAAGAACATAGTTTTCAGCTTAATATTATGAATGAACGTATGAGTATATTACAAGTACTCACAAAAACATTTTCAACTACAGGACTAGTTGCTTATAAAATAGAATGTTTAGTTAAAGATTTAGAAGATATTACTAATAAGTACTTAGTAGATTTAAGTGACGGAAGATTTCAAATTAGTTTTAAAGTAAATAGTAGTGATAAACTTAATGTTGTAATTACTGATAATGGTCGCGACATTGATATAAATGCTCTTAGCGGCGGTGAAAAAGCCCGTGTAAATGTAGCCACACTGCTAGCAATTAGAAAATTAATGCAAACACTAAGTAGTAGTCGTATTAATTTACTAATACTTGACGAAACAGTAGAAGCATTAGACGTAGATGGTAAAGAAAAATTAGTAGAAGTATTATTACGCGAAGAACACCTAAATACTTTTTTAGTAAGTCATGGGTTTAGCCATCCACTTTTAGAGAAAATAAATGTTGTTAAACGTAATAATATATCTTGTATTGAAGGATAGATATGGTCAACAAGCATTACGAAAAAATTATGAGTAAACGTGCTAAGCGTATAGAAAAAGCCACTAAAATTTTAGAACAACAAGCATTAAATGATCAAAAACCTACAGACTTATATACAGACGATCTAGGCAATATTGATTGGGCAAGATTAGCTAAGCATGTTAGTGAGGCAGTTAGTGGTAGATAGCCGTCAAAAAGGCGCACGTACTGAAACTATAGCACGGGATATGTTACGTAAACATACAGGTTTAAACTGGGAAAGAGTGCCTGGAAGCGGAGCACTTGACCCTAAACATCAACTAAAAGGTGATTTGTATATACCTGGATTAGTTAATAGATTTTGTGTTGAGGTAAAAGGCTATGCAGATGATCATATTAACAGTGGTTTATTAACACATAAGACGCCACAACTTATAGAGTGGTGGCAACAAACTAATCGTCAAGCTCGTCAAGTTGATAAACTACCTTTACTTATATTCAAACATGATCGTAGTAAATTGTTTGTGGCTACTGTAGTATTTGATGATGACAAATTATTAGAAAAACGTTGGCTAATGTATAACTCAGATAATTATGAGTTTTATATTTTCTTACTCGAAGACTGGCTTAGCATAAGCACGATTAAATTTGTATCTTGACATGATAACTCATGTGTGATATAATAATAAATTACACTATAAAAATCATATGAAACCTTTTATACAATTTGAAACAACTGAAAAGACATTGATGATAGTTGATGCGCTTAATCTTGCTTTTCGCTATAAACATAGTGGAGCTAAAGATTTTGCAGAAGACTATTTACGCACCATTGAAAGCTTAAAAAAGAGTTATAAAGCTAAGTGGATTATTGTTGCCGCAGATCAAGGGTCAAGTAGCTATCGTAAGAATATTTATCCGCTTTATAAGCAAAATCGTAAAGATAAATATGATCAGCAAACTGAAGCTGAACAACTAGAGTTCGAACTATTCTTTGAAGATTTTAGCCATGCACTAGAATTAGTTGGTCAATATTATCCAGTATTACAGTTCCAAGGAGTTGAAGCAGATGATATTGCTGCTTATGTAGTAAGTAAAAAACGTAAACTACTCCTTGATGATATTTGGTTAATAAGCAGTGATAAAGATTGGGATTTACTAATCAAACCAGGAGTAGGAAGATTTAGCTATGTTACTAGAAAAGAAGTTACGTGGGATAACTGGAACGATTACTACGCATTTGAACCCGAACAATATATATCAGTTAAGTGTCTTATGGGTGATAGTGGTGATAATGTCCCTGGTATTCCTGGTGTGGGACCTAAACGCGCTCAGCAACTTGTTGAAGAATATGGCACTACCTGGGATATTATTAATAGTATTCCTTTACACGGTCGCTACAAATACATCGAAGCGCTTAACGAAAACCGAGAACAATTAGAACTTAACTATCAACTTATGGATCTTGTTACCTATTGCAAAGACGCAATCGGCAGTAAAAACTGTGAAAAAATTGATAAAATACTAGAGCTAAAAATTAAATGAAAGAAACTACAGAATTTTTTAATATTAACAATAGCTATGATTACGATCGTGATATAGTAGTTAAACAACTAGTAGAATGTCGTGTAGATAATATAGCCTATTTACCAAAACGCGCTAATCCTAGTGATGCAGGAGCAGATTTACGCAGCACTGAAAGTTGTGAACTCTGCCCTGGCGAAACAAAACTTTTAGATACTGGTGTAGCCATTAAAATTCCACAGGGTTACGGAGGGTTTGTATTTAACAGATCAGGACAAGGCCTAAAGGGAATTATTGTGCTTAATAGTGTAGGCGTTATTGACAGTGATTATCGCGGAAACATAAAAATTGCACTAAAAAATATTAGCGAAAATACATATACAATAGAGGTTGGAGCTAGAATTGCTCAACTGGTTATTTTACCAGTTATATTATGCGATTTTATTGACAGCTGGAATGATACAAAACGTGGTACTGGAGGATTTGGTAGCACAGGAAAATAGGAGCAATTATGCAAATAAGCACACGCGCACAAGTTATTACTAGACGCACCTACAATAGGCCTATTAGTGATGATGGCAAAGAGTTTGAAACATGGACACAAACAATCAAACGAGTACGTGATCATCAACACTGGCTATGGGAACGTAGTGTAGAGCGTCAGTTATATTTTAATGAAGTAGCTGAACTAGAAGAACTAGAACAACTTATGTTGTCTAGAAAAGTATTGATGAGTGGCCGTACATTGTGGTTAGGTGGTACAAATGTAGCACAAACTCGTGAAGCCAGTCAATTTAATTGTAGCTTTACACAAGTAGAAACTGTGTATGATGTAGTAGATGTCTTATGGTTATTATTACAAGGTTGTGGTGTAGGATTTAAGCCAATTGTAGGTACACTAAATGGATTTTCAAAACCAATAAAAGACATTCGAGTTATTAAAAGTCAACGAACAGCTAAGGGCGGTATAGAACACAATGTTGAAACTTGGGATGCTAACACAAAAACTTGGACAATACAAGTAGGAGACAGTGCTGAGGCTTGGGCTAAATCTATTGGTAAACTACTTGCTGGTAAATACCCAGCAAATACACTTGTACTTGATTATAGTCAACTAAGACCTGCAGGAGAAAGATTAAAAGGATATGGCTGGATTAGTAGTGGTGACAATGCTATTTCAAAAGCCTATGTTGCAATCGCTAATATACTTAGTGGTCGAGCAGATAGTCTCCTTACTAGAATGGATATTCTTGATATTGTTAATCATCTTGGAACAATTTTATCCAGTCGTAGAAGCGCTGAAATTGCTCTTTTTGATTATGGTCAACCAGAGTGGGAAGAGTTTGCAATAGCTAAAAAAGACTTTTGGTTGTATGGCCGTGAACACCGTCAACAAAGTAATAATAGCTTAGTATTTAAAGAAAAACCTACACGAGCTGAACTAAAGCATATATTTAATCTTATGCAAGAGGCCGGTGGTAGTGAACCAGGATTTATTAATGAACAAGAAGCTCTTAGACGTGCTCCGTGGTATAAAGGAGCAAATCCATGTGTCGAAATCCTATTGGGCAACAAGTCCTTCTGCAACCTTACAGAAACGGATATCTCCAAGTTTAAAGGTGACACCGCTGGACTACACGATGCGATCAGATTGGCTGCCAGGGCAAATTATCGTCAAACCTGTGTTAATCTTAAAGACGGGATCTTACAAGAAGCTTGGCACCTTAACAACTATTTCCTACGTCTCTGCGGGGTTGGTTTAACAGGTATTGCAATGCGTCCTGATATGAATACCTATGACTATGAATATCTTAAGCGTACAGCAACCAGTGCCGCTATTAGCATGGCAGATGAACTAGGATTACCTCGTCCTAAAAATGTTACTTGTGTTAAGCCTAGTGGAACCCTATCAAAGATTATGGATTGTACCGAGGGCGTACATAAACCACTAGGCAAGTATATTTTCAACAATGTGCAGTTTAGTACCTATGATCCTGTTATTCCACTAATGCGTGAAGCAGGCTATAAAGTAATAAATCATCCAACAGATCCTACGGGAGTATTAATAACCTTTCCAGTAGAATGGAAAGATGTACCATTTCACAAAGAAGCTGGCAAAGAAGTTAATCTAGAAAGCGCGGTACATCAGCTAGACAGATATAAATTATTACAAACTAGTTGGACACAGCAAAATACATCAGTAACAATCAGTTACGATGTTACTGAAGTTAATGAGATTGTTGATTGGTTATTTAATAATTGGGATTGCTATGTAGGCGTAAGTTTTATTTATAGAACAGACCCTACTAAAACAGCTAAAGATTTAGGCTACTTATATCTTCCACAAGAAGTTGTTGATGAGCAAACCTACAAAGATTATGTTTTTAACCTAAAATCAGTAAATTTAGAAAGTGCTAACAGCTTCAATGAAATTGTTAGTGAGGATTGTACAACAGGAGCTTGCCCAATAAAATAATATGGAAAACACAGAACTTACATTTACATTTACAGTACAGGAAGCAAATACTATACTTATGGCATTACAAGAAATGCCAGCTAAAGTAGCTAATCCACTTACAGCTAAGATTCAGCAACAGGCTCAACCCCAATTGCCAAAATCAGAAAACGAAACTCCTACTTTAGAAGTTGTTAAGTAAAAAAAAGCCCGCATTAGCGGGCTTTTTTATTTTTATAGTGGCGTATCACTATAACTATCTTCATCATCTACTGTATTATCACCATCGTGCATATCATCTAGCTGACTAAATACTTCTACAAGTATATCACGATAAGGTTGGTCTACTTTACACAGATCTAGTAAGTATATGTCTAAATGGTCATTTCGTAATAATTCTGCATGATACATAAATTGACCAAAAGCTTCTAGGTCTTCACTAATGTTTTGGTTGGCATAATTTTCTATTAATTGTGCTGCCATAATACGTAGTGGTTTACTAATCATGCCTTTTTGAGCTATACGAACTAATTGAAGTGCTTTGCCTTCACGCTCACGCATAATCTGATTACGTTTAGCAGTACTCCAACTATATCCACCATCACCACCCCATAAATCCCAAGCTACACGACCTTTACTAGGAAATCCTTCTTGTCCACTATAAAAACCACTAGCTTTCTTATCTACTTCATGACGACTAAAGAAGCTGTACATGCGTAGTACTACACTTGCCGATAGTGGATCGCGATCTTTTAGTTGATTGGCTCTAGCTAAACCAACAAGTGTGCCGCCAGCTTTTCCTTCGCTTTTCCATTTTAGTGCTCTTTTGGCAGCACTAGCCATACCACTTGTTGGTTTATACGTTTTGGCCATGATAATTCCTATTATTTTATACAATTGTCATTTAAAAACCAGAGTTTATTTACAGCATACATAACAGTTTTTATAGCTAGTATTATTATTTATATGCTAAAATTATTTGTTTACATAAGTTGCTACGTACAATATCTTCATCTCTGAATTTAATCGTTTCAATACCTTCGATATTACTTAATCTAATGCTGGCATCTAGTAGTCCGCTGTTGTTAATATCACTTTGTTCGTGATCTCCGCTAATTATTATTTTACAGTTTTTACCAACGCGTGACAAGATCATTTTTATCTCATCTCTAGTCGCATTTTGTGCCTCGTCTAATAAGACTATACAGTCATCAAAAGTTAATCCACGCATAAATCCTAACGGTTTAGGTTCTATTTGTTTTTTACTAAGCGCATACTCATAGAATCCTCGTCCTAGACTATCAGAAAAAATATAATCAAATGGTTCTAGGTAGGGAGCATATTTTTCGTCTAGTGTACCAGGCAAAAATCCTAATCCTCGTCCAGTTTCTATATTTGGTCTAGTTAGTATAATCTTTTTGATGCGACGATAAAATAATTCACTGGCAGCATATGTTGCTGCAATATATGTTTTGCCAGTACCTGCACTACCTATGCCAAAAATTACACTATTTTTATGTATAGCTGTTAAATAATTTTCTTGAATATAATTAAGTGGTTTTATATTTTTAAAACTTATATTTAATGGAACAACATTATTAAGTTGAACACTACGTAACTTCTTAGCACTGCTTTTAGCCATGTATATTCCTAGTAGTTAAAGTTATTTCTTATCAGGTACTTTATGTCCTTCTAATTTTTCATGTACTTTAACGTCTTTACAAATCTGTTCCGGCTTGCCATCTTTGCCAATAACAGGTTTGCCATCTTTAACTTTATCAATACAAGCACGTTCTTTTTTAATATCTTCCTTTTTAGCCGGAGCTTTTTGTTCTTTCTTTGTTGGATCGTCTTTTTTAGCTTCAGTTTTAGCTGGTGCTTTTTCTTCCTTTTTTGATGAATCCGACGCTAGTGCTGGTTGTATTAATAGTGAAGCTACAAGGGCTAATAAAATTTTAGTCATAAAATTTCCTATTATAGTTCTGGAAATGGTTGTTGTGGTGGTGCGGCTTTACCGCCAAACCCAACAGTTACTTGATTGCCACCAGTTGATGGTGCTATGCTTATACTACCATTATTACCTAGAGTAACAGTTGGCATAGGTGGTGGGCTTGGTGGCTTATCCCAACCTTTGTTTGCAGCTTGTAGTGCTACTTTTTGAGCCTCCTTATCACCACTGGCTAACATAATACCGCTAAGAGTACCTGTTAAGAAAGTAGCAATAGGAATAATCAATTCAAAAAACTTGTTATCTACAGGACTAATACCGTTCATTGGCTGTGTTACGAATATTAAGCTGTAAAGAACTACAAATACGATACCGAATAGTGTTAATGCTAGTACCATACCTATAAAAAATTTCAGCCTAGCCATTAATTCGTCTTCGGTATAACGTGGACCTGACCATAAGTCTTTAATCATTTGCAATCCTTTGCTGATGCTTGAGCAGGATATTTACTACCAGCTACTAATTGTGTTCGTTCATAGGGTGTTAAATCTTCTGGACAGGTACCGTTTGCACTACAATAAGGTTTTTTACAAACCTTGTGCTCCCAATTATCTGGATTTTGACATGGATACCTGTAAATGTCACTGCAACTAGCTAAGAGTAAGGTTAGCAGTGCTATCCTAACCATGGCAACCACATCCATAGTGCCTGCGTAACTATTAATGCACCAGCTACACCAACCACAGTACTTACATAAAACATAGACATACTAGCTGCTAATATACTTGCTGTTAGTAAAACAATGCTAATTTGTAGTATACTTCCGCCCCAGGTAAACCAAGGACTGCGCTTTTTAGCTTCATCACGCTCCAACTCTAGTGCTTTAGCTTTTTCCATAATGTCTTTTTTGTCATCGCTCATACGCTTAGCTTCAGCTAAAAACTTTTCCTTATTTTCTGGTTTATTAGCCTCTGCAGCACTAATCTCGTATAGTACTCCACGTACATTTTTAGCTTGATACCACGCCCACATATTGTTAGCTTGAATAGTATTATTTTGTATTTTGCTACTATTCGACCCACCAATCATTGTGTTTATAGCTAGTAGTGCAGCTAAAAATACAATAACAAATCCTGCTTTGTCTTTGATTTTAGCTTCTTTTTCGCTACGAGTTAGCGGTTTAGGTTCTAGTGTATCACTCATGCTGCATCCTTATTTATTAGCCAATGGGTTATCTAGAGCTTTCTTTAAGTCCTCGGCTATCTTACGATCAAGAGCTTTAAGTTTAGCATCCACTTCACGATTATTGGCAGCAATAGCCTTAGCATTATCAGCACTCATTTTATTCATTTCTTTAGTAGCAGCATTAAGTGACTGATCAGCTGATTTTTGTATACTACGCACTTCAATTTTAATTTCTTGCACAGTTTTATCTATCTCACGTTGTTGTATTTTGTTACTAGTTTCAACACTTTCAACAACTTTTTCTAATCTGCGTATATCACTCTTCAAATCATTTTTAATATCACGAGTGTATTCTGCAGTTTTATCACTGCCTTCTTGTACAGCCTTGCTTGTTTTAGTAATATTTTCTTCTATTACTGCTAATCGTTTATCAAACTCGCTAAAATCTGGACTAATATATTCAGCAATCTTTTTCTTCATGCCTATGTAGTCTTTATATACTTCAAAGACACCATATAATCCACCCAACGTACTACTGATTAATGTAGCTGCTACCATTAATTTTGCCGGAGTAAATTCATAGCCTCCAATACTAATAACAGTATCTTTGCTAGCATATTTTTTAACTGCGGCCTCAGCTTCATCTATCTTCTTATTAACATCTTTAATTTCTTCAGTCATTTTGCTTCCTTTAATGTTTAGTAGCAAATCTACTGGATAATAACTCACGCATTAATTTTAGTTCTTCTTCATTTTGAATTATTATTTTTTCATCTAAATCAATTTCATCTTTCCAAATTGATTCAGGAACATTTAAGAATAAATAAATATCTTTCCAAGTTGTAGTTACATTTTGATTATAACATAATTCTATAACTCGCATCATAGCATCAGAAATTAGTTCAGAAATATGATTATAGTGTAGTTTCATGTTTTTAATCCTAGATGGACATTGCTATTACAAACAAGCTTAATATAAATAATACAATATGTAGTAACGCTAAATAATTTGTATTATTAATATAAATTATTTCCTATATTGCTGATCTACCATTTCCTGATGAAGTTTATCACTTGCTAACTGCCTTAATGCTCTAACATTATCTACTGTTTTTTGATTACGATAAATTTCTTTAGATGCATAAAAATTTGCATCACTTAAAGCTATCATATAAGTATTAAAACCTACCGGAGTTCTAGCTATATTAGTAATAGAAACTCCTGCAGCTGCATCATTATCTTGAACATTAGATTTTACTTGTTGTATATTATTATCTTTATTTTCTTGTTCAATGATTAGCTGTTTATTTTCTATAATGTCATTTATAGGATTTGTTCTATCTGTAGTAATATTAGCTTGTTGTATAGGAATATCTACTGTAATTAGTGGTGCAATAATAATAGATTGTATAGTTGATTTTTGATCTATGTTTACATGTTGCTGAGGTACTTGTAATATATCTCTTGATATACTAACTGCACTAGCTTGTTGATTTGGTTGAAAAACTTCAAATTGTTTGGTTTCAGATGCACCCTGTATAACTGGTGATTGATAAGGTGCTACAACAACTGGTGTTACTTGAGAAAACATTGGAGGCTGCAAAATATTAAACTGTTGTACAGCTTGTATAACAGCTTCTGACATAGCATTAAATTGTACTATAGTACTAGTACTACTAGTATTAGTTGTTTGAGGTACAATATCAGGTATTATTTGACGTTGCATAACGGTTTCTGACATAGCATTAAATTGTACTATAGTACTAGTACTACTAGTATTAGTTATTTGAGATACAGTATCGGCCGCTATTTGACTTTGTATATTTTTCTGTTGAATTGTTTGATTAACTACACTAGTACTGCCTGGAACCGGTACAATATTTAAATTCGTATCTGATTTAATACTAGTTCCAACATTTTCTAAAATTAATTGTTGTTCTTGTTGTTGCGTAATGCTTTGACTGTTGGTAACAGCTTCTATAGCTATATTTTCTGCTTGCAATATACTTGCACTAGCAGCAGCTACTGCTGTTTGTTGTGCAATTTCACTTGCCTGAGTTGCTATAATATTTTCTCGTTGTTGATTTTGACTAATTAAGCCAAGTGCTAGTTCAGTTATATTAGATATATTTGATTTTTCATCTAACTTATCTTTAGAAGGGTGTTGATCATAAAGTAACAGTTTATCTGCTGTTTGCTCTGTAGCAACGGAAATTTTAGTATCTTTTGTATGTGGATTTTCAATAGTAGTTTCTATAGTTGAATTTGGTGTAGTTGTGATTGTAGTTATTGAAGATATTATAGACGCCCTAATTTTTTCTTGCTTATCATTTTCTAAATCAGCTAATCGTTTAATTTCAGCATTATAATTACTACAATTTTTATTATACAGTGGATTTTTATGGCAAGGATCTGGAGACCAAATAGGTCTTACATAACCTGAAAACCCCATGTTATCGCCATATCCTCCGTATACGCTCCAAGAAACGTTGCCCATTGTTAAGCTATTTCTAGATTCTGTAAATAAAAATCGTCCCTTTCTTGAACCTCCAGTGTTATCACCGGATACATACCAATTATCAGAAAATAAGCTAGTTCCTGCGCTGTTTGTTACATTAAAAGTTACATTTCTTGCATTAGCAGTACTGGTTGACCAACATATAATAAATTGAGCAGTGCAATATTCTCCTGCAAAGTATCCAAATCCATAACTATATCCATGTAGTTGAATTCCACCGCCTATGTGAGGCAGTGAATTAGGAATAGAAAAATTATTCCATTGCAAAGGACTTTTAGCATTTTCTATTACAGTGCTAAAACCAGGACAATTAACACTATATGCAGGATTCAGTATACAAGGATCTACACTGTAATTGACTTTGACATAAGCATCTTTGACCTGTGGACCATAACAGTCAGGATTGCAAGCCCAAAATCCTGCGTCCATACCAGTAATACTGAGTTTGGCAGATCCTAATTGGCTGATCGGTTTGGCAGCAAAGTTATAGGTTTCAGCCAGCTGTTGCCAATTGGGGTTGTATGGAGGATTACCGTCACTGACATTTTTAGCTCCAAGATCATGATAAATGGATGTGACCACCGTGCCATTGGGTAAGGTATAGGTAAAAGTAGTGTTTAAGTTGTCTTGTAGTGTGCCGGTTTCACAGGTTAAACCTATTTGATTGGCACATGGAAATCTGTATTTGAATCCATATGCAATACCTGTGGCAAATACAGCACTGGTATTCTGATAACCAAAATTCACAGAATTCAAATTCACTGTTTGATCTATGGTGCCGGACACATAACCAAAAGTATATCCATCAGCACCATATGATCCTGTCATACCAGACACGGTCCAATTACTACCAGAAGTCAATGTAGGATTTTGTACAAGATTACCAGTGACTGCATCAATGCTGTAGCCACTGGGTGTGTTTGGGCTATTATTAACTACTTGTGCTAAAACAAAACCTGGTAATATTGCTATAAACAGTAGTAAATAATTTACTAATTTATTTTTCATCTATGCCAACCTACATGTTTGCGCTCTTTTACTGTCTCAGGTTCGGTTTTATAGTCATAGGCTGGAACCTTTTCTGGGTTTTTATCCCACAAATCACGAGCCTTGTCACCAATTTGTCCTTCATATGGGCAAGGAGTACCTGCTGCCATCATGGCTTCCCATACACGACGGTCTTGGCACATAGTAGCAACTGCTGCAACCTTCATACCCATGTCGTATAGTGTTTTACTAAGTTTTAATCTTTCACAATTTAAATCTCGTTGAGTGCCACCCAAGGCAAATCCTAAAAATTGAGTTTGTGCTGCACCACTAACACCAGTAGTACATAAATCAGTACCACCTCCTGACATCATAGCAGGTGCTATAGCAGTTGGTGGAGGTTGTACAACTCGTTGAGTAATTGTAGTTTCATTAATATTACGATTAGTCATATCACCAGTTTGTATATTAACATTACGATTATCACTTATAGTATTATTAGTATTTTTATTAATGTTACTAGCAGAACTGCTACTAACATTAATATTACGATTAGTCATGTCGCCAGTTTGTATATTATTATTTGTGTTAGTAGTTGTTGCAGTAGATTGATTTATGTTACGATTAGTCATGTCGCCAGTTTGTATATTGTTATTAGTAGTATTACTAACACTTGTGCTATTATTGTTGTTATTATAAGTCATAGTGCCAGTATTAACATTATTATTTGTATTAATATTATTGCTAGTACTTGTGCTAGTACTTGTGCTAGTACTTGTGCTAGTATTAATATTGCGATTAGTCATATCTCCAGTATTAATATTATTATTTGTGTTAATACTGGTTGAATTATTATTATTGTTATAATTCACAGTACCTGACATAATATTACGATTAATACTATCAGAGGTGTTTGTAGTTCGATTTATATTAGTTAGTGTACCACTTTGAATATTATTGTTAGTATTAACATTAGTTGAAGTATTGTTATTGTTATAAGTAACCGTACCTGACATAATATTACGATTAGTACTATCAGAGGTGTTTGTAGTTTGATTTATATTAGTTAATGTACCACTTTGAACATTATTGTTAGTATTAACATTAGTGCTAGTACTTATACTAGTTGATGCATTATTATTATTATAAGTCATTGTACCAGTATTTACATTGTTATTATTATATGTAACTGACCCACTCATGTTTGTATTATTGTTGTTAGTTACTGTACCACTTTGAACATTATTATTTGTATTGATATTAGTGCTTGTGCTTGTGCTAGTATTTACATTGTTATTAGTATTAGTACTTGTACTATTTACTGTACTATTATTAATATTATTGCTAGTACTTATACTAGTATTATTAGTTTGTACTGAACTAGTACTGTTAGATGTAGAATTAGTGTCTACTAAACTTTTAGAATCATAGCCACCCTGGTTTATTGGATTAGTTACACTTGTAGTTGTACCACCAGTAGTAGACTGTGTACTAGTATTTTGTGCCCACACACTTGAGGTTGTGAGTACCACTAAAAAGGCTAATATTCTACGCATATTAGTCTCCTTGACAAAAAGCGTATTAATGTGCTAGCACATGTAAACAATGTTCATAGTGTTTTTTGCGATCCTCTAAGCCAATTGTTCCGCCGTTTATGCGTTTTGTAAGGGTAAGTATATCCTGTTTATCAGCCCACTGATTGAGATTGTTTGACTCCCAAAACCAGCAGGCACTTTGTGCAGCACCTTCAAAAGTTTCCATGTACTCCGACGCTTCTTCAGGACTAATCTGTAGGCTAGCAGCAAACCAGCTGTAGTTTTCACGGCCAGTTACTTGTATCAATCCACGACCACAAAAACGCCAGCCATCTCCACTTTCTTCCGGTCCATTACCCATGCGATTGGCATATACACGATTAGCAATTTTTTCTGGTTGTTTTTCATATTGCTGCGCCAATGCATCTGTAGGAAAATACTTGGGAAAAACTTTACGCAAACTTGCCCACTTGTAGTTTAAGTTTTCTTTTATAAAAACAAAATTACCCGATTCATGTGCACACTGTGCTAAAAAGGCAGCTATACGATCTGGTGTATTTATTTCATATTGTGGTAATAATTGTTGTAGGGCAGTATACCAGTAACTAACATACTGGTTTTTTGGAATTATCTTTTTTAGTTGATCTTGTGTAAGTTCCACTACTTCTCCTTTTTCCAGTGGGTGTTATACCACCTTATCCAACTATCATTATTTAACTTGCATAAATGATATAAGTTGTAGTTTTGTTGTATTAGGTCTACAAGCTCTGCCATGCTAACATCCTGCGTATTAGCCAGCTTTAGTTGATCACAAGGCTTAAGCATTGCTGGATCAGCTACTTGTGGCCAAGGTGGGTTAATCTTAAAACTTTGAAGACAACCAGATAATAGTGTGCTAGCTAGTGCTAATAGTAATAATCTCATTGTTTTGCACCCCTAGCAGTATTATTGAGTTTTTCTATGTATAATTCAGGCACAGTTGGACAATTTTTAGCATTGGCCAACACATCCTCCAGCTTTTTATTAGCCAGTTGTTTATCCTTTTCACCTAATGCAGCATATTTATCCTGTTCAGCCTTGGTGAGTGTAGCTAACACATTTTGCACTGTGGCGTCCTTGGATTTTAACACCTCAATAAACCTTTTATTTTGCTGACGTTCGCGTTCTGCGGAATCTTTTAGTTGCTGCAGTTTAGCATCGCGTTCCTGCTTGAGTTCTTGATTTGCCAACTCCTGCTGCTTGGCTGCGGCTTCTGCCCTGGCAGTCTCCTCGGCCAGCTTTTGCTGCCAGTAGTTGTTATTCCAGTTTGCACCCATAAAAAATACTGTGAGTGCAAATACTGGAATTGTTGAGTAGTGTACAATCTTAGCCTGTGGTATTAGTTGTGCAAAGAATCTTGTTATGAAGAATAGGATTATACAAGCTACGGCTAACAGTGGAAAAAACCAGTTTGGTATAAAGTTTAATAAAAACATTATTGTACGGCCTGAATTAATTCCTCTACAGTTGTGCTAGCTGTAATTGCCAGTTCTTTAGCGTTACAGCTAGTAACAATTGCTTGACGATTGCTAGCTATATCACTGGGTATATCTACATTACGTTCAGCTTTTCTAATAACAGTCCAGTCAGTTTGCTGTAATTGCTGATTTGCACTAGCCTTAACACTAGTTATAGCTTGTTGTTTTAATTCGGCCAGATCTTTAGGTGTTGTAGCGTGCACCCAGGTTGCCACATCGTCTACAACTTCAACAGTGCTGCTAACCCAGTAATAACGCTGATCTGGCATGGGCGTATTAACAACTTCTTGCACGCCTAGCTGTGCTAGACGTGTGCTGTCAAGTGCTATTAACCAATTAAACCCATAGTCTACGCCATCAACAAATAATTGCTGGCCAGGTTGTAGTGTATAAACTACTTGATTATTTTTTACAACTGCAAACATTTTTTACCTCGCTAAGCTATATTTAAATGGGTTTTCGGCAAAAGCTGCGTAAACATAAGTTTGACCACTGCTGTTCCAAGTTTGATCGGTTTGTCGTATTTTAAAACCATTGCTAAGAATATCACCAAAATTATAGTTTGTAGCTTCAGCATCAACGGCACTAGGGGATAACCGCTTATTTGCTACGTTAAAAGTATCTCTTGCAGTATCATTGATTTGCCAATTAGTAGCAGCTACACTAGATGCTTTTAATATTATAAATTTGGGTTTGAATCCGCAATAAACAAATGGACCATCTGCACTACCATTACCAGTATAACTACCAATAGAACTGTATCCGGCAACTTCTGCAAAAATATAACCTACCAAAAGTTCACCGTTATTATACCAGGAGGGACCTTGAGAGAATACAGTAGATGTAGGTGTTGTGTTGTTAAATGGTCCAGTTTGAGTCTGTGTGGCAGCTGTACTATTTAACATTAGCCTAACAGTGGCTCCAATTGATGCGTGATATACGTCCCAATTATATACAGCATTTCTACCACGTATAATCATAAATTTTGGAACTGCATTTAATCCATGACCAATTGTAGCTGCACCATTATATGTCCATGTTACAATACTAAATCCAGCTGTGGTATTGGCTCTAACATTACTTTGAATAGATCCGGCAGTATTAGTTACTGTACTAGTTCCAGCATCCCAGTTCCAGGCAACATAAGACCAAGTACTACGATTAGTTTGATCTCCTGTTCCTGATCCTACAGTAGTTGTGAAACCTGTATTAGTAGCTGCGGATACATACCCCCATTGTGGATCAGTTACGCCACCTCCAGTATTATTTTCAGCAGCAGTACTACTAGACGATAATTTAGTGTCGGATGTAAATCCGCGAACAACATCTTGTAAAACATGGTCTTGACCAGAAGCATCTCGACGCTTAATCCATACTAAATCTGGATTGAAATTTAAGGTACTAATTGTTTGCGTACTGCCATTACCTATATAGGTTACGGCATCAAAAGCTGTATTAGATTTAACTATGCTAGGTGTAGGCAAGTTTTGTGTGCACAGTGCCTTATAGCCAGTAGGTGCACTATAGGCAAATGGGCGTTGGCCGAAATTGACCGACTGCGATCTTCCGGCTTGATAGCAGCCAAACTGCGGAAAGACAGTCTTGCCAGCCAACCCCGACGAGAATGCCACTCCTTGAGAGGCACCGTTCTTGTAGAACGTGAGCGTTCCGGCATCCATATCAAGAGCAACGCCCATTACGTCCCCGCCTGCAAACGTAGCCCCGTATGCTGGCTGGGATCCGTTGCCAACCTTGAACGCACGGCCGTCGTAGGTCCAGGAATTTGTGTCACTCCCACCATACGCATTGTTAATTGCGTCTCGAAGTCCGACCCCGAGTTGGAAGAACATATCTCCCGACATTGTAGACTCCCAGTACCACTTGCCTGAAGAGATACCAAATGTTGCTTGTACGTTATTCCACGTTGAATTAGTAGCAGTCGTATCGAGATTGCCGTTTGTGAGCGTAGGAGCCGAACTGCTTAACCAAAGTGGATTTAGTGTACAATAATTCCCCCGCACCTCACCACCTAAACCAGTATCAGTACCATAACTGGTTGGCGTATCTACAAGGCTATCATTGCCAACACCACTAGCTACACTAAAGTTATTTGCCACCCACTGCTTGTGGCCAATGTCTCGTACAGTTGCACTAAATGTGCGAGTTGGTGGAGTAAAAGTACCTGTGTAGCGGGCGAACTTAGTAATGCGTAGGTCTTGCATATGTCCATAAGCATAATCTGGTGTACCACCAGCAGGGTTGTAGCCAATTGTTAGCGGGCACGTTGCATTAAACAAATTTACTGAAGTAGTCGTACTTACTATTGACGTGCCATTAACAAATATTCTTGTTGTACCATTACTGCGGCAAAGAGCAAGATGATACCAAGTATTTACAGACATTCCAGAAGCAGCACTCATTGTTGCAGTTTGGGTTGACCCATTTGTAGACGTGTACCAGTATAAATTTCCAGAAGTAAGATAAAAAAGCCAACTAATATTGCTAGAACTTGGACCCCACATACCTACAAGAGACTGATTATTTCCAGGAGTTCCTGTCAATGCCAATGGGTAATACCATAGTTCAACTGTAAAGTCATTGGTGCTAAATAAAAATGCTTGATTTAATGGAGACGTTAAATAATCCCCGGTCCCATCAAAATACATACTACCCGTAGCATCAGTAATAGATTTTTTAGTGCTAGTTACACTACGGCTATCACCAACTGTTTCTAACACATTTTTACCACTATAGTCCACAACGCCGGCATTGTTGAAGTTTAGTAGGAGTTGTGTGTTTGCTACGGCTTGGGGTGGTTGCATTGGTGGAACAAAGTTGCTGGTGTATAGTGCGGTGCCTTTTAGTATACGAAAACTAGAAACATAACCTGTAAGATAACTTATTGATGTCTGATAGTTTCTACCTATACTTAATGCTGCTGTAGCATTATTTAAATACGTAGATGCTGATGCAGTAGTTGCTATAGAAATACCATTTACATATATGGTTAAATTACTACCAGATCTAACAAAAGCAATATGATTCCACTGAGATACCGGCCATTTTCCTGCTGCTGATGAAATTTCATTTATACCAGCTTTACCAATTGCTACTCTTCCATCTGGATATATATAGCCTGTTGTATATCCGCTACTATTTGTACCTGAGTTTGAAAATATGTTATAGCTAGATGATGCAGCTGTAGGCGTATAGGCCCAGCACTCAATTGTAAAATTTGACCCATCGCCAAAATTCCAATAAGCATTACTAGGAACATCTAAATAATCTGTTGTACCATCAAAATAAGCACTACTGCCATGTGTGCTAGCCAAATAGTTAACACCAGTAGTAAACGTGCGGCCTAGTGGATTAAACTCTGTGCAGCGTGGTGTGTCATTAACAGTAATAGTAAAGTTATTAGTTGAATTATCTATAAACGTATTTGATTGACAGGTGAGAAGTGAAGTGCCTGTTACAGCTGTTAATGGTGCGGTTGGAACACTTAGCGTTGGTAATGTTGGATCATATACTGCTGTGCCTTTAACAATACGCAGATTGCTAATATAACCGCTAAAATATGTAGTACCCCAAGGATCATATCCAATATTAAGAGGTGCCGATGCACTATTAAAAATTGTTATTCCGCTAAAATTGGCAGTATTACGTCTTGTGCCGTCTACAAATAGGGCAAAATTTGAACTACTTCTAACAGCAACTACGTGATGCCATGCGTTATCGCTCAAAGCAGGACCATTACTATCAACAAATAGTGCGGTTGAACCATTAGTAGTATAAACAAAAATTAAAAAATTGCCTCTATCAGTACTACGAGGTCTTAAATCCCAACAAGCAGTTCCTGAACCTTGCCATCTTCCAACTATAGACGGATAATTTGAAGAACTATCTCCGGTATATATCCATCCTTCTATAGTAAAATCCGATGCTGCTAAATCAAATGCAGCATTATAAGCTATTAAAGCAGAATCATTGCTGCCATCAAAAAAGTTACTATAAGTTTTTGTTGTGCTAGCGTGCGATAAAAATGGTGATAGTGGTTGCGTTTGTGGTGTACCAGTAAAAGTAACAGTGAAATTATTGCTACTGTTATCTACAAAACGATTATCTTGGCAAGTTAGTAGTACTGTACCACTAATAGCGGTTAATGGATCTGTTGAAGGAATAAAATTAGAGCTATATACTGCAGCTCCTTTTACAATTCTTAAATTACTAACGTATCTACTACAAGAAGCAACACCACCTCCAATTCTGGCAAGAGTTGGATTAGCATGGCCAAGTGTTGAGCTATTTTGTATAGTTCCTCTAGAAATACCATTTGTATATAGAGTTATTGTAGAGCCGCTTCTAACCATTGCAACATGATTCCATGTATTTGCTGTGATACCAGAAGCAAAAGTTGATGTTGGGACACCACTATTTAAATATATATTATAGTTACCTGACCCATCATAGTTTAAGGCAAGATAAGTTGAACCGCCGCCTGTAACCCAAAGTGATGTGTCTCCGGTACCACTATATATAATAGGATACACCCAGCCTTCTACTGTAAAATTACCGGTAAATTGAAATGTAGTACTTGCAGAAGTTGTAAAACTTGGATAATTTCCACTAATATCTGATTGGTACATTGCCCAACCACTAGTACCAAACGGACTAAAACTACCTTGTGTGACATTTCCACTGCGTGTAATTACTGCGCTATTAGCGCTGTCATCAATAAACCCACTGTTATTAGCACCAACCTTATCAACTAAGGTAAGCAAACTAACTGTACCAGTTATACTGCTAGCAGCTCCGGCACCAGTATGTCCTACTGTGGTAGTTGTTAGTGGGCTAGTGCTTGGGGTAAATGTATTTGTAACAACAGCTTGATTTTTAATAACTCGTAAGTTACTCATGTATCCGGTAAAAGGACCGGTAGTACTATAAGAAACATCGTCTCCAATATAAAGCGTTTGAGTAGAAGAATAGTTTTGACTAGCAGGAGTATTACTATTTACTAAATTACCATTAACAAATAGTCTTACTAAACTGTTACTACGAGTTACTGCTAAATGATACCAGGTATTAGCAACTAAATTTGATGTTGCATAACTTACAGCAGCAGTACCCCAGTTACTAAGAATTAAAGTGGATCCCTGTACATAAAATGCCCAAGATGTGTCACTACCTGTTGATATATTACCAATAAGCTGCTGATTATTAAAATTGGTAAAATAAAACCAACCTTCTACAGTATAATCAGCAGTTCCAAGAGTAAAAGCACTATTAGCAGGTATTTGTAAATAACTACCATTGTTAAAATAGGCGCTACCACTAGTAATATCATTGCTAAAAGGCGTACGACCGCTGGTAACTACCTCTCCGCTAGCACTAAGTAAATGTGCATTACTACTACGATCACTAAAGCAATTGTAGCCGCTGCTAGCACTAGGATTACCACTTAGGTGCAGTGTAGTATAGTTGCGCAACTCGTCTACAGTTTGTGCGGTATTGACGCCTAGATTAGCGGTAGTGCTGTTATCAGTAAACGGCAGGTAAAATCCATTTGTGCCATAGCTGCCACTATAGGCTTTGGGTTTCCATATACCAGTAGTTAGATCAGTTTCGCCAAAGCTGCTAGGTGTTAATTGTTGACCATCTATTAATTGAAAGTCAGCTAAGTAGCCACTTATATAATAACTAGGATTTGCATCTCCATCACTCTTTCTGCCAATTCTATGCGGAAATGCACTGCCACATATATATCCATCCTCATTTAGTGCAGGATACGATGCTGTAGCAAAACTTGTAACTTGTTGTCCGTTAACATAAAGCTTTAATCTATTTGTGTTAACGCTTTGTGTAGTATCATAAGCAAGAATAATATGATACCAAGCACTAATATCACGAAATACTTGAGTAGAGGTTAGTTGTTGTGTAACTGTTACATTATTATACAGACCAGTTTCAATCTGATCACTAGCAGTAAAAATTATTGAGTGTTGATTATTTGGATTACTTCCGTTGTAAACTCCCGCAAAAAGAATACATTCACCTACACCTAGACGTGATCTCTTATACCAAAAAGATACTGTCCAAGTTTTAGTATTACCAGCTACGGGGAATGATCTGTTTAAGTAAGCACTATCTGCATTATTAAAACGCAAACTGCGACTGATAATATAGTCCGGCAGTGGAGCAGTAGTTACAGGCCATAGCCCATCACGCTGTGCTTGATAGTGTTGTACAGGCGTCCATATACCACCAGCACTAGTGCTGGTTGGATTGTTAGTAGCACCTAAGATACCACCATTATGTTGTGGGCCTATACTCATGTTGACATTTCCTCATAGCTGCAAACTGCTTCTAGTGCGCTAGCTGTGGCTGATACTAGTCTAATACTATCGGATTCTTCTAGGTAAACACCATTGTCGCCTTTACCAACTACAATTAGTGTACTGTTAGCAGGCACGCTAATTTGATAAGCTATTCTATAACTGGTAGTTTGGGCTTTATAAACATCTACAGTAACACTAGCACTTGTAGCACTAATGTTGCTGATAATAAGTGTATTTACTTTGAACACTTTACCACTACTAGCACTGTTACTAACAATGGCTGTAGCACTAGTAGTAACTGCTAATCCACTAGTTTTAGCGTATATATAATTTACATCTACTATATTAGGTGCAGCCATTTTATCCTCCAAATACTATTGCCATAGCAATAGACTTTCCTCTTGTTACACCACCTACAACTACCCATTGTGCACCATTATAAGTTTCATAGTTAGCAATAGTGCTATTATATCGTAACAGCCCAGTAACGGGACTACTAGGGCGTTCGGCGGTTGTACCACTAGGCAAGGCTAGGCCGCTAGTACCAGCACTTGTTCCACCTATTAAGTTTGCTAAGTTTTTTGCGCGGCTCATCTATGTTCCTGTTATGGTTGATTGGTTACTTCTAGCCAACTGGTAGTGGCCTCATCCCAGCGGTATTGTTTGCCATCAGCTGGCATGGGTGTTGGAGGATCCCATAGGCAAGTTGTCTGATTAAGATTCCAGCTTAGATAGGGTTTAGGCGGTACAAAACAATCATTGGTGCTATCATAGCTGTAACCAATGCCTGCATAGTTTTTACGCAGTGCCTTAGTTTGATCTAGGCTAGGCTGATTGGTTTGTGGATCATAGTGTATGCCGCCGCGTGTGTTGTAGCTAGTTTGAATCCACTGACCTGGACTAGTATCAACAAATGTGTTAAAAAATTCTGGTTCTGCAACAATTACCTGCGTTACTAAACCGTTGACTACTTTTGCAAAATGTGCCATATTATGTTAACCTGTATATGTAAATGTTCCGGTTGTTGTAAAAGTATGATAAGTATATCCACCGGCAGAACTAACTGTACCGCCTGTTCCTCGTTGGCTACCACTATATCTAATAATTACTATACCACTACCACCTGTACCTCCAGCAGCACTCCGTCCAGCTCCTTGACCACCGCCACCGCCACCAGTATTAGCACCACCATTTCCAGGATTACCACCGTTATATCCGCTACTACTACCACTACTACCTAGGCCGTTACCACCACCGCCTGTACCACCAGCTGGATCACCTGTGGCGGCACCACCTTTACCACCACCTCCTCCACCAGCATAGTAACTACCATTCAGCCATTGTTTACCTGCACCACCTTGTCCAGGTGTAGTAGCATCATCACTTGTAAATCCTGCTTGATTAGCTCCACCACCGCCGGCACCATTTCTATTAGTATTTCCACCTTTAGTACCGCCGCTATTACCTTGGCCACTAGTAGCTGAACCAACTGTAGGGGTTCCTGTTGTCGAACTATCTCCACCTAATCCGCCGCTACTACCGCCGCTTCCAGAAGTGAGTATTTCATCACCGCCCCCACCTCCACCGCCTATAGCAGTAGCAGATAATGTAGTACCTATTAATGAACTAGGGCTACCGTTTGTACCACTAACCGAGGTATTCCAACCCCCGCTAGCACCACCTGCACCACCTGCACCAATAATTATACTATAGTTTGCACCAGGAAGTATAAAACCATCGCTAGCTATATAACCTCCAGCACCACCACCACCACCACCACCTCCATAACCATTTTGACTTTCAGAACCTCCACCACCTCCACCACCAGCTACTATTAAATATTCAATAGCATAAGTAGGTTTAGGCCATAATCCGGCACCTTGATATTGTTGAACATCTACTAAAGTATTAATGCCTGGTGCAGTTACTAGGGATATAGGATTGCGTGGGCCTATTACTCCACCATTAGTACGTTGTCTCATTGTATAAGCTCGTAACTAATTATAATATGTAACGCACTGGTAGTACCGGCAAATGCTTGTATAGTATCACCTTCTTCTAGGTATATTGGTGTATCTTTGCCCAATATTACTAATGAACTATTACCTGGTACATTAATAGTACCTGCTAAATAATAACTAGTAGCGCTTCTAAGTACTGTAACGGTTGTAGTAGCTACAGTAGCAGTATAATTAGCAACCACAATACTATTAATCTTATAAGCCTGATTACTACTACTGGCATTAACTAATACATTAGCTGCACTTGTTGTTAGTGCTTGTAGTGCAGTTTTGCCTGTAGCTGTTGTAAATGAAATTAAATTAGGAGCTGCCATATTATGTTCCAAATATTGAATTATAGCCAAAAGTTAGTGCTCTATCGCTTAATATAGCCCATTTTGTACCGGTGTATACTTCTATTAAACCCAGTGTACTATTAAAACCCATTTGCCCAGCACTAGGATTGCTAGGACGAGTAGCTGTGGTCCAGGTTGGTTGAGTTACACCAGCTGATCCGTCTAATGTTAATGCCATGTTTTATCCTATGCTGTAAATGTTCCACTGGTAGTAAATGTATGATAAGTATAGCCGCCTGCTGAGGTAACAGTACCGCCAGTACCGCGTTGGCTACCTAAATAACGTACTATTACAACACCACTGCCCCCTTGTCCAGCTTGATCAGTAGGTGCTGTGCTAGGGGCATTATAGTGACTTCCGCCGCCACCTCCTCCACGATTAACTAGTCCATTATATCCATATGCTCCAGGATTACCTGTAGTACCAGAACTACCGGCAGCACCAGCACCACCTACACCACTACCACCTGTACCTCCTGGATAAGAGTAATATTGAATATTTCCACCGCCACCGCCGGCATAATAAGTACCAGAACCAGTAGGCCATTCAATACCTATACCACCATTACCACCTGCTGTTGCATTAGAGCTAACGCTGCCGCCAATACCCCCTGCACCACCACCGCCTGCAGCAGGATAACTAGTATTGCTTCCATCATTTCCACCGCCTCCGGCATAACCTTGTCCAGTAGTACCAGCTCCACCTGCTCCACCATTTCGCGATGTACCTCCACCACTTCCGCCAGCTAAACCGCTAAGGCTAGATGTTGCTTCGTATCCCCCGCCACCACCGCCTATAGCAACATATGTAGCAGTAAAAGAAGAATTGCTGCCATTAGTACCTCTAGCTCCGCCTGATCCAGGATAGGAACCATATTGTGTAACTCCTCCTGCACCTATAGTTATATTATAGCTAATAGCTGTTGTTATTAAAGATCCGGTAACTACTCCACCTCCACCGCCTCCACCTCCACTGTGTCGACCACCACCACCACCACCAGCAACTACTAAATATTCTAGTGTATATTGACCTAATTTAACTGTAATCCAGTTATTTGTCATATAGGCTTCAATACCGCCAATAGTCGTATTATATCGCATATAACCATTTACTGGATTTGTTGGTCTTTGAGCCGTTGTACCACTAGGTAAGCCAAAAGCTCCGGTATTATTGCTGGTGGTAACCAATCCACTGGTAGCCTGCAGCTCAAGTGTACCCGACGTATCCGCCGTATAAACTATACCAGTTTGGCCACTGGCAACGCCGTCATCTGCTTTAATTATGCTTGCCATGTTTTATCCTATGCTGTAAATGTGCCTGAACTGGTAAATGTATGTATAGTATAGCCATTATAGCTTGTAACAGTGCCACCAGTGCCGCGTTGAGATCCAGGATAGCGTATTAATACAATTCCGCTGCCGCCATTACCACCAATACCAGCTGCAGACCCAAATGTACCGGCACCAGCACCGTCCCCACCACTCCCCGTATTTGCAGAAGCTGCCTGAGTTCCTGTCCATCCGTCGCCGCCGCCTCTACCACCAGCAGCATATGTAACAGCACTACTGCTTAACCAAGTATTTAATATGCCAGCGCCACCATTAGTAAAGCTCGAGCCGTTACTAATCCCGTTTGAGCCTGAACCTCCTGCTCCCCCTCCACCACCGCCAGTACCACTATTTGATGCTGGCATATATCCGGCACCACCAGCGTTTCCTTGACCTGATGTTCCAGATCCACCATTGCTCGCATACGAATAGCCGGTTCCTCCACCACCGCTGCCACCACTAGCACCAGCAGCTGTACCATTTGATGCATTGTAATTACCGCCGCCACCTCCACCAACAGCGTTTAATATAGTAGAGCCCAATAGAGCAACAGTAGTATTAGATCCACTACCAGATGGACTTGCACTAGTTGCTGTACTGGCAGTACCTGCACCACCAATAGTTATTACATATTGTGAAGATTTTGAAACAGTTAAATTATTTTGTAAAACACCTCCTGCTCCTCCACCCCCTCCAACATCAAAACCACCAGCACCGCCACCGGCTACTACTAGATATTCAATACTATAATTCCCAAACTGTTCGCCAACAGCTTTCCACTCAGTACCAGTATATACTTCAAGTACATTATCAGTAGTATTATATCTGGTCATACCCACAGCCGGTGTACTAGGACGCTCAGCAGTTGTTCCTACTGGTGTAGTTAGTGCACCTGTACCATTTACTTTTACAATGCCACCAGCAGCTTCAAGATTAAGCTGCCCAGTTGTATCGCTGGTGTAAGTTAGGCCAGTTGTCGTTGTATTACCTGCACGAATTGTACTCATATTAAATTACCACCCAACGTTGATTGCTTGGCAGGCTTACGACCACACCGCTGTTAATAACCACAGGTCCTAGGCTAAAACCGTTGTGTCCGCTAGGAAATGTATAGCTTTCGTCTATTGTAGTACGATTGACTATAATACCACCACCTGCTTTTGCACCTGCTGTACTAACTACAGTGGCTAGTTGGTATGCTAAGATTTCTACTGAGTCGCCTAGTGAAGCGGCTTGGGTAAATATTACTGTAGTGCCATTTGTTGCTGTATAGTCATCGCCGCCGCCTACAAGCTTAATACCATTTTGATATACATCTACATAGCCTACTGTATAACCACCACTAGCAGTAAAAGTAGTTTGATTGCTGGTAGCTGTTATAGTAGTAACTGTACGTGTTGTGCTGCCAGTTAAATTTGCGGCTACATTGCCTGGTACCCAGTTGCTAGTAGTGCTGTTCCAAATTAAGCCTTGACCGTTTGAGGGTGCACTAGTAGCTGTGTCTACATCACTTAGTGCGTTTATGCTGGTTGAGCTTAGCAGCGTAGTTACTCGTGTGTTTGTATAGTAGAGATTTGTTGAACCCTCTGTGACACTATCAGTACTGCTAGGACTAGCTACAATCTCCACATAGGCGCTGCCCGACCAGCGATAGACTTTGTTGTTGTCAAGTGTTAGGTATAGTTTACCGGTTTCGCCACTAACAGGTAATGCGGCTTGATTAGCATATTCTAGCACATCGTCAACATAACTAGGCAGTTGACTGGCGGGTACTTTACCACTACCGTCTAGGCTAGCATAACCATTTGCTTGCGCTTTATTACTACTATTCTCAGGCGTATAGCCTAGTGCAGTAGTAACATTGCTGCTGGTTATGCCGGTTAGATAACTACTAGTATCTAAAGTATACGCATTTGCTCCGGTTTTCTTTAATAGTCCCACAGTGTCTGGCAGTGCTGCAATTGCACTAAGGTCGCCGTCTAGTAATAGGCCCGTATTTGATACACTGCGTGCTAGTGAAACGGCTTTGGTCATATTTTTTCCTCAATTAATATACTAGTACTATTCGGCCATTTTCGCCATTTGATCCACCATATGCGCTTACACCTATTCCAGCAGCATAATAAGATAAACCTGTATTTGGAGGGCTATAGGTTCCACTACTTCCGCCACCTTTATACTGAACTTTCAGCACCAACTGTCCCACTATGTGCATAAGGATTGGTATATCCTGTTCCATATTTTGCATGATATGCTGGACCTGGAGGACTTGTATATCCTGCTCCTGGCCATGCAAAATCAAATAGGGCTGTAGCACCACCTGCATTTTCATACCATTCGTTTAATACTTGAATTGGCGTGCCAGAAACTATACCTCCAGCAGTTCCCGTATATGTAGTTGGACCTTGATCTTTCCACGTGTCTATGCGATTTGTCCATGAGTCTGAGCTAAGTGCTCTTGAATAGGTTCTTGCACCATCGTCAGTTGTAACTCTAAATGTCATAGTTCCTGTGCTTAAAGGTATTACCCACGCATCCCATTGAATTGAAAGACTATCTGCTCTACTCCCCTGCCCCATGACTTGGCATGTTCCACTACCCCAAGTATAATAAGGACCATTTGTGTCCGCAACGTAAAAGTCAAAAGTATTAAATCCAGTTCCACCATAATATAAACATCTCCATCCGGATGCTAGTGTAGATGTTATACTGCTTATTGCTGATGCATTTGCATTTCTATAACGCATGTATATTGTTGTTGTAGCTGAAGTTGGAACTTTAACCCATATAATTGAAGTGCCTGCGGAATTCCAACTTTCTATCCAATGGTTAAATGACGATGTGTTTGGATCAAATCCAGACGTTGCGCCAAATCTTAAATCACTACCATCCGCATTAGTGTTTGTATAACTAAAATTAGCTGTTGTTAGTTGAATTCTAACTTGCCAATCTGTTCCTGGAGTTGATGTTATTGTAATAGGCCTTTGTAATGACCAAGCTGGGCTAGCCACGGTGGACCACAAAGTTCCATTATACACTTCAGCACCATTTATGGTTGTATTCCACCTTACCATGCCAGTAGACGGACTTGCAGGTCTTTGAGCAGTTGTTCCTACAGGAACTTGTAAAAATCCTGTATCATTTATTGTTGTATTTTTAAGTGTCGCCATTATGTTCCAAATCTTATCCAAAAATTTCCATCGTAAATTTCCAGATAACCTAAGGTAGTATTAAAACGCCACATTCCGAGCGTAGGACTGGAAGGTCTTTGAGCAGTTGTTCCTGCAGGAACTTGTAAAAATCCTGTATCATTTATTGTTGTATTTTTAAGTGTCGCCACTATTACTCACCTCTTAGCAGTTTGAGTTGAACTATTTCTTCTTTAAGTGATTTGATTGCTTCTAATAGATACACACTGAGTTTAGTATAATTAATACCCGATGGCTTACCATCCTCATAGCTTACTATGTTAGGTAATACACGATCTACTTCTTCAGCAATGAGTCCAGGTTCGTTCTGTCTAGATCCATCCTTACGATCATATGTGTAAGCCTGCAAATGAGAAATAATATCTAATACATTAGTAATCGGGCTGAGGTTTTCTTTTAATGTAATACTAGAACTCTCTGTTAAAGATACTACGGTTAACAGTCCGGTACTGGCGTTATAGGTTAGCTTTGTTGTACTAACTTTAGGTGTTTGATTACTTCCTACTGCTGCTACAAATACAGGGTATACTGTGGTATTAGTGGTTGTATCATCTGTGGCATTAACTGCTGTGCTTGGTCCAGTGGCTCCAGCAGCTCCTTGTGGTCCAGCAGCTCCTTGTGGTCCAGTAGCTCCGGTAGCTCCTTGTGGTCCAGTAGCTCCGGTAGCTCCGGTAGCTCCTTGTGGTCCAGTTGCACCTTGTGGCCCTTGTGGTCCAGTTGCACCTTGTGGCCCTTGGGGGCCTTGTGCCCCAAAACTACCCCAACCTGCGTTATTATAAACCTCAGTAAATCCAGTTGTACTATTATACCTAACCAGCCCAACCTCACCACTAGGGCGCTCAGCAGTTGTGCCGACTGGTACTTTTAGTGCAGCTGTACCGGCTATAGTAACTACACCAGTGCTAGCTGGTGTTAGCTTGCTAATTGATCGGGCTTTTGACATGTTGTTTCCTCAGAAATTTATTGCCACTGATTTGCTGGAAGCTGAGGCCAAACTATTATAGTTTGTGGGTTTATAGCTATTTGTCGTAGCTGATCTCTATATGCCTGAAACTCTTGCTTGTTAACCAAACTTACATCTGCTAGCTGTGTCCAGTCTGTGGCTGCTAGCAGTTGTTTAGCTGTATTTTTATTTTGCAGTTTTATAGACTGGTCTATGTTATCCAACTCTTCTTGTGTTAAGCTAACAACACTAACAGCATAAACAACACCAGCTTCTAGGTATGGC